>ERZ1046740.1429-NODE-1429-length-16806-cov-3.922572_pt1 | contig 16806 bp, 15 predicted proteins | sample MGYA00383093_ERZ1046740 | MGnify/ENA primary metagenome ERZ1046740 (study PRJEB29581, sample SAMEA5548363) | metagenome | biome: marine; feature: coastal; material: water | depth 25 m | study: Short-term variability in the microbial, nano- and picoplankton... | reverse complement strand
TGGAACTGAGTCATGCACTTACTTAGGCTGGTTGTTGACCAAATCCCAACCAGAGGAAAAGTTGTTGGCTCCCTCGCGATTCAGTTCTTCGTGCACTCATGATTTGTATCGGATTTATTCCAGAGTATTGATTTACAGCACCAATGCGACGGATCAAAGATTCTGTTCTCGACGTCAGCTAGGCTTTATTCAGCTTAGGAAACTGGGCGGGCAAATACATCCTGAAACATCCAACAATTCAAATGATATGGACATCAGAGTTATGCGAAAACTCAACTATTTAAGGTTTATTACCGACAAATCATTAATAGGTATATGTTTATCGTAGAATAACAAATAAGAAATAGTGGTGGTAGGAATACGGTTTAAATGGTACTGAGCGTTATAGTTTTTTAGACACATGGACTGGCACTGTTCACACGTTATATGATACTGGCTGGCTCAGCAGGCCGATTGATGGCACTGGACAAACGAAAGACCCCGGCCACCAAAAGAATAATCACCGTCAAACGCAACTTCCACGAAGGGCTACGGTAAAGCCCACAACATCCACATGAACCTCATAGGCAACGGTGTTTTGTGTCATAAAATTGTAGACACGTAGTTAACTAACAGAATGAAGTATCTGACCTGAACGGAGTGTCGGCAATTGTCCAATTTCCGGTCCTCTCAGATCAGTCGGCGTTTTCGGTCTGGTGCGGGCTGCCGCAAAACAAAGAAGAGCTAAGAATCTGCAGTTACATAACCAAGTCAGAAAAAAACTCTGGCGATCGATACAGGTGTTTTTAATTTTGAGGAGTTTTCAAATCGTCCCACGTTTTCGCCCCATTTTTGCGAAGTAATTCTGCCACTTTCTCTCAGTGCGAGGTTCTAGCAAGTTAAACTTGTCTGGAGAGCGGTCCAGTAATTGGTTAAACTCTGTTTCAGCTCGTAAAGCAAACCATATGGAAAAGTAGCTAATGGCCATACGTATTAAAGCAGCGGAGTCTGCAAAAGAAATTCGCGATGTGTTTAAACTTCGCTATCAGGTCTACGTTGAGGAAGAAGGTCTCTTCCCTGGGGTAGAGGGCGACACTATTGTTGACTTGTTTGACGCGGTTCCATCGGTCGTCAATCTGATTGCATATGACGAAGAGTCGGGGAAACCTGCAGGCACCTTCAGGCTGAATCTTCAAACCGACATACGTCTACCTAGCGACGAATTGTTTAATTTCGATGACTATCGACAACGCATCAAAGCAGAACAGGAGAGGAGCGGGCAGCTCCTGCCAGTATTCGGAAGTGGAGGTATGTTGGCAATTGCCAAGCCCTGGAGGAAACGTAGAGATGTTTTCAGAGGACTGTTGAAAATGGCGTGTGCGGTAGGCGTCTCATTAGGCATTACCCATATCATTGCTACAGTGAATGAATCGACTGCCAAAATATATAAGAACCTGGGATGGGAGTTTCTTGGTGACAAGATTTGGATTGAATCCATTCGTAGCCACATTTTACCAGTTGCCACAGAGGTTACGAAGATGCAGCACTGGGCTTTCAGGGGGCTGGCCGAGCACCAGGACCTTATTGAACGGTTCTCAGATCGATTTGAATGGTTATTATCTAGTGCCCAGTCAAAAGTGTTTTCTGAAGGAACAGAGGGTAATGAGGCTTACCTGGTTGCGTCGGGTCTTGTCAAGATCACTCAGAGGGGAGAATCGAGCGAAGAAGAACTTAGCTGGACGACCCTGAGTCGAGGCTGCATCTTCGGGGAAATGTCTTTAGTTGATGATTTGCCTCGCTCAGCATCTGCTGTCGCCATGGCGAATTCCGAATTAATCGTGATCGGCAAGAAACATTATTGGGATAAACTTGAATCGGACGCCGAATTTATGCGAGTCGCTCTGAAAAGTCTTAGCCTTCGATTGCGAGATGCAGGCCAGCGAGCAACGCTGTATGCGCAGTCAGACGAGGAGACTCGGATGACTTACTGTTTACAGAAGCTGATGGCAGATGCAATTCCATTGCCGAAGAAGCCTGAAATCAGGATTTCCAAGACCACGATTAGTGAATTTGCGTTTATGTCTGGTGTATCGGATGGAAAAGCAGAGGCATTCCTCAATCGCCAGGAAGAAAAAAATGTTTTAACCTTTAGCGAAAAAGAGATGAAATTCCTCGAAGGAACGGATTTATGAAAGAGAAAAAGGCAAGTTCAACTGCATTTACAGTCATGCAGGGGCTGCTTCATGTAGCTTCAAGCAAAGACCATGGATACTTGATTCAGAAAGACGTTGCAGATGCAGGGCGAAGAATTCTTGCTGCTTCAGAAGAAGGACTTGAGCGTCTTCAGCAAATTGAGCGCCCGTGGTCAAAGCTGTCGATTCGACTTCGGGAACAATTATTATTACCCGGAATTACCGTTCATTACGCTTTTCGAAAACGCTATGTAGAAGATCAGGTCCGAAAAGCCTTGAAGGACAATGTCTCTCAAGTGGTCATTTTGGGAGCAGGGTTCGACCCCTTGGCTTGGAGATTGTCAAAAGAATGGAGCGACGTCCAGTTCATAGAAGTCGATCATCCTGAGACACAAAAACTAAAGTCAACGGCATTGACGACTCCCCCCTCTGAAGCCTCTGAGAACTTGCATCTCCTGAGTGTTGATTTCACTCACCAAAGTCTCCAGGAAGCCTTGGAAGGATGTTCTGAATTTAGCCAGGGGTGCCCAACGATCTATGTCTGCGAGGGCGTACTCATGTATTTGACGAAAGCGGATATCGATGCTGTTTTTAGCGCAATAAGCAATCTTTCAGGTAAAGATGCTTTACTGCTTTTCACTGCGGTAGAACCTCAAAACAGTCCAAGAAACAACGTTAAACCGCTCCTCTTCACCTACCTCAACTTGATTGGGGAGCCCATCAAATGGACAGTGAGTCAGGAGGCGTTGGATGAGTTCGTATCCGCTCAAGGTTGCAAATTAATTGACCAGGCGGGTACTGAAGAACTGATAGCTCTCTACGTGAACCACTCATCGAATTACATTTATCACAAAGGCGAGCATTTTGGTTTGTGCAAGTTTTCCTGCGCGCAGGAGTTGTGTTGACCCTATGAGCCAGCCATTACTATTGAGAATTCCTAACCGGATTGATCAAGCAAGGAATACCTTGGCATTATAAGCAGTATTCAAAAGATCAGGAATTGGCTTCGGCTGAAGTTGAGGCACGCAAGAAACGTTTAGGCCTTTGGACTGACAAATCACCTCTGGTTATTAAACCTTTAGTATTGAGCAACTAAGAAGAAAAGGTGGTGGTAGGAACAGGATTCGAACCTGTGAAGGCAAAGCCAGCAGATTTACAGTCTGCCCCCGTTGGCCGCTTGGGTATCCTACCTCTCTGAACGGAGCTGATGTCAGCTTCTGAAACGCATGGCGTCTAACAGAGCTGGCACAGAACCACAATTAACCACTCCAAGTCAAGGCCGAACATGGATATTTTTGCACTAATCACTCGTGGACGTGGAATTCTCGCTTTTAATTCCACATGGATGACTTACTCTCTCCCACCGAAAAGATCATGGGATTGGAATTATTCAACACGTTAAGTCGCTCTATCGAACCATTTGAACCACTGGATCCAAATGGAAAAAATGTAGGCATGTATTGCTGTGGCCCTACAGTGCACGACTACGCCCACATTGGGAATTTCCGTACATTTGTGCTATCGGATCTTGTACGTCGATACCTTGCATTTAAGGGATACGACGTCCGCCATATCATGAATATCACTGATGTGGAAGATAAGATCATAGCCCGGGTCAAGGCTTCAGGCGGTTCTTTGCGCGATTACACCCGCCGCTATGAGGAGGCGTTTCTGACTGATCTGAAAGACCTTCAATGCCAGATGCCCACCGAAATGCCAAGGGCAACAGAGCACATGCCATCCATCATTGATTTGATCCAGCGACTTGTCGATCGAGGTATCGCCTACTCAGCCAATGATGGATCCGTTTATTTCTCCATCGGACATTACCAGAAACTTGGCTGCTGTTATGGTCAGCTTTTGAAACTCGATTTCGATCAAATGCGCCCCGGTGATCGTGTTCAATCGGATGAATACGCCAAGGATTCCGTCGCTGATTTCGCGCTCTGGAAGGCTCGCACCGAAGGGGATGGCGAAGTTTACTGGGATAGCCCATGGGGCGAAGGGCGCCCCGGTTGGCACGTTGAGTGCAGCGCCATGAGCATGCAGTTCCTTGGCTCAAGTTTCGACCTTCATCTGGGTGGCGAGGACCTGGTGTTTCCGCACCACGAAGATGAAATCGCTCAGAGCGAAGGAGCCGCCATGCAGGAACCGGGTCAGAAATTCGTCAAGTATTGGGTGCATGGCTCTCACCTGCTGGTAGAGGGGAAGAAGATGAGCAAATCACTGGGGAATTTCTTCACACTCAGGGATCTTCTGGATAAAGGATTTACCGGAAGGGAAATTCGATTCGTGCTCATGTCGGCTCACTACCGTGAGACTTTCAATTTCACTTTGGAAGGGCTTCAAGGTGCCAAAACAGCTCTGAATCGCCTGGATGAATGTTTGCATAAACTGAAGGAAGTAACAGGAGACTCCAAGGCCAGCGGAAGTTCCGATCTCCCAGCGCGCTTTGAAAAAGCCATGGATAACGACCTGAATGTTTCAGCTGCCTGGGCAGCGGTATTCGAGTGGGTGCGTCACATGAATCGCCAGATGGCGGAAAGCGCCCTGTCAGCTGAAGCCGCAGCAGCCGAATTGCATGGATGGAGTCGAGTCAACACGGTTCTTGGGATTGAGCTGAAGGAGGAGGCAGAAGCCATCCCGGCTGAAGTGCTGTCACTGGCCAAACAAAGACTCACGGCACGAAAATCAAAAGACTTTGCTGAGGCGGACCGCATTCGTGATGCATTGAAATCAATGGGATGGGTCATAGAGGACACCCCTCAGGGCCCCCGCCCCAAGAAAACCTGATTTGTCTCGGTTATGATCCCAATGGAACAGTCAAATTGGATTACAAAAGGGAAATCTCTGGCAGTCGTCTTTTTGAACCTTTGGCTGGGAACGGTTTTCGCTCAGGTGATCTCGGACAATGAATCTGATGCTCTCTTTCGTTTGCCAATTCATTCTGAATTGAGCAGGCAAGAAGGAGCGGGCATCGAAAGCAAGAAAACGAGATCACTGAAAACACCCAGAGATTCTGATGGGCGCTTTGTGAAAGACACTCTCCTGGAATATGACGCTACCCACAAGAATATCCATCCGGATTCAAGATCGGAAAAAGTAGAGCTCTTTTTCGAGATCGCTAACCCGACCCTGGAGCCAATCACGATTACCGCCATCATGCCATCATGCGGCTGCACAGCTGCAAAAAGCCCTGAATTGCCCTGGACCTTGAATCCGGGCAAAGCGGATCTTCTTCATCTCACAGTCGACATGATGGGGAAATCAGGTGTCATCAGCAAATCGGTGACAGTTCTCAGCACGGCAGGTCGTAAGTCTCTTTCCTTCAAATTACACATTCCTGAACTCACCGGTCGTGAAAAGAAAAAAAGTAGATCCATGGCGAGAAGAATGAGCAATATCGACAAGGCCAGACGAAATCGTCAGGTCGTTTTTCAGGGCCATTGTCGATCATGCCATTTTAATCCATCCGAGGGGAAGGAAGGTGAGGAGCTTTTTCAATCTGCCTGTGGTATCTGCCACGATACGCTCAACAGGGCAAGCATGGTTCCCGACCTTGAAAAAAAACCTGAAGGAATCGAACGCAACCATGCTTACTGGAAAGAATGGATTGCGATTGGGAAAGAAAAAACCTTGATGCCCGGATTCCATGAAGACCATGGTGGCCCGTTGAACATTCAGCGCATCGAAAAACTTGCGGCATTCCTGGTCCAAAAATACCAGACGAACAGCCATTGACAAATCAGAACAGCATCATGAGCCGTAAGAAAAAATCATGGGAAGAAAAATTGAATGATGCCAGAGACCTTCCCAAAACCATGCAGATACCAGAAAAGCTGATGAAACGCTGGGGTATAGGCAAAATGCTCATCCCTTCTCCTGTCGAAGTAAATGCAGTGATGAAGCAAGTTCACAGAGGACGATTGATCACTATTGATCTTGTTCGAAAATTTCTCGCGGCCAAGCATGGAGTAAAAGCGACTTGTCCAATGACAACGGGCATCTTTGCCTGGATAGCCGCGAATGCCGCTGAAGAAGCTCGAGAAAAAGGGCGCAAGAGGATCACACCTTACTGGAGAACACTCAAGACAGGCGGGGAACTCAACGCCAAATACCCAGGGGGTGTAGAAAATCTGAAAGCCAGACTTGAAAACGAAGGGCATTCCATCGAGCAACGTGGCAAACGCTTCTTCGTTTCAGAATTCGAACCCAAACTGGCTCGATTGAAACCATGATGACAACGACAGATTCCAAAGGCCTGCTGATTACATTTGAAGGCAACGAGGGAAGTGGTAAATCCACGCAGATAGATTTATTGCATGAACGCCTTCAATCCACTGGTAAAACCGTGACCAAACTACGGGAACCAGGTGGAACAGGCCTGGGAGAACTCCTGCGGGACATTCTGAAAACACCGAAGGATGGAGTGGAGATCGATCCCGTGGCTGAATTGCTGTTGATGAATGCGAGTCGGGCGCAATTGGTGCGCCAAGTCATTCGGCCCGCCCTTGATCGTGGTGAGGTGATTCTCGTGGACCGTTTTTTTGATTCCACCGTTGTTTATCAGGGATATGGGCGCGGGTTGGATATCAACCTGGTACAGAAGATCATCGATGTGGCAATCGGTGATACCAGACCTTCACTGACTTTTCTACTGAAGGTTCCAGTCAGTGTAAGTGAGGAGAGAAGAGCAACGCGCAATAGCAGCAATCCTGCATCCAGAGATCGATTCGAAGAAAGTGAACGGGCTTTTTTTGAACGCATCGATCAGGGATACGAATCTCTTTCAGCATCTGCTCGCGATCGCATCAAGGTCATTGATGCCACACATGATATCCAAACCGTTCATGCAACAATCTGGAATCATTTTGAAACTTTCCTGTAGGCAGAACAAAACCGGATACCGCCATGCAGCAGTAACCGGTTTTGTTTGAAAAATGTATGATAAGAGATTCGCTTCCACCGCATCAAACAATCCAGGGGGGATTCTCAGGCAGACACTGATTGAACTCTGCCACCAGTGAATCCTCATAATCCCCAGCATAATCTTCGTTGAAGAAACGATCCAGAGCTTCATCATAGAGGCGTTGCCAGGATTGCTCCTCACGACCAGGATTAATGGGATAGAAAAGTGCAAAATTACTTTTGGCAGCCTTGAAGTCACCCGGAGCATCACCAATCATCAGGATTCGGTGTGCGGGGTATTTGGATGCGGCTGCGTATTTGATATGCTCCGTCTTGGTACCCATCTCCTGACCGGCAATCATGGCCACATAGCCTTCCAACTGATTTTCGCCCCATTCGCGTTGAAGCGCGCCCACAGGAGTTTGGGAAATACACATCGCATCCGCTTTTTCACGAATTTTATCAAAGCATTCGCGAACGAGCGGGAATGGAGGCACACCATGAACAATGTCCTCAACCTGGCCATTGACTGCCTTGGACCATTCGTAAAGATCCGCCAATGATTGATTCCCACCTTGAACTTCGGCTTCCAGAGTGGCATTTCCGAGTTTGGATTCGCGAGCTATCCACTCATCGAGGGCCTCTGAAGGGGGTACTTCGACATTGCGAGCCTGTACTTCAGGACGTTCCTTCAAAAAATTCAATGCATTGGAAAGCGCTGGGAAGCGATTGATCCCGCGCGTTTTGCTGTAAAGATTCACGAATTCCCAAACTTCGCGCGCATATTTACTGACAGGCTGAAGCCCGAAATGTTTGATAAACATGGGGGTGAAGCATTCCTTGTGCTTGATTTCCATGCTATCGAATACACATCCATCCGAATCAATCCCTACAAAAAAATCTTTGGAGGGTTGAAACGCTTTTAATTGTTCTGCTGCGTCGCTCATTTATTTTGCTCAATTGATTTCAGTTTAACTGCGAGGGAATCATCTGATAATTCTTAAAAAACTGCAAGTGGTCTTGTTATTTCGGACTGGTCAAGTTTCAGGCAGAAATGCAGAATAGGATTTGGCAGACCTTTCATAAGCCTCATACTCGATGACAGAAAACACAAAAAAACTGACACGTGAACGGCAGTTCGCGAGCGACAATTATTCCGGCGTCTGCCCTGAAGCATGGCAGGCTTTGGAGGAAGCCAACGGCAGTCACCTCCCTGCGTATGGGGAAGACAAATGGACGCGTCATGCCTCGGACATGATCCGAGACCTATTTGAAACCGATTGTGAAGTCTTCTTTGTGTTCAATGGAACAGCAGCCAACAGTCTCTCACTGGCATCACTTTCTCAGTCCTATCATAGTATTCTATGCCACGATTATTCTCACTTGGAACGAGATGAATGCGGAGCCCCAGAGTTCTTTTCCAACGGCACCAAAGTCCTTACAATCCCGGGTGCCAATGGAAAAATCAATCCGGATGATGTGGAGGACATGGTCAAAAGGCGCCAGGACATTCATTATCCCAAACCCAAAGTGGTCTCGGTAACTCAATCAACGGAAATGGGCACCTGCTACACAGTGGACGAGCTTGAAGCACTTGGCTGTCGAGCCAAACATTTGGGGCTCAAAATGCACATGGACGGCGCCCGTTTTGCGAACGCGGTTGCCTCGCTGAAAATCAAACCCAAGCAAATTACCTGGCAGGCAGGTGTGGACGTGCTTTGTTTTGGTGGGACCAAAAACGGCAGCCCTGTCGGAGAAGCGGTGGTATTTTTCAATCACGATCTGGCGAATGAATTTGATTATCGTTGCAAGCAATCCGGGCAACTCGCTTCCAAGATGCGCTATCTTTCAGCCCCCTGGGTTGGAATGCTCAAAAACAGCAACTGGATCAAACACGCCTCGCATGCCAATAAGATGGCCGCACTGATGCATCAACTCCTGTCACCGATCGAAGGCATTCGGATCATGTTTCAACCGGAAGCAAACTCCGTGTTTGTTGAAATGCCTCGCCGACTCATTGACCACATGCATGACCTGGGTTGGCAATTCTACACATTCATTGGCGAAGGAGGCTGCCGATTGATGTGTTCGTGGGATACGAGGGAGGAGGATGTTCGCACATTTGTTGAGGATGTTAAAGGTGGATTAAAAAACCAGCACCAGCTTGATGATGCACCGTATGATGAAGACAAAAGTTTGTCTTAGAGCAGCATGATCAAAAACAATTTAAAAATCCTGACTGCGGATGATTCAGAAGAGAACCGCGCACTGTTGCTGCCACAATGAATCCTGAAAGTTGTGTTGCATGCTGCCCGCTTGAAGGCAACCTAGTGATCAGGGGGCAACTTATCAATGCAGCAGAGCGTTATGCGGTGACAGTATTTATTCGCATTTTAGAAACAGGAGCGGGAAAAATCAAAGCGACCTTAGTGCCTCGCGAATGCGATCCAGCTGCAGCCCCTCGGGTCGTCTTTCCAAAAGCCATTCGAAGTCGGATCGTGCCATGTCACGCCGACCGATACGGAGGCAGATGGTGGCACGCTCAAGACGGAGGCCAGCATCCTCTTCATCAATTGCAATCATGAGGTCCAGGTAAGGAAGGGAGTCTCCCAATCCGCTGTTGCTTCGAGTAAAATAACGGAGATTCGAAAGCATCCGAATGATAATGTCTCTTTTTGTTGCGGATGCCATGTATTCAGAACTGACATTATTCACCTGATATTGCGAAGCAAGGGCATCGGCTTCATCAAATGTCAGTTGTTTTCCGGAATTAAACACATCAATCAATGCCACTTCCCCCCCCTGAGGCTGGTGCTTGACTATAAAGTGTCCGGGCAGAGGCAATCCGGTCACGTGCTTGATCCCGAGGCGATCAGCAAGTTCGATGAATAAAACTGACAGGGTAATCGGTAAACCTTCACGATCATCGATGACTTTGTTGAGATAGCTGTTCGCAGCATTTTCATAATCTGAAAAACTCCCATGATATCCATTCTCCTTGAACAAAAAATCAATAAGTGACTGGATTAAATCAGATTCTCCGGCCTCCGTAGAATGGTAATCTCGAATATCCTCTGCCATGCGATTCACTGCATCTTCATAAGCTTGGATGTTCAGTTCAGGGTAATCATGCTTGGCGACCAACAGCGCAGCTCTGAGAAGATTACGTTGAGGTTCCGCTTGTTTCAATTCAGTCCTGAGTTGCTTCTGAATTTGAATGCGGTGTGATTCCAGAGCCAATCTTCGTATTTGATCCGTGCGACGCTCAAGCAGTTCAGCCAGGTCCTGCAATTGATCGGGCGATTGATCACCAATAGAGGCTAAAAGTGCCTGCAGTGATGAAGGGTTACCCCCCAGATGTGTTTGTATTTTTACCAAGAGCTGAGTCAAATCCGAGACAGGCTCAAAAGACACCTTTTCGGCAGGAGTTGGGTTGAACATGAAATTGGAATAATCAGCCTGCGTATCGCGGAATTTGGCCAGCCCCACCTGCCCCAGGCGCAAGGCACGATCTTTCGATTCAATCACCAGCTGACCGTTCACGAAGCATGAAATCCGATCTTTTTCGTGGCGCACAGAGAGGGTATTCCAGTCGCCCAATCGATAATGAGGTGACTGAACCTGACTGAGAATATTCCATGAATATACCGAGGGACCATCAAACCTTGTAAGCCTCAATTGCCCGTTACTCGGATAAAAACCATATTGGCGTTCCACCCCATCCGAACCAAAAATCAAACCAGCCGCACCTGATTCATCGCCCAGTTTGATCTTCACTTTCAATTCGTATGGAAATGTTGAAGGTTCCTGATGAAAATGGCACAAGGATTTTCCACCAAAACCTGCACCCTTCCCCTGCACTGAAATACGGTCTACCTTGCTACTCCACAGCGCTCCCATACTGGAGGTCCACAGTCCTTCATCCAGCGCTCCCAGTCGCAACCACTTATTCATGGTCATCGAATTCGGCCTTGCCAAAAGGGGCTTCAAGGCGTTGATGGGAGTTGCAAAACCTAGATTGGCAGTAAGGGTGGATTTCATATTCAACAGACCAAGCACCTCCGCCTGGGGATTGAACAATGGCCCGCCACTGTTGCCAGGTTCAATAGGAATGGCCAGTTGGATCATCCTTGCATGCTCAAACCGCCTGAACCCTGAGATAAGCCCACTGACCACACTGCGCTCCAGTCCCATGGGGTTCCCAACTGCAATCACTTTCTCTCCTGAGGCAAGGGCATCTGAATCTCCAAGAGAAAGAGCCGGCAATCCCTTCCGATCCAGGCGCAATACAGCCAGGTCCAGAGCCCGATCCCATGCGTGCACTGCAACCGGTTCGTGACGGGATCCATCCGCAAATAAGACTTCAACCATGCGGGCTTCTCCAATGACATGTAAACTGGTGGCGACAAGGCCATCGGAATCGATCACAAAACCTGTGCCTACCCCATTTTCATTACCCGCTCTATCCATATGACGGATGGTAACAACCGCATCTTTTACCTTTTGAGTGAGAGATCGTTCGTCAAAACTCTCCTGAGTCCTCGCTGTGACCAAAAGTGTCAATGAGACGAAGCATGGTGCGACCAAACGGAATAGTGAGATAACCAGAGATCTCGAAACCATCCGACAGATAGTTGAATCATTACGTTGAGGGTTCACTTGTTAGAATCTGAAACATCTGGTGCGAATGTGCAAGCGCACTTAACCGCATCCTGCAATCGGTCCAAGTATTGTTCCCTGGTAATTTGAATAGCTCCCAAGGATTCAGTAACAGGAGTCACCATTTGGATATCAAAAAGTTGATAGCCCCTGGCACGCAAGTGATCCACTAAATACAGCAAGGCTATTTTGGAGGCGTTGCTGGCTCGATAAAACATCGATTCTCCGGCAAACAGCCCCGCCGTCGCGACGCCATATATTCCCCCAACCAGTACATCTTCCTGCCAACACTCCACACTGTGGGCGTAACCCGCCTGGTGCATCCTCAGGTATGCGCGAATAAAGGGCTCGGTAATCCAGCTGCCAGGCCGTGGAATTTTGGCACATGCGGTGACTACTTCTTCAAAGGATTGATTCATTGTGCATCGAAAGACTCCCTTTCGTCTGGCCCTCGCCAAACTTCGTGAAATGCGCACATTATTTAGATCAATAATCCCTCTAGGATCTGGGCACCACCACGTGACCGGTCGATCTGTCCAAGGAAAAAGCCCCATACGGTAGGCCAATTTAAGCCGCTCGACGCTCATTTCCCCTCCAACCGCCAAAAGGCCGTTGTCCATGTATTCGCCGTAATGACGAGGATCAGGAAACCAAAGTTTATTTTCAAGAAATGCCACCATGTCCGACCTCCAATGCTATATCAAGAGCCTGAAGCAGGATTGATTGGTACATCCCGCTTACCTCCATGATCCATATCCTGGGCCACTCCTCAGAATCCGGGGATTTATCAGACAATGTTTCCGGAGCCGGGCAATTGAGAGACATCCAGCTTCCAACGCGCAGGTCATTGAGAATTTCAATCAGCCAATCCGCACGTTCTGCATCAAATAAAACCGGATACAGGTGACCCTCGTCGTTATCGACAGGCTCTATACTTTGAATCCATTGTTTAATCTGAAGCTCTCGATCCGTCTGATGTTTTGAAACGGAATCACGCAACCATTGATCTGATTCCTTCAGCCCTGGATCAGGATTGTTTTTTGAATTCAGACTGTGGTGATCTGCAGGCGTTAAAGGGTATTGAGACAGCAGATGACAAAGACTTCTCCACTCTTCCTCCTCCATTCTCAATTCGAATTGGCCATCCTCTTGACGAGTAACATTCATTCGGAGCGCTCCATGGTCGCATGCAGGTTGTAGCGATGCAGTTGATGCACATAATGTTCAGCCATTTCCATTGATTCGCGTACGAGCATGCTTTTTCCGTTTTCATGCACCTCGAGCATGTGCTTGTCTGCCTTGCTTCGCTCCCATCCAAAAACTTTTTGAAAAACATGCGTCACGTAATCCATGAGGTTCACTGGATCATCCCAACAAATCACCAGGTATCCCGGATCAACATCCTCCTGGGTCTTTTGATCCGTTGTCGGGTCCACTGTTGGCATCACTGTTGGCTCGGCGTTGAAACGCATTCACGAAGCTTAATGAGTTGGATACATGAATTCAACTCCGGGATTCAGGGCTGGGATATTTCGCATTGGCATTCAAGTGTGGATGCTTGCATAATGACAGGGTGACTCAAAAAAACAGCAACAGGGCTCGTTACATCATGGTCGGCGGTTTTCTTGGAGCCGGCAAGACAACAAGCATCTCCAGGCTGGCCAGAGAATTATCTGATCAAGGCCTGCGTATCGGGCTGATTACCAACGATCAGGGATCAGGTCTGGTGGACACGGCCATGCTGCGATCAAAGGGCTTCGCAACAGCAGAAATTTCAGGAGGATGCTTTTGTTGCCGATTCAATTCCCTTGTCGATGCCGCAGATGGCCTGACCCAGGATTCGAGACCGGATGTTTTTATTGCAGAACCGGTGGGTAGCTGCACTGATTTGGTGGCAACGGTAACTTACCCCCTGCGCCGTATATATGGTGATCAATTTGAAATTGCACCTCTCAGCGTCATCATTGATCCGATTCGAGCGATGAGGATCCTCGGGATTAAACCGGGTAGAAAATTTTCTGATAAGGTTGTTTATATTTATCTCAAGCAACTGGAAGAAGCTGACGTCGTGGTAATCAACAAAATGGAAACCATTTCTGAGGCAGATCTAAATCATTTGATCGCTCGGTTAGATTCTGAATACCCAGGCAAAAAAGTGATGGCCATTTCTGCCAGAGAAGGGACGGGGCTTGAGTCGTGGCTCAGGCATATCCAGGATTCAGAGCCACTCAATGAGACTGCCATGGATGTGGATTATGAACTCTATGCTGAGGGGGAAGCGCTGTTGGGCTGGCTCAATGCAACGGTGGAACTCAAATCCTCGGCCGCATTCAATGGCAATGAATGGATCAAAAACATAGCGCTTAAGCTGCAGCAGCAATTGAAGTCAAATAGTGCGGAGGTTGCACATTTGAAAATGACCCTGAGCCCCGATAAAGGATTGGGCGACATTGCCGTGATTAACCTGGTAAGAAATGATTTTATTCCCGAACTTTCACAAGAATTGCCAGAGGATATCACGGAAGGTCAGGTCATTATCAACCTACGCGCCGAAGCGAACCCATCCCTCCTGAAGCAGGCAGTCATTGAGGCGGTCCAGCAAATAGAAACAGACCATCCCCAGGTAAAGGGAACTCTGGATCACGTCGAACATTTCCGTCCGGGGAAACCCGAACCTACATACCGCTTGACCGAAGCAGTTGATTCCTGAATGACTTTAAACTAGTTTATCCGGGAAACTTAACCATGAGTCAGAATCAAGAATCAACGCGCATACTGTATTGTCACTGTAACTACGCACAAATCATCTCTCCCGAGGTGAAGAAAGAAGTATTGAGTCAATTGTGCGAAACGAATCAAGCATTTGATGCGGTCGCCGATCTTTGTGAAATGGCAGCGCGGAAGGATCCGGAACTCCAGCGTCTTACCCAGGGAGGTTCGGTTAAAATCGCAGCCTGCTTCCCGAGAGCCGTCAAATGGCTGTTTTCGGGGGCATCTGCCCCATTGAACAGGGAACAAACGGAAGTATTGAACATGCGTGAACAATCTCCTGAAAACATTTTAAAACGGCTCAAGGCGAAAGATCTAAACCCTAATCTTCCAGAAGACAACCAACCGCCACAAGCTTCAGAGCAGCCAGGTAAAAATAAATAATCCACCCATATGAAACTTACGGAATCATCCAAATTACGCATCGTCCTATTGGAATTGGAAGATCAGAACCAAGCCAGGGACAGTGCTCATTTTGAATACATGCAGGCCTTGCTGGAGAAAGGGTTCTCCGTAACACGCGCTACCCCCACAGGCACGACAGCACCAACCGACCGCAGCTCTCTTCTGGTTCTGGGGCAGTTTGACAAGGATCAACCGCCATCAGACCTGCAGAGCGAAAACACAGAGGTTCGATTTGAAGACAGTCGACATTTGAACACTGAGGATGTGTTGGCCCTGGCTGAGGAGATAAGAGAAACAACTTCAAGTTTCAAACATGGAGACTGGAAACCCTGGTTCCCTGTGATCGATTATGACCGATGCACCAATTGCATGCAGTGCCTCAGTTTCTGCCTGTTCGGTGTGTATGGTGTAGATGACGGGGATCATATTCAGGTCCAGAACAATGATAAGTGCAAGACAAACTGCCCTGCCTGTTCGCGAGTATGTCCAGAAGCAGCAATCATGTTTCCTAAATACAAGTCAGGTCCGATCAATGGCGACAAAGTAGGGAGCAAGGATCTTCAACGAGAAAAGATGAAGATCGATATCTCTGCACTCCTCGGTGGTGATGTTTATGATTTGCTTCGCACGCGCAGTGAAAAGGCAAAATCCAGATTTTCAAAGGAACGAAACCCGGATAAAGCACTCAATGAACGTGTGAAATGTCTCAATAAATTAGCCGATTCAGGTGACATTCCACCGGAGGTCCTGATGTCTTTACCCTCCCCTGATGTCATTCAGCAGCGGGCGCAGGAAGCAAAAGAAAAAGCGGATGCAGCCCTGAGCCGATCACAATCAAAAACTTGAACCCTGTCCTGATGGCATCAGCGGCTGATGTTTGCGAAGGAGGTTGAAACAATTTTCAACTCCCTTTCTGATTCCTGTCCTGCGCATGGAAAGAAATAATCGATTCGCTGGTCGTGGCAGGCAATGAAGCGCCATCATTCCGGAACCGTTCTTTTTGAAATGATAACGTCGAACCAGACCAGGTACTTTGGAACGACAGGGTTGATGAATGGACAGACAGTGCTTTTCCTGAAGGACTAGGGCATCTCAAAAACAGCCAGGACAGGTCGATGGTCTGAAGCCTGCCCCCAATAAGGCAGGTCCAGAACGTAGCTCTTTTCTTCTCGATAAAGTGGGCTCAGAGCCCTGTTCAGCAGGATAAAATCAACTCGGGAAAACATGTCTTCATCCTGAAAGAAATGAGTCCAGGCAGTGGAACGCTTACCAGCCTTTGAATCAGCTTTTTGAAGGCTTTTCGGGCTGCCTTCTATCGGTCGAGCATCTTTGAATCGCATCTCGCCCTTCCCTCCTCTCAAAAACTTCAAGGTCCGCGATGAAGGGCCGTCATTAAAATCTCCGACAACAGCAAGCATCTGATTCGGATCAAGATTCATTCGGGCATTTACTAATGACCGCAGCAAAAGAGCTTCCCGTGTACGTATATCCCATTGGTCCGCATGGCCAACCGGACGTTTTGATTTAAGGTGAGCCACAAATACTTTTAATTTTTTCTGTGCAGGAATTTCGATATCGACCTCCAGAAAACCACGTGAGGGACGAAAAGCTCTGCCATAGAGCACAAAAACATTGGTGACATGGTGGGCAACATGAGTGATGGGGAAACGGCTCAAGAGAGCAACATGAATGGGGGAATCAGGAGTTTTGGTGATCGCGTGATGTGGATAGGACAAAGATTCGGCTCCCAAATCCAGTTTTAATTCCAGGAGTGCCTTTTCGGAACCTATTTCCTGCAGAGCAACCACATCAGCTCGCATGCAAAGTAGCGATTTTTTAACTGCTCGACGTGCAACATAGGATTTCGGGCTGCGACCTTGATCCGAGTTCAATA
>ERZ1046740.1428-NODE-1428-length-16819-cov-5.381174_pt1 | contig 16819 bp, 13 predicted proteins | sample MGYA00383093_ERZ1046740 | MGnify/ENA primary metagenome ERZ1046740 (study PRJEB29581, sample SAMEA5548363) | metagenome | biome: marine; feature: coastal; material: water | depth 25 m | study: Short-term variability in the microbial, nano- and picoplankton... | reverse complement strand
TGCAAGATATAAACATCACATCCCCAGTTTTCTTCCGCACCTTGGTAGCGCCATTGAGATTTAACCTTTCGGGCAATTTGATTGATGTAATTAGCCTTTAACTCGTTTAAAGCATCTTCTTGAGCAATCTCACGCTCTTTATCTTGCTCTAGCCTAATAGCCCCTCTTAGGGATTTATTCTCTTTATGAAGTTCAAGCTTCCTCTCTAAAATTTTAACTTGTAGCCTTAAGTTTTTATTATCTTCAATTAAATATTTAAATCTTTTTTTGACTGGTTCATTAGTAGATAGATAGCGCGATATTACCCAGCCTGTTTGACCGCCATATCGCACCTGAGTCCAGCCATCAAAATATCTAATAACCTCTAACTTGTCGCCAGTTGTCAGCATCCTTATAAGGCTGTTATCGAACGATCTAGAACTTCTTAGGGGAATGTTAACTTCATCGGTAATATAAGCATACCTAGGGGCTTCGGCGCCAACTGATAGCGAAGTTATAAATAATGTGACTAGTAATATTATTTTAATCATTTAGTGACTCTCAGATTTAGTTTTAAGAACTCGTTTTCCATCAATGACAGTATAAATTGATTCTACACAAACACTTCCTTTGGCATCGTCAGTGTAATGATCCCAGTTGGTAAATTTAATAGAGACATACTTACCATCAATCAATTTAAACCGCTCATTTGAATTAGCGCAAGCACCTCCAGAGGAAAAGATGTCTATCGTTCTATTTTCCTTGTTAAAGACAGTCTTTTGATCGAGCATATCAAAAGGTTTTCTAGTTGCTAAGTTATATATATTTCCGTATTTATAAGTGGGTTTATAAATAGTATACGAATCCCCATGGCGTTGACCTTCTTGGGTGTTAACAAGGATCAATTCTTTCTTCTCATCAAAATCAATATCTTCAAAAAAGAATGGAGCAATGTTTTGTCTGCTTAAGTCTTGATGTGAATTATCTAACAACGACATACCTTTAAGTGAATCGTATTTAATAGGGTAAACCTTATTCAAATCAATAGAATCGCTAAGGCTTAGACCTTCTATCATGTTAAGTGGAAAATGAAAGGCATCCGCTGAAACAGAAAATGAATGACCCCCATCTTTAATAAAACTTATTACTGCTGGTCCAGATAGTGCTGGAGCTCTTTCGTAGTTTGGCATCCATAGTACATCAACAATATATTCATCATTAACAACATCTGTAAATTTTAAATGAATTGTTTTTGCTCCATCAAAGAACGAAATATCTCTGTTATCTTCAGCATGGGCCACCAAGCTCAATAAGAATAAAGTGGAAATTATTAAGTATTTCATAAATACAATTGTAGCCCAAATTAGGTCACTTTATTGACCAGTTCTGTACAATTTAGCCCATGAATAAATTATTACTGATATTTAGCTTATTAATGTCATCATTAGCATATGGCGATATTACAAAAGAAAGCAGACACAAAAAGATGTTTTTGGACAATAATCCTTCTAACTGGGACTTTGAAGCTAAAGCTGGTGAAAAGACTTTTGGAAATATCAAAGTTAGAGTGCTTAATAGTAAAAAGCTGAGAGTATTTAAAAATAACGAAAAAGTATTCGGAGCTGATTGCTCTGACATTGCAGCTTGTACAATTTATACAACCAATTCCAAAACCCCTATTTACGAATATAAATCTGGAAACTTAAAGCTTGGCGGCAATAAGCCAGGGTCTATTTATAAGCTTGCACTTAATAATATTCAAGAGCACCAACCAAGTAAACATTACAACGATAAATACATTTCATTTATTGTCATTACAAGTGGTGGTAGTGCTGGGTCACAAAGGGGAAGGTACGATATTCACACAGAGCATGGTTGGATTGAACTGGAAGAAACTAATTTTGATTGGTACAGGTATGGTCGAAAAAAAGATTACCCTTAGTCAATAGATAATGGGAAGAACGACACTAGAGTACGGTATGGAAATGAATAGGCGCGGATTAAAATGTCCTGCCCCAGTTCTTTCGATTTATGATTTGTTCGAAATATCCAACGAAGTAGATATATATCGTGTTGGAAAGAGGGGACTTACAAACGTTTTCATTCTTGTTAGAAAAGGGTTTGGGACTATGTACGTCAACCCAGAATATACAGAGTATCGAAAAGCATACAAAGACGTATTCCCAGGTCCACTTACAGGAAGAGATGTAGATCATCTAATGCCAAGAAGTAAAGTTGGTGCTAGAAACAACTTTATAGCATTGGGAAGTATTGATGCTGGTATAAATCGTTCGCAAAACGACACTCAAGAACTAACGGAGATTTTCATAAAAGCCAAGAATAGAGATGTCAGAAAAAAATTCTTATTAGAAGGCGAAGAGGTTAGCGTGGCGAGATGGGAGCTAACAAGCCGTCCTAGAAGTAAGGAGCTGGGAGATCTTTGTCTCGCTGGCTATTTACGACCATTTGAAGAGTTAAATACTAATATCTTAAACACTTCTAGTGTGAGTGAATTGTTGATAGAGTGCAGGAAAATATAGACTATTTAACCACTGAAAGATAGCCTTTTATATAGTGTGAACTGACATTAATAATTTCACTGCTTGCCTTCTTTGAGTTAATCCGAATCGAAAACCCTTGCTTCATTTTACTTCTAAGGAATTTATCACTTAGACTTACCCCTATGTCTTCTTTGAGGTTGCAATACCCTGATGAACAGAAAACCACATCTCTATCAATCTCTGTAGCACTAATTTGTTTCGCATCATCGAAACTTGCAGAATTATAAAATCTCCAGTCTCCAAAATAATTAAATGACAGATAAAGCTGATGCTTCAGACGCCCAGTCTGTTTATTCTTCCAGCTTCTCAAAAAGTAACTAGTACTTGCAGGCAAAAGCCCTACTTTATGCTTAGTTATAGTGTATCCAGTGAACTTGGTATCCTTATCAAACTTAGAGTTTGAGATTTGGACTTTGTTGGCAAAATCAGAAGGGGTTTCTGGGGCTTTTGGTAGAGAGGCGCAGCCAGATAATAGGGCTGTAACAAAACCTATCGCTAAAACTTGTTTCAACATAATCTAATCTCCTCTTTACTTTCTTTGCATTTGTCTTAATTACCACCAACACAGTTTTCTAAAACATAAGCACACTGCTCTCCTTGAGTTAACAATCCACCTGTTTTGCCAGAATATTTAACACTTTGAACTTTGTCATCTTTTAGGGCTATTGTGATGTCACAAAATCTATGGCTGCTATTTATAAATGTTGTTGCGTTGTAGCCATATATAGTATTAGCACTGTAACTTGTCTCACCACCACTTCTATACGAGAAAAATTCCATTCCATTTGAATTAATAGCTTTATCTGGAACACCAGCACAAGACAAAAGCTCTCCTTTTGACATGCCAATTAATTCCACCTTTGCGGCTTGAGCGGTTTTTACCCTATTGTATTTACAGCCACTTAGTCCAGTAATTGCAATAATTGAGATTAGGGCTAATGTCATTCTATATAAGTTCATAATAAGTTCCTTAGGGTGGTAATTAAGATTGGGAGGTGTCAGTGATTGTACATCACACCGCATACAATAACAATTATGGAATTCCTTATTTTTTACATCAGCTAATTTTAATCAATGTTGGTCATAATGACAGTTTGATAAGGTATTCCTGAAGTCCATCTCATGTGCAAGGGGTGGCGTATTAATATACTCAAAGTTAATTTTGGCCCCTAGGGGGGGTGATCGCAAGTCCTTGTGAATATCTAGAGGGTAGTAAATATTTCGTATAAATAATAATCATTCCTGCTAACTGAAATATCAGTTATTAATAACAATTACTTATTAAATAATCAATTCATTTGTGAGTACATTTGTGAGTATAAATTTATTATTATTATTTATAATACTCTTGTATCAATGCATTTAAGAGTTAATTAGACTCTAGCTCGAGGAGCCATATTAATAAATCAAGACATCCTAGGGTGTCTTTTTTTATGTCTGAAATCCCTACCTGTATAGGCATTTGTCAATTTACTCTATTTTTATAGTTCCATAAAATTCTGTGACATCCTAATATAAAGTGAGTACAATTGTGAGTATAAGATAAAAACTATGCTCAATAATACTAAAATTAAAAGCCTAAAGCCCAAAGATTCTGAGTACGGAATTGCTGATAGTCACGGCTTGTCTATACGTGTCACACCTAAAGGAGCTAAGAAGTGGAGGTTTCGTTATCGTTACAATGGTAACGCTTCAATGATTTCGTTAGGAAAATATCCAGCAGTATCATTAGCGCAAGCTAGGTTGCTTAGAGATGAGAACCAAGCCCTGTTGTCACAAGGCATTAATCCTAGTGCTTACAAAAAGCAGCTAAATATCAAACAACAGCAGAAGATTACCTTTAGAGAGGCATTTGATAGGTGGTTTAATAGGCATGAGAGTGAATGGGCAAAGCGCACTGCTCAGAAACAAGTTGCTACTTTTGAAAAACATATCTTCCCTTACATAGGCAATACTCCAATTGAAGACATTAAGACTCCAGATATTCTGCACGTTCTTAGGCAGATGGATGATAAAGGTATCTCAATAGCCCTTAAGAAAGTTAAGGGTTGGTCAAGTAGGGTGTTTAAAGATTGTGTTGTTACTGGATTGATTGAGTATGACCCAATAGCTAATATCTCTAATGAGCATTTTAAGAAGCATAAGACTAAACATCATGCCACTGTAACTACTGAAGATGATATTAAGGAGCTTTTGTTAACGCTAGAGAATTACAAAGGCAGGGGTACCTATCAAATTGCAGAGGCATTAAGCCTAACGCCTCACTTACTTTTGAGGCCTGGTGAGGTTTCTAAACTTACATGGAAAGAGGTTAATTTTAAAGATAAGGTTATCAGAATTAAGGCTGAAAACATGAAGATGGGTAGAGAGCATTCGGTGTTTTTAAGTAAACAAGCTCTTTCCAAACTTAAGGAGATTAAGTCTTTAAATTTAAACAATACATACGTCTTCCCAAGTCCCACGAAAAGTTCATCTCCAATAGGTGCTGAAAGCTTGCGAGCAGCCATTAGAAGGCTAGGCATTCCTAAGGAAAAGTTCACTACTCATGGCTTTAGAAGTATGGCTAGCACTCGGTTGAATGAGATGGGATTTAATTCAGATTGGATTGAAATGCAGTTGGCACATGTTGAAACTAATAAGGTTCGAGATGCCTATAACAATGCGGAGTATGTTGAGAAGAGAAGGGATATGATGCAGCAGTGGTCTGATTACTTAGATAATCTAAAAGGTATTTAAAAATGTACAGGTATCAATTAGCTAGTCAAGATAGGGTGGATAGTACGCTGAAATACCTTGAGGACTATTTGTTTGAAAAGGAGAAGTGGGCAATTACCAGAGATAGCGACGATAGCAATGCGATTAGTAATTACAATCTTTTGAGGGAGCAAGTCGGCCAGATACAAAGAAGAATACATAATAAGAATGAAACATTAAATCATTATCTTGGTAACTATAAAGAGTTAAGTGTAAGTCAAACTATATTTTTACTTAATGGATTCAATCCTCATACCCTTGATTCAAATTGTTTTAATGAATTTAGTGTTGGCCAAGACAGTCTTTTGGCTCACTTTTTAATTAGCAAAACATTAGCAGGGCGTAAGGTTATTAAAGATTTTGATATAGATTTAAAAGTCCCAGTTGATAAGTTAATAAGATGGTCATCAAGTAAAGGATTTATTTTTGATCAAAACAATAGAACAATAGATAAAAGCTTAACTATAAAACTACATACTCTTCTTAGTGATAAGGGTTTAATTGAGAGTGGTGGTGTTCATCAGTTGTGGGTATGGAAAAATACAGATACACTTCTGGCGTACTTGGCACAGAAGTTAATCGATCATCAAGTCTTACCATACCATCATCCATGGAAAATATTAGAATCTTATATAGCTCAACAAGGCGTCAAAAGGTTGAGTAAGATTGAAATATCTGACGACAAATATCCTAATGGCTATCGCTTGGTAGATAGTGTTATAAAGGATTTGGATAGCTAGACATACTCAATGTCCCCTTGGTGTCCCTACCAATAAATACTGCAACATCTTATGATGTCTCCAGACTTAATCGCAAATGTTGATTAGGCAATTCAAAGGAGATATACATGATAGAAACAAACATTATAAAACTAAATAAAGTAAAAAATTTGACCGCTCTTAGTCGAACAACTATTTACCGTCTAATAGCAAATGGAAAGTTCCCAAAGCAAATTAAATTATCTGAACGTAGCTCTGGGTGGTTGTTAAGTGAAATTGATGAATGGCTTGATGAAAAAATTAATGCCAGAGATGGCATGGAGAAAGCAAATGAAGCATGATCTTAATGATAGGTTTGTTTTGTCTAGCAACCAAGATAATTGGATTCTAACAGATAAAAACAAAGGAAAAAACAACCGAAATAGCTACTTTCCAAAGCTAAAACAACTCAGCCAGTCGATTATTGAAATTAAAGCAAAAGAGTGTTTAGTTAGGTGTGACATTACCTTATGTAATAAATCGTCTATATCGCCCTCTTATCACTCTGTAATTGATGCAATTACAAAGGATCTAGAGCTGTATTTTAAGGAGATAACAAACAATGGCGAAAAATAGAAACAAGAGTATGGGCAGCTACGCTAGTATTCCTAGATATGTAATGGATACCAATGCCTTTAAGTCTCTTGGAGGAAATTCTGTTTTATTGCTTTTATTACTAGCCTATCAATATAAAGGAAAGAATAATGGCGATTTAACAGCGGCGCATTCAATATACAAAGATTATTTCAAATCAACTCAAACACTCTTTAGCGCAAGAGAAGAATTGGAGAAAAAAGGTTTTATTACTGTGAATTCATACGGCGGCATGAGTTATGGTGGCTACAAACTCCCAACACTGTATGCGCTAACTTGGCTAACTGTAGATGATTTCTATGATCTAAGTAAGAATCAGTTTAGAAAAACTAACTTGGCAATTGGCAAGGAGCCTTTAAAGTATTTTATTCAAGGAACTAACCCCAAATATAAAACACCTGAACAAAAGAAAAAACAATACAAGAAAGATTTAAAGAGTCCAAATGTTACACACTAATAAAATTAAAACCCCCGTACTAATTTTTATAAATGATAGGTTTGATTTTTACAGCTATAGATGCTCAAACTATAGCTTTATGCTCAAAATAGGTTTGATTTTTACAGTTATAAGTAAAAGCTCTCGTACTAATTTTCAAACACCTATATAGGGTTAGCCATAATACTGGTTAAATAAAATTACCATTAAAGATAATCATATTGGTGCTATTCTTCTACTTGTGAATCTAGTGGGGCTGCCTTGTTAAGAATATATTCCATCTCTAGTAGTTTTAGAGATGAATTTGGTATGGTTAGTTTAGAGTTAAAAACGCCCAAGTCTAATAAAAAGCTCGTGTCTTCATAGCTTCTATCCCAGTCTACCTCTGGAAAGCCATACTTAACAAAGGCAGCTAGCCATCTACCATTACTAGTACAATACAAGTCGGAAACTTTACCTGTTTTGATTTTAGTTCCAGGTTTGCAGTCAGCTTTAAAGGCACTCATAACGTCTAGGTCATGTTCTTTCGAAATCGAAATAACTGAATACCATTCTCTACTTGCAGCAATCTGCCTTAGTTGTAAACCATTTTCAGAGTCTCTCATTTGAATATTTTTGTATTCATTTTGCCATTTCCATTTTTCTCCACCCATTTCTCCAAATAACAGTCTTTCTTCTGAATGTTTGTTGTCCTCGTAGTCTATATACATGAGGATAGAAATTCCAGAAATTGCTATAAAAACAATGATATATGCTAGTATTTTAAATATTTTTTTCATAATTAACTCTTGTTAAATACATTCCTGTCAGAAGGGGATCTTTCACTCCAATCGCCCTTATAAGGCTAATCAATTACTAAACCTATAACAAATAATATAGTTAGTATTATGGCTATGAATATTGAGAAACCGCCCCCATAGTCAGAACTAGAAACCTCAAAAAAATTACCAAAATCTGTTCCAATCATTTTTGAAATCAAATAGTCCCCAGGATAATGCATGAACCATTTAGCCCATAAACCAACATCACTAACAGTTATTGCACCGTCGTAGTTCATGTCAGCTAAGAATTCCCATTGCCTTGTCTTAAGCATTGTTAGTACCTCTTTATCTAATAAGCAAACAAGTCGCTCTAATTTACTTTAAAGTGAAATAAAATCTCTCTATCAAATACGCTCTTGTCAGGTGCAAGTGGCAATGGAGACGCCTTATACACAGCACGTTCAATTGCATTTTTGAATGATTTCTTTTTAGCAAGATAGGTTACGTTGCAAGACTGCGTGCTTACGCTTTCAACTTTTCCATTTGCATCTTGCAAGATATAAACATCACATCCCCAGTTTTCTTCCGCACCTTGGTAGCGCCATTGAGATTTAACCTTTCGGGCAATTTGATTGATGTAATTAGCCTTTAACTCGTTTAAAGCATCTTCTTGAGCAATCTCACGCTCTTTATCTTGCTCTAGCCTAATAGCCCCTCTTAGGGATTTATTCTCTTTATGAAGTTCAAGCTTCCTCTCTAAAATTTTAACTTGTAGCCTTAAGTTTTTATTATCTTCAATTAAATATTTAAATCTTTTTTTGACTGGTTCATTAGTAGATAGATAGCGCGATATTACCCAGCCTGTTTGACCGCCATATCGCACCTGAGTCCAGCCATCAAAATATCTAATAACCTCTAACTTGTCGCCAGTTGTCAGCATCCTTATAAGGCTGTTATCGAACGATCTAGAACTTCTTAGGGGAATGTTAACTTCATCGGTAATATAAGCATACCTAGGGGCTTCGGCGCCAACTGATAGCGAAGTTATAAATAATGTGACTAGTAATATTATTTTAATCATTTAGTGACTCTCAGATTTAGTTTTAAGAACTCGTTTTCCATCAATGACAGTATAAATTGATTCTACACAAACACTTCCTTTGGCATCGTCAGTGTAATGATCCCAGTTGGTAAATTTAATAGAGACATACTTACCATCAATCAATTTAAACCGCTCATTTGAATTAGCGCAAGCACCTCCAGAGGAAAAGATGTCTATCGTTCTATTTTCCTTGTTAAAGACAGTCTTTTGATCGAGCATATCAAAAGGTTTTCTAGTTGCTAAGTTATATATATTTCCGTATTTATAAGTGGGTTTATAAATAGTATACGAATCCCCATGGCGTTGACCTTCTTGGGTGTTAACAAGGATCAATTCTTTCTTCTCATCAAAATCAATATCTTCAAAAAAGAATGGAGCAATGTTTTGTCTGCTTAAGTCTTGATGTGAATTATCTAACAACGACATACCTTTAAGTGAATCGTATTTAATAGGGTAAACCTTATTCAAATCAATAGAATCGCTAAGGCTTAGACCTTCTATCATGTTAAGTGGAAAATGAAAGGCATCCGCTGAAACAGAAAATGAATGACCCCCATCTTTAATAAAACTTATTACTGCTGGTCCAGATAGTGCTGGAGCTCTTTCGTAGTTTGGCATCCATAGTACATCAACAATATATTCATCATTAACAACATCTGTAAATTTTAAATGAATTGTTTTTGCTCCATCAAAGAACGAAATATCTCTGTTATCTTCAGCATGGGCCACCAAGCTCAATAAGAATAAAGTGGAAATTATTAAGTATTTCATAAATACAATTGTAGCCCAAATTAGGTCACTTTATTGACCAGTTCTGTACAATTTAGCCCATGAATAAATTATTACTGATATTTAGCTTATTAATGTCATCATTAGCATATGGCGATATTACAAAAGAAAGCAGACACAAAAAGATGTTTTTGGACAATAATCCTTCTAACTGGGACTTTGAAGCTAAAGCTGGTGAAAAGACTTTTGGAAATATCAAAGTTAGAGTGCTTAATAGTAAAAAGCTGAGAGTATTTAAAAATAACGAAAAAGTATTCGGAGCTGATTGCTCTGACATTGCAGCTTGTACAATTTATACAACCAATTCCAAAACCCCTATTTACGAATATAAATCTGGAAACTTAAAGCTTGGCGGCAATAAGCCAGGGTCTATTTATAAGCTTGCACTTAATAATATTCAAGAGCACCAACCAAGTAAACATTACAACGATAAATACATTTCATTTATTGTCATTACAAGTGGTGGTAGTGCTGGGTCACAAAGGGGAAGGTACGATATTCACACAGAGCATGGTTGGATTGAACTGGAAGAAACTAATTTTGATTGGTACAGGTATGGTCGAAAAAAAGATTACCCTTAGTCAATAGATAATGGGAAGAACGACACTAGAGTACGGTATGGAAATGAATAGGCGCGGATTAAAATGTCCTGCCCCAGTTCTTTCGATTTATGATTTGTTCGAAATATCCAACGAAGTAGATATATATCGTGTTGGAAAGAGGGGACTTACAAACGTTTTCATTCTTGTTAGAAAAGGGTTTGGGACTATGTACGTCAACCCAGAATATACAGAGTATCGAAAAGCATACAAAGACGTATTCCCAGGTCCACTTACAGGAAGAGATGTAGATCATCTAATGCCAAGAAGTAAAGTTGGTGCTAGAAACAACTTTATAGCATTGGGAAGTATTGATGCTGGTATAAATCGTTCGCAAAACGACACTCAAGAACTAACGGAGATTTTCATAAAAGCCAAGAATAGAGATGTCAGAAAAAAATTCTTATTAGAAGGCGAAGAGGTTAGCGTGGCGAGATGGGAGCTAACAAGCCGTCCTAGAAGTAAGGAGCTGGGAGATCTTTGTCTCGCTGGCTATTTACGACCATTTGAAGAGTTAAATACTAATATCTTAAACACTTCTAGTGTGAGTGAATTGTTGATAGAGTGCAGGAAAATATAGACTATTTAACCACTGAAAGATAGCCTTTTATATAGTGTGAACTGACATTAATAATTTCACTGCTTGCCTTCTTTGAGTTAATCCGAATCGAAAACCCTTGCTTCATTTTACTTCTAAGGAATTTATCACTTAGACTTACCCCTATGTCTTCTTTGAGGTTGCAATACCCTGATGAACAGAAAACCACATCTCTATCAATCTCTGTAGCACTAATTTGTTTCGCATCATCGAAACTTGCAGAATTATAAAATCTCCAGTCTCCAAAATAATTAAATGACAGATAAAGCTGATGCTTCAGACGCCCAGTCTGTTTATTCTTCCAGCTTCTCAAAAAGTAACTAGTACTTGCAGGCAAAAGCCCTACTTTATGCTTAGTTATAGTGTATCCAGTGAACTTGGTATCCTTATCAAACTTAGAGTTTGAGATTTGGACTTTGTTGGCAAAATCAGAAGGGGTTTCTGGGGCTTTTGGTAGAGAGGCGCAGCCAGATAATAGGGCTGTAACAAAACCTATCGCTAAAACTTGTTTCAACATAATCTAATCTCCTCTTTACTTTCTTTGCATTTGTCTTAATTACCACCAACACAGTTTTCTAAAACATAAGCACACTGCTCTCCTTGAGTTAACAATCCACCTGTTTTGCCAGAATATTTAACACTTTGAACTTTGTCATCTTTTAGGGCTATTGTGATGTCACAAAATCTATGGCTGCTATTTATAAATGTTGTTGCGTTGTAGCCATATATAGTATTAGCACTGTAACTTGTCTCACCACCACTTCTATACGAGAAAAATTCCATTCCATTTGAATTAATAGCTTTATCTGGAACACCAGCACAAGACAAAAGCTCTCCTTTTGACATGCCAATTAATTCCACCTTTGCGGCTTGAGCGGTTTTTACCCTATTGTATTTACAGCCACTTAGTCCAGTAATTGCAATAATTGAGATTAGGGCTAATGTCATTCTATATAAGTTCATAATAAGTTCCTTAGGGTGGTAATTAAGATTGGGAGGTGTCAGTGATTGTACATCACACCGCATACAATAACAATTATGGAATTCCTTATTTTTTACATCAGCTAATTTTAATCAATGTTGGTCATAATGACAGTTTGATAAGGTATTCCTGAAGTCCATCTCATGTGCAAGGGGTGGCGTATTAATATACTCAAAGTTAATTTTGGCCCCTAGGGGGGGTGATCGCAAGTCCTTGTGAATATCTAGAGGGTAGTAAATATTTCGTATAAATAATAATCATTCCTGCTAACTGAAATATCAGTTATTAATAACAATTACTTATTAAATAATCAATTCATTTGTGAGTACATTTGTGAGTATAAATTTATTATTATTATTTATAATACTCTTGTATCAATGCATTTAAGAGTTAATTAGACTCTAGCTCGAGGAGCCATATTAATAAATCAAGACATCCTAGGGTGTCTTTTTTTATGTCTGAAATCCCTACCTGTATAGGCATTTGTCAATTTACTCTATTTTTATAGTTCCATAAAATTCTGTGACATCCTAATATAAAGTGAGTACAATTGTGAGTATAAGATAAAAACTATGCTCAATAATACTAAAATTAAAAGCCTAAAGCCCAAAGATTCTGAGTACGGAATTGCTGATAGTCACGGCTTGTCTATACGTGTCACACCTAAAGGAGCTAAGAAGTGGAGGTTTCGTTATCGTTACAATGGTAACGCTTCAATGATTTCGTTAGGAAAATATCCAGCAGTATCATTAGCGCAAGCTAGGTTGCTTAGAGATGAGAACCAAGCCCTGTTGTCACAAGGCATTAATCCTAGTGCTTACAAAAAGCAGCTAAATATCAAACAACAGCAGAAGATTACCTTTAGAGAGGCATTTGATAGGTGGTTTAATAGGCATGAGAGTGAATGGGCAAAGCGCACTGCTCAGAAACAAGTTGCTACTTTTGAAAAACATATCTTCCCTTACATAGGCAATACTCCAATTGAAGACATTAAGACTCCAGATATTCTGCACGTTCTTAGGCAGATGGATGATAAAGGTATCTCAATAGCCCTTAAGAAAGTTAAGGGTTGGTCAAGTAGGGTGTTTAAAGATTGTGTTGTTACTGGATTGATTGAGTATGACCCAATAGCTAATATCTCTAATGAGCATTTTAAGAAGCATAAGACTAAACATCATGCCACTGTAACTACTGAAGATGATATTAAGGAGCTTTTGTTAACGCTAGAGAATTACAAAGGCAGGGGTACCTATCAAATTGCAGAGGCATTAAGCCTAACGCCTCACTTACTTTTGAGGCCTGGTGAGGTTTCTAAACTTACATGGAAAGAGGTTAATTTTAAAGATAAGGTTATCAGAATTAAGGCTGAAAACATGAAGATGGGTAGAGAGCATTCGGTGTTTTTAAGTAAACAAGCTCTTTCCAAACTTAAGGAGATTAAGTCTTTAAATTTAAACAATACATACGTCTTCCCAAGTCCCACGAAAAGTTCATCTCCAATAGGTGCTGAAAGCTTGCGAGCAGCCATTAGAAGGCTAGGCATTCCTAAGGAAAAGTTCACTACTCATGGCTTTAGAAGTATGGCTAGCACTCGGTTGAATGAGATGGGATTTAATTCAGATTGGATTGAAATGCAGTTGGCACATGTTGAAACTAATAAGGTTCGAGATGCCTATAACAATGCGGAGTATGTTGAGAAGAGAAGGGATATGATGCAGCAGTGGTCTGATTACTTAGATAATCTAAAAGGTATTTAAAAATGTACAGGTATCAATTAGCTAGTCAAGATAGGGTGGATAGTACGCTGAAATACCTTGAGGACTATTTGTTTGAAAAGGAGAAGTGGGCAATTACCAGAGATAGCGACGATAGCAATGCGATTAGTAATTACAATCTTTTGAGGGAGCAAGTCGGCCAGATACAAAGAAGAATACATAATAAGAATGAAACATTAAATCATTATCTTGGTAACTATAAAGAGTTAAGTGTAAGTCAAACTATATTTTTACTTAATGGATTCAATCCTCATACCCTTGATTCAAATTGTTTTAATGAATTTAGTGTTGGCCAAGACAGTCTTTTGGCTCACTTTTTAATTAGCAAAACATTAGCAGGGCGTAAGGTTATTAAAGATTTTGATATAGATTTAAAAGTCCCAGTTGATAAGTTAATAAGATGGTCATCAAGTAAAGGATTTATTTTTGATCAAAACAATAGAACAATAGATAAAAGCTTAACTATAAAACTACATACTCTTCTTAGTGATAAGGGTTTAATTGAGAGTGGTGGTGTTCATCAGTTGTGGGTATGGAAAAATACAGATACACTTCTGGCGTACTTGGCACAGAAGTTAATCGATCATCAAGTCTTACCATACCATCATCCATGGAAAATATTAGAATCTTATATAGCTCAACAAGGCGTCAAAAGGTTGAGTAAGATTGAAATATCTGACGACAAATATCCTAATGGCTATCGCTTGGTAGATAGTGTTATAAAGGATTTGGATAGCTAGACATACTCAATGTCCCCTTGGTGTCCCTACCAATAAATACTGCAACATCTTATGATGTCTCCAGACTTAATCGCAAATGTTGATTAGGCAATTCAAAGGAGATATACATGATAGAAACAAACATTATAAAACTAAATAAAGTAAAAAATTTGACCGCTCTTAGTCGAACAACTATTTACCGTCTAATAGCAAATGGAAAGTTCCCAAAGCAAATTAAATTATCTGAACGTAGCTCTGGGTGGTTGTTAAGTGAAATTGATGAATGGCTTGATGAAAAAATTAATGCCAGAGATGGCATGGAGAAAGCAAATGAAGCATGATCTTAATGATAGGTTTGTTTTGTCTAGCAACCAAGATAATTGGATTCTAACAGATAAAAACAAAGGAAAAAACAACCGAAATAGCTACTTTCCAAAGCTAAAACAACTCAGCCAGTCGATTATTGAAATTAAAGCAAAAGAGTGTTTAGTTAGGTGTGACATTACCTTATGTAATAAATCGTCTATATCGCCCTCTTATCACTCTGTAATTGATGCAATTACAAAGGATCTAGAGCTGTATTTTAAGGAGATAACAAACAATGGCGAAAAATAGAAACAAGAGTATGGGCAGCTACGCTAGTATTCCTAGATATGTAATGGATACCAATGCCTTTAAGTCTCTTGGAGGAAATTCTGTTTTATTGCTTTTATTACTAGCCTATCAATATAAAGGAAAGAATAATGGCGATTTAACAGCGGCGCATTCAATATACAAAGATTATTTCAAATCAACTCAAACACTCTTTAGCGCAAGAGAAGAATTGGAGAAAAAAGGTTTTATTACTGTGAATTCATACGGCGGCATGAGTTATGGTGGCTACAAACTCCCAACACTGTATGCGCTAACTTGGCTAACTGTAGATGATTTCTATGATCTAAGTAAGAATCAGTTTAGAAAAACTAACTTGGCAATTGGCAAGGAGCCTTTAAAGTATTTTATTCAAGGAACTAACCCCAAATATAAAACACCTGAACAAAAGAAAAAACAATACAAGAAAGATTTAAAGAGTCCAAATGTTACACACTAATAAAATTAAAACCCCCGTACTAATTTTTATAAATGATAGGTTTGATTTTTACAGCTATAGATGCTCAAACTATAGCTTTATGCTCAAAATAGGTTTGATTTTTACAGTTATAAGTAAAAGCTCTCGTACTAATTTTCAAACACCTATATAGGGTTAGCCATAATACTGGTTAAATAAAATTACCATTAAAGATAATCATATTGGTGCTATTCTTCTACTTGTGAATCTAGTGGGGCTGCCTTGTTAAGAATATATTCCATCTCTAGTAGTTTTAGAGATGAATTTGGTATGGTTAGTTTAGAGTTAAAAACGCCCAAGTCTAATAAAAAGCTCGTGTCTTCATAGCTTCTATCCCAGTCTACCTCTGGAAAGCCATACTTAACAAAGGCAGCTAGCCATCTACCATTACTAGTACAATACAAGTCGGAAACTTTACCTGTTTTGATTTTAGTTCCAGGTTTGCAGTCAGCTTTAAAGGCACTCATAACGTCTAGGTCATGTTCTTTCGAAATCGAAATAACTGAATACCATTCTCTACTTGCAGCAATCTGCCTTAGTTGTAAACCATTTTCAGAGTCTCTCATTTGAATATTTTTGTATTCATTTTGCCATTTCCATTTTTCTCCACCCATTTCTCCAAATAACAGTCTTTCTTCTGAATGTTTGTTGTCCTCGTAGTCTATATACATGAGGATAGAAATTCCAGAAATTGCTATAAAAACAATGATATATGCTAGTATTTTAAATATTTTTTTCATAATTAACTCTTGTTAAATACATTCCTGTCAGAAGGGGATCTTTCACTCCAATCGCCCTTATAAGGCTAATCAATTACTAAACCTATAACAAATAATATAGTTAGTATTATGGCTATGAATATTGAGAAACCGCCCCCATAGTCAGAACTAGAAACCTCAAAAAAATTACCAAAATCTGTTCCAATCATTTTTGAAATCAAATAGTCCCCAGGATAATGCATGAACCATTTAGCCCATAAACCAACATCACTAACAGTTATTGCACCGTCGTAGTTCATGTCAGCTAAGAATTCCCATTGCCTTGTCTTAAGCATTGTTAGTACCTCTTTATCTAATAAGCAAACAAGTCGCTCTAATTTACTTTAAAGTGAAATAAAATCTCTCTATCAAATACGCTCTTGTCAGGTGCAAGTGGCAATGGAGACGCCTTATACACAGCACGTTCAATTGCATTTTTGAATGATTTCTTTTTAGCAAGATAGGTTACGTTGCAAGACTGCGTGCTTACGCTTTCAACTTTTCCATTTGCATCTTGCAAGATATAAACATCACAACCCCAGTTTT
>ERZ1046740.1427-NODE-1427-length-16836-cov-56.721232_pt1 | contig 16836 bp, 16 predicted proteins | sample MGYA00383093_ERZ1046740 | MGnify/ENA primary metagenome ERZ1046740 (study PRJEB29581, sample SAMEA5548363) | metagenome | biome: marine; feature: coastal; material: water | depth 25 m | study: Short-term variability in the microbial, nano- and picoplankton... | reverse complement strand
TACGCAAACAATAAGTTGCTTTTTCAATAAAATCAACGTTTGCACGTTGAAACTTAGGTTCATTTTCTATGTCATTAAAGCATGATAACTGCCGACACTCGAACCCATCTTTATAAAGCGATAACACCTCTTTTTGATTTACTGCAAAAGGAGGTCCGCTTATTTGTGATTGCGGGTAATTCAATGTTAGTAACAACACCCGGCAACCACTAGATATTATAGAGTATAAATGTACTGCATATTTCCCCCTTAAATCTAATGGCAATGCGATTAAAGATGCTCTGTCATATACTGCAACTACTTCTGCCAAGTGTAAAGCGTTCAATTGAAAAAAATCACCACAATAAATACAAATTCCCTGACCGCAATAAACGTTAAATTCTTGCTCTTGATGGGTTTCATAATCTATATTATTTTCATCAAAAAATTGCTCAGCTGCCAATTCACTTAACTCTACGCCAATCACCTTATAACCTTGCTGAGCAAGATAAACCATGTCTGCACTTTTTCCACACAAAGGCACAAATACAGTGTCTCCAGCGCTTAATTCTAAACATGATATAAATTCAATCAATTTTGAATTTGGCTGATCACGATGCCAGCCAATTTTTCCTTCTTTCCAGCGTTGTATCCAGTCAGTCATTCCAATCCTTAAGTTATAATATCAAACATGAAATTTAATCGTCCAAGCAAAAAAACCATCATGCAATTTATGATGGTTATTTTAGCCATTTTTATCATTCGTGCTTACCAACAACAAGACTTAACAATAGGTCTAGTACCAAGTTTTAGCTCGCAAACTTTATCTGGCGAAGTAATGAGCTCAAACCCTATGCCCGATGAGGGTGTGCTTATACATTTTTGGGCCACTTGGTGTCCTGTTTGCAAACTGGAAAACGACAATATTCAAGATATATCCAAAGATTACAAGGTTTTAAATATTGCTATTCAATCAGGAACAGATTTAGAGATTGGGGCTTACGCTGAAGAAAATAATATGCAACTTGATAATTTAATCAATGATCGCTCTGGCTCAATTTCAAAGCTATTTGGCGTTAAAGGCACACCCAGTAGTTTCTTTATTAATACCAAAGGCAAAATTCAATTCACCGAAGTGGGTTACGTAACCACATTAGGATACCGACTAAGGTTATGGTGGGCAGGATTATAAAGAGACCGCCGCACAGCGCCACTTTTGCTCAGCTTCCTTGTTAAAATTTAGTAAAATATCGTTATTTACTGATATGTAAACTTCTCAATTTGACTAAATTTTGCCTCAAATCCAAACAAAACTACCTGCTGTGCAATGGGCTCACAAATAACGATTGGTCTGAGTACTTAGAGCCACTATTCCAGCTAAATTCTTTTAAGCAATTAACAGAATTTCTAAAAAATCAAAAATCCAATGGTATCACTATATTTCCAGCTGAAAATCAAATTTTCAAAGCTTTTGAATTAAGCAGCTTCAAGCAAACTAAAGTTGTTATTCTGGGGCAAGACCCTTATCATGGCGAAAATCAGGCGCATGGACTAAGCTTTTCAGTTGCTGATGGCGTCAAAATCCCACCATCACTTAATAACATTTATAAAGAACTAGAGCTCGACCTTGGCATTGCACCAAATCCAAGCGGCAATCTTGAGCGCTGGGCAAAGCAAGGGGTATTGCTACTTAATAGCGCATTGACGGTAGAGAAAAACACCCCAGGATCTCACGCCAAAACACCCTGGGTTGATTTTACTGAATCAGTGATTCAACTATTAAGTAACAACAAAGAAAATTTGGTATTTTTATGTTGGGGTGCTCACGCTCAACATAAAATAAAGCTTATCGATCAAGCCAAGCATTTAGTATTAAGCGCACCACACCCATCCCCCTTCTCGGCTTATAAAGGTTTTTTTGGCTGCAAACACTTTTCTAAAACCAATGAATATCTTAAAATACACAATCTGCCAACAATAAATTGGTAAATAACTAAGGATGGAGGAAGGCCTTGCCTTCCTCCAAAAAAAAATATGAAATTAATTATTGACGATGCTTGCTACGCTTATGATGAGATATTCTCTCAATTTGGTGAAATTATCACTATGGCTGGGCGTGATATTAACGCTGAGTCTGTTAAAGATGCAGACGTATTAATTGTGCGCTCACGCACTCAAGTTAATCAGGCGTTACTTGCTGGTAGCAAGATAAAGTTTGTTGGCTCAACTGTAGCTGGATTGGATCATGTTGATCAGGATTATCTTAAAAATCAAGGTATTGAATTTTTCTCAGCTCAAGGCTGCAACTCTATGGCAGTGGCTGAATTTGTTATTAGCACCATTCTTAATTTAGCCAAAAAACACAACTTTAATTATCAAGATAAAACACTGGGCATTATTGGCATTGGTAATGTTGGATCACGTTTAGCGGCAAAAGCAGAGCTTTTAGGTATTCAAACCTTGCTTAATGATCCAATACGCCAAGAGAATGAAAATTTGCCAAATTTTGTAGATTTAGATACCGCTCTCAGTGCAGATATTGTCACTTTTCATACACCACTTACCTTTGATGGCCCATATCCAAGCTTTAAACTACTAAATAAGAACAATTTTCACAATATTAGTGAAAAAACCATCCTTTTTAATGCAGCGCGTGGCGGTGTTATTGTTGAAGAAATTTGGGAAAAAATGCAAACGCTTGAAAATGTAATCGATTGCTGGGAAAACGAACCCAATATTAACCAAAATTTGCAAAAAACTGCTTATTTAGCCTCTCCACACATCGCTGGACACTCAGTTGATGCCAAATTTATGGGGAGTTTTATGGTTTACGAAGCTTTGTGTGATTTTATGGGTGAAAAACAGCAAGAAAACATTAAAAATCTCATAAATCCTGGTGTTTTAGCGCTAAAAAGCAACAATTTACTCGATTGTTTAAATGAAGTTTATGACTTTAAACAAGACACGGTTGCTATTAAAAATATCGAAAATTTTGAATATTACCGCAGAAACTACCCAATTCGCTATGAATGGCATCACTACAATAGTAAGATACCTTTACCTATCGTATAAATATCACCTATTGAGCTGCTAACACGGATTTATTGAAGTTCATAGCAATGCATACGGGACACTCTGATTCTGTGTGTCTTTTAAGCTTTTTAGAAGCTTTAACAATCAAACTTTCAATGCCTTTACGTTTGATATGAGAGCCAAATGAAGCTTGATAATTTTTAACCAAACTCACACCCGAAAACACCACGTCGTAAATATGCCAATCATCACTTAAAATCATTTTAAGTGAAACGATTACAGGCTTAGTATCACCATTAATATTGATTTTTAGCTTAACAATAGCCTTGTTATCTTTACGCTTAACATTTGGATTAGCTGATATTTTAATACTGTCAAGATCATCGTAACTCGCCAAAATTGACGAATAACTATCAACCAATGAAACAGCAATATAAGTTTTAAGAATTAGCTGCTGTCGCGGCTTTAAATTACTCCAGTGCTTCTTAAGCGCCTGCTTAGTGCTTTCATTAATATCTAAACTAGGTAGAAGCTGACTAACAATTAAATCTTCAACATCTTCAATTGAACTCTTTCCCTGTGATTTTGACTCTTTAAGTGCTAATAGTGCCTCTGTCATAATATGCACTGCAGCCACCTCGGGTGATGGCGCTGACACGGCTGAACCTGAGAAAAAACCCATTAATAGTAATAAAATTGTACTGGTTTTTTTAAACATTGTTAAACCTTGTGTTATTTGTTTTTATTGTATTTTATCAACCTTTAAAGCAAGGCTGTTTAGAATATTTATCTAACTCAACCTCTTTATCTTTAAACAGCTCAGTATTAGTGTTTATTTATTCATATTAGAATAAACCAATAAAAATACAGTTAATTACACAACGCAACTCTATAATTAAAGCTATGAATAAAATCAGCGTACAAAAAGAAGATTTCGATTTAACTCTTGAAACAAGCCTTGCTAGAAACAATGATAGTGATATTGGTGCTGTGGTGAGTTTTGTGGGCACTGTGCGAGATTTAGATGACGCGCCCATTAAAAAAATGACACTAGAGCACTATCCAGGCATGACTGAAAAGGCACTTGAAAAAATCGCCGATCAAGCTTGTCAACGCTGGCCATTAGGAAACACCACTATCATCCACCGCGTTGGTGAGCTTGATATTAACGATCAAATTGTTTTAGTCATCACTACCAGTAAACATAGAAAGGCGGCTTTTGAGTCTTGTGAATTTATTATGGATTACTTAAAGACACAAGCACCCTTTTGGAAGAAAGAGCAGACAACAACACAGAGTAGCTGGGTAGAGGCTAAAGACAGCGATGATGAGCAAACACAGCGTTGGCGCTAGTTTGTTTTATTAAAATCCTCTTTTGAATTTAAGTTAATAAACATTTTTTCTTGATCTGAAAAATCAACCTCTAGCGCATTATTCTGCTTAAACCATAAGCCTAATTTGCGATCACCCTGGGCAAGATAATTATCCAAGTTATCTTTTAAACTTACATCAATCAGTGAAAAAGTTGGATGCATCTTTTCTCCATCTGTTGCTACGCAAAGTTTCACCCCTTGCTCAGACATACCTTTAATCAGTCTTTGAAGTAATGTTTGATTGATAAAGGGTCCGTCACACGGCACAACTAGCAAATATTCTGTTTGAGTTTTGGCCATTGCGGCAGCAATACCCGCCAAAGGCCCTTGGAAATTTTCCAATTCATCACTCACCACTTCGCCAAATTCTTGATATAGGTCAATGTTTCTATTGGCACTCACCAATATACTGTGCACATCTTGATGAATAACATTAGTCACATGAGCAATCAGCGACTTATTGTTAAAAAGCACTAGACCTTTGTCCTGCCCTTGCAAGCGCGTCGCTCGACCACCTGCAAGAATAACGGCGGTAATATTGCTTTTGACGATATTTTTCATACGGGTATGTTATCAGCGGTTATTAGCACTGTGTGATACAATTAAACGGCTCTTTTTGCAAAGAGCCTTGGTAGATAATTTTAATTAAAAATAGGCAATCAAATTTAATATGAACAAAGCCCAAGTTGACTGTGGATGTGACAACGTAAAACAACCCTTACTCTCTACTGATCAAGCATTGGAGACATTAACTACTGCAGCAAAAGTAGTTAACAAAACTAGCTTGCTAAACCTTGATGACGCACTAGATCGAATTCTTGGTGTGGATTTATCTTCAAGTATCAACGTACCCGGATTTGATAACTCCGCCATGGATGGTTATGCCCTTCACCTCACTCAAGATCAAATTGACACACCGGGTGGCTTTTCTTTTGAAATTACCGATAGAATCCCTGCCGGAAGTATAGGAAAAACACTATTGCCCAGCAAAGCTGCACGCATATTTACCGGCGCACCAATACCACAAGGCGCTAATACTGTGATCATGCAAGAAGAATGCGAGCTGATTGAAAATGACACAAAGATAGAAATTTATCGCCCTATTTCGCTTAATGAAAATATCAGGCCACTGGGTAATGATATTAAATCTGGCGAGGTTATTCTAAAAACTGGCCGTCGATTGCAACCTCAAGATATTGCACTAGCTGCCTCAGTGGGTATTAATCAAATATGTGTATTTGATAAAATTAAAGTGGGTGTATTTTTTACTGGTGATGAATTAATCGAGCCAGGAAATTCTTTAAAATCTGGGCAAATTTTTAACTCAAATCGTTATGCATTAGTTGCACTATTAAACAAACTAGGTTGCAAGGTTATTAATCTTGGCAATGTTGAAGATACACTTAGCGCAACTACTGACGCACTAAAATCATTGAAAGAAAAATGCGATTTAATTATGACGACAGGTGGTGTTTCCGTGGGTGAAGAAGATCATGTTAAACCTGCGGTAGAACAACTTGGCAAGCTTGATTTATGGCGCATTAGAATGAAGCCTGGAAAGCCATTAGCTTCTGGCAGTGTAGGTAGCTGTGCCTTTATTGGCTTACCAGGCAATCCGGTTTCTGCTATGGTTACTTTTTTATTATTCGCCCGACCTTTTATTAAAAAAATGCAAGGCTCAAATGACTACCTAAATAAACCCATTAAAGTAGTGGCAGACTTTGATTGGCACAGATCTAAACCCAGACGTGAGTTTGTGCGTGTACGCCTTGATCATACTAGCACTCCAGCCCAAGCAAAACAATACCCAAAACAAGGCTCTGAAGTATTGAGCTCTATGGTTTGGGCAGATGGCCTAATTGAAATACCTGAAAAAACCACCTTTAAATCAGGTGAAGTTTTGAACTTTTATCCATTAAACGAGATGATGTCATGAGTGAACAAGCGACACACAGCAGTCCAGACGAATTGACCCATGTCAATACCAATGGCGAGGCCAATATGGTGGATGTATCTAATAAAGACAACTCAACACGTATCGCTAAAGCGGGCGCCAAGATATTAATGAAACCTGAGACTTTACAAAAAATCAAAGATAACGACTTTAAAAAAGGCGATGTTCTAGCAGTGGCTAGAATTGCAGGCATTATGGCTGCAAAACAAACGCATCATTTAATCCCTATGTGTCATAGCCTTAATTTATCAAAAATTAGCGTTGACTTTGAATATATTGAAAATGGTATTCAAATTAACACACTGGCCAAACTCAATGCACAAACAGGTGTAGAAATGGAAGCGCTGACTGCAGCGAGTATTGCTGCACTAACAATCTATGATATGTGCAAGGCAGTAGATAGATTTATGGAGGTGACTGACGTACAGCTTTTAGAAAAAGAAGGTGGAAAATCTGGACATTGGATAAGCGACACACAGCAATCCTCTAGGGGGATAAGCGACACACAGCAATCCAGACAGATATTGAAAGATCATGAAAAATAAACTCATTGACAAATTTGGTCGAGAGATCAATTACTTAAGAATTTCGATTACAGAACACTGCAACTATCGTTGTTTTTATTGTCGAGATGATGAGCATGCACCAAATTGTAAACGCGAGGATATTCTCAGCTATGAAGATATTCAAAGAATTGTCAGACTGTTTGCTGAGCTAGGTATTAGCAAAGTACGTCTAACCGGTGGAGAGCCTTTGTTACGCAGAGGTATTGTTAAAATTGCCAGTCTTATCAGTAGTGTTAATGGCATTACCGATGTACCATTGTCAACCAATGCACATCTATTAGGAAAGTTTGCTGATAAATTATTTGAAAACGGCATTAATCGAGTTAATATTTCTATTGACTCTCTCATTCCAGAAAGGTTTAAAGAGATCACTCGTGGGGGTGATGTGGCTGAAGTTGTGAACGGTATTGATGCTGCGATTAAAGCTGGCATGCATCCAATAAAGCTTAACGCTGTTGCCATGCGTGGTGTTAACGATGATGAGATAGAATCACTCATTGATTTTGTCATTGAAAAAGGCATTGATATTCGTTTTATAGAAACCATGCCAATTGGCAATGCTGGCATAGAAGCAAGTGCCCAACATATGAGTGAAAAAGACATTCTAGACAGAATTACAAAACACCTAGGTGATAGACTCACTCCTTTGGTTTCTAGCAAAACTGATGGTCCAGCGAGTAATTTTAAAATTAATAATAGCAATTCTACTGTGGGTGTTATTAGCGCTGTCTCCAATCATTTTTGTCAGACCTGTAATCGCATCAGACTCACCGCTAAAGGAGATCTTATTCTATGCCTCGGCCAAGAGGACTCTATTTCCCTAAAAGACGCCGTACGCTCAAATTTGACCGATAATGCAATTAAAAAGATGATCGTTGGAGCCATTAACAAAAAACCTGAAAAACACGAATTTAATTCTTCTGTTGATAATATTAGCAATAGACAAATGGCGGAGATTGGCGGATGAACATTCTATATTTTGCTTCACTAAAAGAAAACCTTAAAATCTCAAGTGAGCAGATCAATCTTACAACGACAACAACTGTTAAACAACTTAGAGAAATTCTAATCAAAAAACATGGGGAGCACTATTTTCCAAACAATATTTTATGTGCAGTTAATCAAGAGATCGCTATCGACTCTCTTATTATTAAAGAAACAGATGAGATAGCTTTTTATCCACCTGTAACGGGTGGATAAATCAGGAAGACTGTCTTTCAGAATTCTCTTGAGCCGGTTTTTTTTCTAAAAGATTTTGCTAATAATAAGCAAACCTATTAAATTAAATAATAAAAATTTAGCAGACTAAACCCAATTTAAAAGGGAGGAAGTGGGTCTCAATCTACTAAATTTTTATTACTATGTACTTAATGCATGATTCATAATTTTCTTAATAACTAACTTAACACCATCCGCTATTAAAAGTGTTAGCATCATAATGCTTGCTATCCATAATGCGCTAGTAATTTGATTTGACTGAGCGATCATTAGACCAAAAAACAACCAAAAGAACGCCCAAGAAAATTTCAACAAGAAAGAGGTCATGGCAATTAACCTGTACTCCAGCCTCTTGGCCTTCTCATACCAGAAACCTTACATGCTTGCTTAACATAGCCATACGGAAACATTGTAAACAACAGGGCTTTTGCAGCCTTTTTATCCACATTAAAATCCTCAGCCATTTGCTTAGTTGTATGACGTACATCAGGTGCTACACCCTTCTCATCATAAAATTTACGCATAAAATCAAACACCTTCCAGTATTCATCATTTAGACCAATATCTTCTGATTCTGCCAATTTAGAAGCAACATCGTGATCCCAGTCTTCTGGATGAATCAAATACCCTTCAGGATCCAACTCTATATCTTTGTTATTAACATTCATATTAAATAAACTCCATCTTTTTGGCAGAATACTTAAACTACCTGCCAAATAAATAATTAACTAAAGTTTTCAAAATTGGCATCAGATTTATCCTTGCCATCTTCATAACCAGACTCATATTCACTGGTCATTCTTTGCTCCTCAATTTCGGGGTTGTTAAGATAACCAGCTACCCAGCCTTGAATATAGTTATCATTAACACCCATTTCTTCCATTCTCTTAACGCTCTCAAAGTAAGACATTTAATTCTCCTTAGAAATGTGTTTTAATACGCTTTCTTCTAACGATTTGATACGGGCGCATTAAGTAAGTTAATGGCACTGACCATACGTGCACTAAACGTGTAAATGGAAAAACTAAGAACAATGTCATACCAAACAACATATGCAACTTATAAGTATACGAAACACCTGCAATAATTGATGGATCAACACTCAGTGTAGCAATACTCTTAACGTATTCTGCTAATACCAGCATAGTAGAAACATCACCACTTTCAGCATGGTGTAATGAGCCAAAAATTGTGTTTAGACCTAATACAGCCGTTGCCAATAACCAAAAAATAACAAAGTTATCCCTGAAGCGACTAACCGCTTTTACACGCTCATTAGTCATGCGACGATAAACCAACAATGCTGCACCTACTGCTGCCATACCGCCAAATACCATACCTGCATAAATAGCAATATATTGATGCTGTACATCAGTTGCAACTAGCTGCCACCAGCTGTGCGGCAACAACATGCCTGCTGCATGTCCAAAGAAAATACCAATAATGCCCACATGGAATAAATTACTGGCCAATACCATGCCTTTATTGCCTAACAATTGTGATGAATCTGCCTTCCAAGTATACTGTTCACGATCAAAACGAATCCAACTGCCCAGAATGAACACCACGCCCGCAATATACGGATAAACTCCAAATAAAAAATTATCTAATGTCATCTCACTTCTCCTTTATGCAGCTTCAACTAAATAACTGCGATTTTCAACAATCCTAATCAACTTAGAATAAGGGCTTTCAGCCTCATCTAAGTTGTCCGCTATTATCTTAATAATCTTTTTAGCATCACCTAAAAATACTCTCGACTCCATATCATCTAAAGTTGACACGTATTCTAAGATAAGTGGAAGGAAATCTGGAATTTCACCATCTTCTAACTCCAATCCTTCACCTTTAAAGTGCTCAGATAAATCAATCAGCGCAGGACCGCGGCCATTATCATCACCAAAGATATGGTGCGTTAAATGCAGATCGTGCTCTGGCACCATGTCGAAAGTTTCAACATAAGACTGCTGTATACCTGTTGTTGTATGAACACGCATCCAAGCAATAAACTCCATGATAGTTTTCTTTTCAGTGTCATTGATTTCTGATGAATCACTAACAAACTCAATAACCGAACCCAAATTTTCCATTAGCTCATCACTTGGATAATCGATTAATTTTGATAAAACATTAAATATTTGCATAATTTCTCCTTAACTTTTGTGCTTAGGCATATTTTCCACAGGGATTACTGACTTCTTACGTGGTGTCGGGAATAAACTAAACCCTTTGCCACTATCAGAACCATGAGAACTTGTATTACCACCTGAAAAGCCATTTTGACCTTGGAATCCATATGGATCTTCGTGACGCATCTCTTCATGTGAAGTTGGAATCACAAAACGATCTTCATAGTTTGCAATACCTAGCATTTGATACATATCTTCAGCTTGCTCAACACTCAAACCAGCATCAGCTAACACCTCTTTACCATCTGTGCCATCAACCGCTTTAAAGCGTTGGTGTGCACGCATTGCTAACAACTTACTCATAGAGCTCATAATTGGCTTCACATCACCTGCTGTAAACATATTGGCTAAGTACTTAGCCGGGAATCTCATCGCATCTACCGTTGGAATAATGCCATTTGACGTTTCAACATTACCCTTATCAATTTGACTCTGAACTGGAGACAATGGTGGAACGTACCACATCATTGGCAATGTTCTGTACTCAGGGTGAATTGGGAAGGCAATCTTCCAATCCATTACCATTTTATAAACTGGCGAGTTCTGAGCTGCATCAATCCATGATTGAGGTACGCCATCTTCTAAAGCTTGCTTGATTACTTCTGGATCGTTAGGATCCATGAATACATCTAAGTGCTCTTGATATAGATCTGTTTCATTTGGTGTTGCTGCAGTTCCGCCAATTTTGTCAGCATCATAAAGCATAACACCTACATAACGAATACGTCCTACACATGACTCTGCACATGCCATTGGCAAGCCAGATTCAATTCTTGGATAACAACCGATACATTTTTCAGATTTTCCTGATTCCCAATTGTAATAAACCTTCTTGTACGGACAACCTGTTACACACATTCTCCAACCACGACATTTATCTTGATCAACTAATACAATGCCGTCTTCTTCACGTTTATAAATTGCACCAGATGGGCAAGACGCTGCACAAGCAGGATTAAGACAATGGTTACACAGACGTGGCAAATACATATGGAATGTATTCTCAAAGTCTTTGTACATTTCCTTTTCAATGCCTTTGAAGTTTACATCTTTAGATCGCTTCTCAAATTCACCTGCTAGATCATCTTCCCAGTTAGGGCCCCATTCAATCTTATCCATATCCTTGCCGGTAATTTGCGATACCGGGCGTGCTGTTGGTGCCGCTTCAAGTAGTGGTGATGATTGTAGCTTATGATATTTAAAATCAAACGGCTCATAGTAGTCATCAATCTCTGGCATATCAGGGTTGGCAAAAATATTGGTCAACTTGCTCATACGACCACCAGCTTTAAGCTCTAACTTACCTTTAGCAACTTCCCAGCCGCCTTTCCACTTACTCTGGTCTTCCCAGTTCTTAGGGAAGCCAATACCAGGCTTAGATTCAACATTGTTAAACCAAGCGTACTCTACACCCTTACGGTTAGTCCAAATATTTTTACAAGTAACCGAACAAGTATGACAACCAATACATTTGTCTAGGTTCAGTACCATTGAAATTTGTGCTCTTATTTTCATCTCTTCTTCTCCTAGATGGTTTAATTGTTGATGCCTGGAGGGTTCTTCTGAGCCTCTCTTTCTGGCGTCAACGGTTCTTCTAACCAATCAACATCTTGATCTTCAATCTTATGAACAATAACGTATTCATCACGATTTGAGCCCACTGTGCCGTAGTAGTTAAATGAGTAAGATAACTGTGCATAGCCACCAATCATATGAGTTGGCTTAGGCACTGTTCTTGTTACTGCATTCAAAATACCGCCACGTTTTCCTGTGGTTGGTGATCCTGGAACGTTAACAATTTTTTCTTGAGCGTGATACATCATTGCCATACCATTTGGCACTCTTTGTGAAACTACCACCCTTGCAGTTGTTGCACCGTTATCGTTAACCGCTTCAACCCAATCATTATCTTCAAGACCAACTGACTTAGCATCTTCTTCAGAGATCCAGAAGTATGGACCACCACGGAAGAGTGTTAACATTCTCAAGTTATCTTGATAAGTTGAGTGAATACCCCACTTAGAGTGTGGCGTAATCCAGTTAAGAACCAAGTGTGGCTTTTTCTTAACACTGTCAGGAATGTTGTTATGTGTCTTCATATCGATTGCTGGCTTGTAAGCACAGAAACCTTCACCAAAGTCTAGCATCCATTCATGATCTTGATAGAACTGCGCACGACCCGTTAACGTTCTTAAAGGAATCTTCTCATGAAGATTGGTATAACAAGCGTTGTAACTCACCTCTTCAGATTCGATACCAGACCAAGTTGGTGCGGTAATAATCTTACGTGGTTGAGATACAATATCTCTGTAAGTAATCTTCTCATCTTGACGACCTTTGTAAAGGTGTGAATGATCAATACCTGTTTTCTTAGATTGACCAGACCATGATTTATGCGCCACTTCACCGTTAGTTTCAGGTGCCATGCGCATAACCGCATCACATACATGAACATCTTCAGCTAATGACGGCATGCCTTTAGAAACACCCTCTTCTTTAATCACGCCATTCAGTACTGCAAGTTCATCAACTTCATGATCGGTATTCCAATCAATACCTTTAATATTATTACCAATATTCTTCATTAGAGGGCCTAGAGCAATATACTTAGCATAGGTACTTGGATAGTCTCTTTCAACCAATTTAAAGATCGGTGCTGTTTTGCCAGGAATTATGTCACACTCGCCTTTTTTCCAATCTTTAACTTCACCAAACGGTTGAGCCATTGCCATCGGAGTATCGTGCTGCATTGGCAGTGATACCACGTCTTTTTGTACGCCTAAGTGCTTCTCAGATAACTCAGAGAATTTCTTAGCAATGGTTTTAAAGATTTGCCAATCAGATTTAGCTTCCCATGCAGGATCAACTGCTTTACCCAATGGATGGATAAATGGGTGCATGTCTGTTGTATTAAGGTCGGCTTTTTCATACCACGTTGCCGTTGGCAATACGATATCTGAATAAGCACCTGTTGAATTTAGACGGAAGTTAATATCAACCATTAAGTCTAGCTTTCCAGTTGGCGCCTTTTCATGCCACTTAACCTCTTTACAAGCTTCACCTTCAGTGCCTTCAGCAAGTACACCATTTTGTGCACCAAGTAAATGCTTTAAGAAGTACTCATGACCTTTAGATGATGAGCCAATTAAGTTAGCACGCCATACAAACAAGTTACGAGGGAAGTTCTCCTCTGCATCAATATCTTCATAAGCAAAGTTCAAATCGCCACTTTTCAGTTTATCAGCTACATATTGAGATACCGCTGCTTCATCTTTTGCACCTGCATCTTCAGCTTCTTTAGCTAATTCTAATGGGTTTTGATCAAACTGAGGAATCGATGGTGTCCAACCCATACGTTGCGCTGCAACGTTGTAGTCGGCTAATTGATTACCTTTATATTTGGCTTTAGCGGTAGAAGCTAATAAATCATCTGCTTCAACACGCTCATAACGCCACTGATCCGTATGGAAATACCAGTACGTTGTAGAGGCCATGTGACGTGGCGGACGATTCCAGTCCAAACCAAATGCAATTGGCGCCCAACCTGCTTGAGGACGTAGCTTTTCTTGTCCAACATAGTGAGCCCAACCACCACCTGACTGACCAACACAACCACACATATGAAGTAAGTTCATAATGCCGCGGTAGTTCATGTCATTGTGGTACCAGTGATTAATCGCTGCACCTAAAATAACCATTGATTTACCTCTAGTCTTAGAGGCGTTATCAGCAAATTCACGACCTGTTTTTTCTAGATCAGCTGCTGGAACACCTGTAATCTTAGCAGCCCATGCTGGCGTGTAAGGCACGCTTTCATCGTCGTATGAAGTAGCTAGGTTATCACCCAAACCACGATCAATACCATATTGTGCAATTTGTAAATCACAAACCGATGTAACCATTACTTCTTTGCCATCAGTAAGTGTTAATTTACGCACTGGAATCTTACGAACTAACGAATCACCTTCTTCAGGATTAAAGTGAGGGAAAGTTACATCAACAACTGCATCAGAATTATCAATACAACTAAGCTCTTGTTCAATATCTTTACCGTTAGCTTGCTCTAGAATATTCCACTTGCCTTCTTCACCCCAACGGTAACCAATTGATCCGTTTGGAGAAACAAAGGTGTTTGATTTAGAATCAAATACAACAGTCTTCCACTCAGGGTTGTTTTCTTCACCCATGTTTTTGTCAAAGTCTGAAGCACGTAAGAATCGACCTGTAACCATTTTTCCATCAACTTCTTCCAGCATAACCTGCATTGGGAAGTCGGTAAAGCTACGAGCGTATTCTTGGAAATAAGGATCTTGTTTATCAACATGGAACTCTTTAAGCGCCACATGGCCCATCGCCATAAATGCAGCAGCATCAGTACCTTGTTGTACTGGCATCCAAAGATCTGCAAACTTAACGTATTCTGCATAATCTGGTGCCATTGAAATAATTTTAGTACCATTGTAGCGCGACTCAGTCATGAAGTGCGCATCTGGTGTACGTGTCATTGGTAAGTTTGCACCACAAATAATAATGTACTTAGAGTTGTACCAGTCAGCTGACTCAGGAACGTCAGTTTGCTCACCCCATACTTGAGGAGAAGCTGGTGGTAAATCACAGTACCAATCGTAGAATGAACCAACACCCGCACCAATCATAGATAAGTATCTTGATCCTGCTGCGTATGAAATCATACTCATTGCTGGAATTGGAGAGAAGCCATAGATACGGTCAGGGCCGTATTTTTTAATGGTGTAAACATTTGCAGCAGCTGTCATTTCAACTACTTCATCCCAGTTTCCACGAACAAATCCACCTAGACCACGAACACCAACGTATGAATCACGTTTTTCTTTATCAGATTGGATTGCTTCCCAAGATTCTACTGGATCTTTTCCAGTAGCACGCTCAGCGCGGTATAAATCAAGTAAGCGACCACGAACCAATGGGTATTTAATACGGTGTGGAGAATACAAGTACCATGAGAACGACGCACCACGTTGACAACCACGAGGTTCGTGATTTGGAAGATCTTCACGAGTACGCGGATAATCCGTTTGTTGCATTTCGTATGACACTAAGCCATTTTTTACAAAAATTTGCCATGAACAGCCACCGGTACAGTTAACACCATGTGTTGATCTAACAACCTTATCATGACGCCAACGATTGCGATAAGTGTCTTCCCATGCGCGATCCTCTTCGGTAACAATTCCATGTCCTTTTGAATAAGTCGACTTAATACGTTTAAAATATTTAAGTCTGTCTAAAAAATGACTCATACTTTTCTCCTGTTTTATTTCTCTTCTTGTTAGTAAAAACTGTTTCTCTTTAAAGACTCATTTTGCTTACATCCCTACTTTAAACATTGATATAGGTTAAGTAAATCAAACTCTTTATTAAAAATAACTAAATTAATTATTTTTAATAAAGAGGGGTGGCCGATCAGCTACCCCAATTTATTTTTTAGTGGTTATGGATTATGGAACTCAGCATCCTTACGTAAGTAGAACCACCAGTTAATCACCATACAAACCGCATAGAACACTGCAAAACCATACAAAGCGTTTTCAGGTGTTGTTAGCTTGATTTGCTCACCAAACACTTTAGGAATGATGAACGCACCATATGCTGCTACTGCAGATGTCCAACCTAGAACCGGACCAGCTTGCTCTTTGTTAAACACTTGTGAAATTGTTCTGAAAGTAGAACCATTACCCAAACCTGTCATTGCAAATAAGATTACAAATAAGATTAAGAATGGCCAGAAGAATTCCTCTGGTGTAGCACTAGCGTAAGCTTGCTTCATGTAATAAGCCACACCGAGTGCTGAAAGAACCATAACACCAGAAATAATCTGTGTTACTTTAGCGCCACCAATCTTATCGGCAATCATGCCGCCAACTGGACGAATAAGTGCACCAACAAAAGCACCCATCCAAGCATAAGTTAATGCTGAAGGACCATTTGGATTAACTGTATTATGAGTCATAATTCCATCAACCATAATATGCTGGAAACCAAAGATCACTTTAATTGATAACGCTAATGTCGCTGCGTAACCAATAAAAGAACCAAATGTCATTACATAGATAATAGTCATTGCCCATGTGTGCTTATTTTCAAAGATCTTGTATTGACGCTTAAGACCTTCTTTGTAATCCCTACCTAATGGTAACAACTTAAGAAGCAATACGGTTAGTGCAATGATGATTGGCAATACAACCCACTTACTAATCATCAAACCTGAACCAGATGCAACTTCAGGCAACATTAACCACAAACCAAATGCCGCTGTTGAAAGGCCAAGAATTAACATAACGATAATCTTAATAAACGCACCCATGGTTGAGCCAATATTTGGCGACACATGATCTTCGGTAATGTTGTTCATACCCATCCAACTGGCAATTGACAATGGAATTAAGATAATCAGCCAAACATAACCTGCATTTTGAAGGTAAGTATCCGTTCCTGCTGGAATCTTACCAATCAATGTACCTGATGCAATTTGCAACTCTGTAGGA
>ERZ1046740.1425-NODE-1425-length-16881-cov-4.990788_pt1 | contig 16881 bp, 20 predicted proteins | sample MGYA00383093_ERZ1046740 | MGnify/ENA primary metagenome ERZ1046740 (study PRJEB29581, sample SAMEA5548363) | metagenome | biome: marine; feature: coastal; material: water | depth 25 m | study: Short-term variability in the microbial, nano- and picoplankton... | reverse complement strand
AGCGGATAGACGGCTCATTCCAGTCCAGCACGCTCCATTCGAAGCGACCGCAGCCTTGCGCCACCGCGATTTTAGCGATGTGTTGAAGTAACGCCGTGCCTGCACCGATCCCACGGTATTCGGGAGAGATATAGAGATCTTCCAGGTAAATACCGTACTTGCCCTGCCAGGTGGAGAAGTTGTAGAAATACAGGGCAAAACCGATTGCTTCCTCACCCTGCTCACAGATTAAACAATGTGCCTTGGCCCCCGAGCCGAATAGAGTCTGAAGCAGCATTTCCTCGGTCGCGGTGACTTCCGCTAGCGCCCGCTCATATTCAGCCAGTTCACGAACAAAGCGCAGGATCAGGGGCACGTCCCCAGGAGTGGCCTCGCGGATATACAATCGATTCAAAGCTTACTCGCTGTCCCAGTATCGGGTCATTTCAAGATACAAAAATGAAGCAGTCCAGGTAATCAGTACCAGGCCTGAGAGAGACTCCAGCCCGGTGAGATAACGCAAATCCCCTACAGGTTCAATGTCGCCGGTTCCCAGTGTGGTGTAGGTGGTAAAGGAAAAGTACACACAATCAAGCAAAGAGCCTTCGAAGTTGCCGCGCAATATTCCCCAGCCCTCGGCTCTGTGCATAAGATAGAAGGAGGCAGCAAAAATCCAGACTTCTATTGCGTGGGCGGTGAGGGCGGCAAATACCCCCAGCACAATACGAAAGCGATGGCGGATTTTCATTTGTGGCATCAGGATGGTGAAGCGGTACAGAAACTCATAGTGAATCACTACCGTGACGCCGATGACCAAGAGGTTGACAATCCAGACTGCTAACAAGATAAAGTTTCCTGTTCCCGCGATTGCCATGTATTTTACATATTTTTAGCAAGGGGCTGTAGTGGTTCTGCCACCCTTGCCGTGGCTGAAATGATCGTCAGGAAAATGAATATGTTGGATTTAAAGAACACCGCCCTGGTTGTAGTTGATGTGCAGGGCAAACTCGCCCAGTTAATGACTGACAGGGAGCCCCTGTTTGCAAACCTCCAACGCATGGTGCGTGGCGCCAACGCTTTAGAGCTGCCGGTGCTCTGGGTGGAGCAGTTGCCGGATAAGCTTGGGGCCACCATCGGGGAAATTGCACAGGAGCTGGGTGGCCAGTCTCCCATAAGCAAGGCAAGCTTCAGTTGTGCGGGAGAAGCGGCCTTCAATACTGAACTGGAAGCCACCGGGTGTCGCCAGGTATTACTGATAGGCATAGAAACCCATGTCTGTGTTTATCAAACAGCAATGCACCTGTTGGATGAGGGCCTTGAAGTGGAACTGGTCGCCGATGCCACCAGTTCCCGTACCGCGGCGAATCGGGATCTGGCGATTGCAAAAATGCAGCATGCCGGGGTGGGGCTGACCAGCACAGAAATGGTCTTGTTTGAGCTGATGGGAACGGCGACACATCCTGCGTTCCGGGATATTCAGAAAATTATTAAGTAGGCAGAAGCTGAAAAGGCCCCGTCGATAATGACGGGGCCTTTTGATTGTATGGTGCCCAGAGACAGAATCGAACTGCCGACACGGGGATTTTCAATCCCCTGCTCTACCGACTGAGCTATCTGGGCGTATTTGCGGGACCGCAAGAGGCGCGTATTAAACCCGTATGGGCCTTATGAGTCAAGGCCCCCGACTGGGTTCCTCAAGCGACGAAAAAAGGCCCCTTGGCCTACTCAGAAGGGGGAACGTAACCCTCGGCCTTGTCGTAATCCTCTCCGGCGAAAAACTTGTCCATCTCCTGCTGCAGGTACTTGCGGGACTCCGGATCTACCAGGCTCAGGTGCTTTTCATTGATCAACATGGTCTGGTGGCCCTGCCAGTCCTGCCAGGCTTGTTTGGAAATGCTTTCAAAAATCTCCTGACCTTTGGGACCGGGGTAGGGTGGGGTGTCCAGGCCTTCCATTTCCTGCTGGTATTTTTTGCACATCACGGTGCGGGACATAAGCTGTACTCCTTTATTGGCCTTTAACCGGCCAGTTCCTCCAGTAGTGAGGCTACCGGTGCTGCCAGGCCTATCTGCGCGGGTTGGCGCACGTTATACCAGAGCTGCCGGGATGCTTCCATTACTGCCTCTGGTGTTCGGTCCAGGCTCACCAGTACCGGTTGGATATCCAGGTGGTAATGACTGAAGGTGTGGCGAAAGCCCTGCCCCAGTTCTATACGTTCGGGCTCAAGCCCCCATTGATCGAGGCAGTGTTGCCGGCTGGAATCTACATCGCTTGCCTCGGGAAAACACCACAGGCCTCCCCAAATACCGTTAGCGGGCCGTTTTTCCAGCCACACATCTCCGCTGGCGGCGCGCACTATAAGAAAGTGCGTGGACTTAACTGGCAGGGCTTTCCGCGGTTTCTTACCAGGGAAATTTACCTGCTCTCCCTTTGCTCTGGCCTGGCAGCCCTGGGCAAGTGGGCATTGTTCACAAGCTGGCATAGAGCGAGTGCACAGGGTAGCGCCCAGGTCCATCATCGCCTGGGTGTAATCTGCACAGCGTTGATCGGGGGTGTAGCGTTCGGCAATTTCCCACAGGCTATTGTGGACGGCCGACTGTCCGGGCCAGCCGTCCACCCGGTGGTAGCGCGCCAGCACCCGTTTGACGTTGCCATCGAGAATACTGGCTCGTTTGCCATGGGCGATACTGACAATGGCGCCGGCAGTGGAGCGGCCGACTCCTGGCAATTCGCATAAACCATCCACCGTGGCGGGAAACTCACCACCCAGTTCTGTCACTACCTGTTGCGCTGCCCGATGCAGGTTGCGCGCCCTGGCGTAGTAGCCCAGGCCAGTCCACAGGTGCAGAACCTCGTCTTGGGGAGCACTGGCAAGAGCCTGAATATCAGGTAAGGCCTCTATAAAACGCTCAAAGTAGGGAATCACCGTTTTTACCTGGGTCTGCTGCAGCATGATTTCCGATACCCACACCCGGTAGGGGCTGGTATCTTGCTGCCATGGCAGGTCCTTGCGACCGTCTTGGTCAAACCAGTCAAGAACACGTGTGTGAAAGGGGGCGAGGCCGGGCATACAAGGGGTTTTTGGGTAGAAAATAAGCAGCAAAGGGTAATCCCTGGAAGGCATTAGTGCCAGTGAATTCACTGGCACATTCCCTTATAATGGCCGGCTTTTGCGGGGGCTATCCCGGCAAACCAACCCTTTTGGAGGGCGCAATGGCTGAGCGCAAGGCCACAGTTGAGAGAAACACGCTGGAGACCCGGATCACCGCATCGGTGAATCTCGATGGCACCGGTGAGTCACAGTTTGAGACCGGGATACCTTTTCTGGAGCACATGCTGGACCAGATTGCGCGCCACGGCCTGATCGACCTGAACATCAAGGCCGCAGGGGATCTGCACATTGATGACCACCACACGGTGGAAGACATCGGTATTACCCTGGGGCAGGCATTTACCAAAGCGGTGGGAGACAAGAAAGGCATCCTCCGTTATGGCCATGCCTATGTGCCTCTGGACGAAGCCCTGTCTCGTGTGGTGATTGATTTCTCCGGCCGCCCGGGCCTTAGCTTCGAGGTGCCTTTCACCCGCGCCACGGTGGGCGGCTTCGACGTGGACTTGTTCATGGAGTTTTTCCAGGGCTTCGTCAACCATGCCAAGGTCACCCTGCACGTGGATAACCTGCGTGGAGACAATACTCACCACCAGGCAGAGACTGTTTTCAAGGCCTTTGGCAGAGCCATGCGTATGGCCTTGTCAGAAGATCCGCGTATGACGGGCGTAACCCCGTCTACCAAAGGCGTGCTGTAGGACTGAATCCATGAGTGGTGTTGTCGCCGTTATTGATTACGGCATGGGGAATTTGCACTCGGTTGCCAGTGCTCTGGAGCACGTGGGTGCGGATGAAGTTATTGTTACCCACGATGCGGCACGTATTGCCAAGGCTGACCGGGTTGTGTTCCCCGGGGTGGGTGCAATACGTGATTGCATGGCGGAAATTCGCCGCCTTAGTTGTGATCAATTGCTTACCCAGGCCCTGGTGGAGCAGCACAAACCGGTATTGGCCATTTGCGTTGGTATGCAGGCACTGATGTCGCACTCCCAGGAGAACGACGGCGTTGACTGCCTGGATATTATTCCCGGCGAGGTTCGCTATTTTGGCAACCCGCTCCTCGATGCCAATGGCCAGCGCCTGAAAGTACCCCACATGGGCTGGAATGAAGTACAGCAGGTGAGCGAACACCCCCTGTGGCATGGCATTGCCGACGGCACCCGTTTTTACTTTGTTCACAGTTACTATGTGGATGTTAAAGACCGGGACCTGGTAGCCGGTAGCGTGCAATACGGTGTAAGCGCCGATGCTGCCCTGGCCCAGGACAACCTGTTTGCGGTGCAATTCCACCCGGAAAAAAGCGCAGAAGCAGGGCTCAAACTATTACGTAACTTTCTCGACTGGAACGGCCAATGCTGATTATTCCCGCTATCGATCTTAAAGACGGCCAATGTGTGCGCCTGCGCCAGGGCCTGATGGATGACAGTACCGTGTTTTCTGACGACCCGGTTTCCATGGCGGCTCGCTGGGTGGATGCAGGCTGTCGCCGCTTGCACCTGGTAGATCTCAACGGCGCCTTTGCCGGAGAGCCGGTCAATGGCCAGGTGGTTACCGATATTGCTGCAGCCTACCCTGATCTGCCTATCCAGATAGGTGGCGGCATTCGCAATCTGGAAACTATTGAGTACTACGTCAAAGCGGGTGTCAGCTATGTGATCATCGGCACCAAGGCGGTAAAAGAGCCTGAGTTTGTGGCCGAAGCCTGTGCCGCTTTCCCCGGGAAGGTGATTGTCGGGCTGGATGCCAAAGATGGCCTGGTAGCCACCGATGGTTGGGCCGAAGTGTCTGAAGTACAGGCCACCGATCTCGCCAAAAGACTTGAATCCGATGGTGTCAGCGCCATTGTCTACACCGATATCGCCCGTGACGGGATGATGCAAGGTGTAAACGTGGAAGCGACTGTGGCTATGGCTCAGGCTTCTACAATTCCTGTAGTCGCCTCCGGTGGCATTACCAATATCGATGATATCCGCGCACTCAAAGCTGTTGCAAACAGCGGCATTTGTGGCGCGATTACCGGGCGCGCAATTTATGAAGGCACGCTGGATGTTGCTGAAGCCCAGCGCCTTTGTGACGAGGGCTGATCGTGGGCCTGGCTAAACGCGTTATTCCCTGCCTGGACGTGGAAAACGGCCGGGTCGTGAAAGGTGTCAATTTTGTCGATATCCGCGATGCGGGTGACCCGGTGGAAATTGCCATGCGCTATAACGAGCAGGGCGCAGACGAGGTCACCTTCCTCGATATTACCGCCAGCCATGAAGGCCGTGACACCACTGTAGCCACGGTGGAAAAAATCGCCGAGAAAGTTTTTATTCCCCTCACTGTTGGCGGCGGCATACGCACGGTAGATGACATTCGCACTATGCTCAATGCAGGCGCGGACAAAGTCAGTATTAACACTGCAGCCATTCACAACCCGGAACTGGTCAGGGAATCTGCCGAACGTTTTGGCTCCCAGTGCATTGTGGTGGCAATTGACGCCAAGCGCGTGGACGACGTGGATGGCAAACCCCGCTGGGAGATTTTCACCCACGGTGGTCGCAAGCCTACCGGTATAGACGCGGTGGCCTGGGCGGTAAAAATGGCTGACCTGGGTGCCGGTGAAATTCTGCTTACCAGCATGGACCGTGACGGCACCAAAAATGGGTTTGAGCTGGGCGTTACCCGGGCGATTACCGACGCGGTGCAAATCCCGGTTATCGCCTCAGGGGGTGTTGGCAACCTCGATCACCTGGTCGACGGCGTTATTCTTGGTGGTGCTGACGCAGTGCTTGCCGCCAGCATTTTTCATTTCGGGGAATACACTGTACCCGAGGCCAAAGCATACATGGCCCAGCGGGGCATCGAAGTCCGGCTTTGAGAAGGGCCCGGTTCCGGTCAGGGATGGCGGGGGCACCACGGCACCGATGTTCGGCAATACCTCAGAGACATGGGCCAGGCGGATGCCACGACAGGCTAACACCGGCAAGGCCTTTTCAAGAAAGCGAATAGTCTGCGGGTAGGGGTGGCCAATTCCCACGGCCAAACCTTCCTCTTCAACCATTGACACCAGACGCTGGAAGTTTTCCTCTATAGCCCCGGCCTCCACATCGTTATCCAGAAAGACCTTGCGAGAAAGGTTGGGCACACCAAAATCTGTCGCTGTTTGAGCCGCCACAGTTCCTGCGGAGGTTCGCGAGTCAACAAAGTACAGGCCCTGCTCTCGCAGTGACTGCATCAACCAGGACATTTGCGCACGCAGCTGAGTCAGTTCACTGCCCATGTGGTTGTTAATACCCCGAACATGGGGCACGTTCTGCAACGCCTTGTTCAACCGACTTTCGAATGTTGCCCGCGACAGTGTTTTGGTCAGGCCCCCCTGGCCAAGCGGCATGCCGGCGAGGTTGCTCATAGGGGCGTGCAGCATAATTTCCTTGCCTGCTTTATAGCCTTCCTGGGCAAGTGCCGGGCCGTGAGGTGTATGGGGCAGCACGGCCAGATTGAGTTTGCCGGCAAGAGCGACGACCGCGCGCCCCTCGCGCAGCCGGTGGCCCAGGTCGTCTATGATCAGCACCAGGGTTTTTGGCGGTTCGGGGCTGATCAGAAGTGGCGGTGGCTCTGAGGTGCAATCTGGCGCGTCAGCGGCTCGAGCTACCTGCGATCCCAATAACAAGGCGAGGGAGCAGGCGCCGAGTAACCCTAGCGCTTGCTTTCGGTGATCAGGATTCGCCAGAGGAATTGTTAGTCTCAACAGCGGCGGGCTTTTTATCACGCAATCCCAGGATGTTTATCCCTTTCAGCAGGGTAAGCGCCTCGTACAACTGGTTGTCTCTGGCCAAAAGGTCGTTTTTAGGCTTTTTGCCCTTCTTGTTTTTCTTACCATTGGCGTTGTCCAGATGGCCGGAAAGATCTGCTTCTTTTACCTGGCGGGAGTTGTCGTAGGCAGTGACCTTTGCTCTCTCTACCAGAATATCCGGTTCAATGCCCTCGGCCTGGATAGAGCGACCGTTGGGGGTGAAATAAAGCGCTGTAGTCAATTTTACCGCGCGTGAGTCGGACAGTGGCAGAATAGTCTGCACCGAACCCTTGCCAAAGCTGTGTGTGCCCATTACCACGGCTCGCCCGTGATCCTGCAGGGCACCGGCAACAATCTCCGAGGCGCTGGCTGAGCCGGCATTGATTAATACAACCACTGGTGTGCCGTCTGTGGCGTCAATTGCCTCGGCATCGAAATACATGTCGGAGTTATCCAGGCGGCCTTCGGTGTACACCACGTTGCCGCCGTCCAGAAACAGGCCAGCCACATCGACACTGGCCCGCAGAACGCCCCCAGGGTTGTTGCGCAGGTCCAGCACAAGACCCTTGAGCTCGCCTTCGGCCTTGAGCTTACCCAACGACTTTGCAACATCGGCGCCGGTAGGGCCCTGGAACTGGGCGATGCGGATATAACCGTAGCCAGGTTCCAGCAAGCGCTGGCGCACGCTGGCAACTTTTATCACGTCGCGAATCAGGGTTACCTCAAAGGGTTGGCTCTCTCCCGGGCGGCCAATAGTGAGGTTGATTTCGCTGCCTTTGGGACCGCGCATCAGGTCTATGGCCTCAGACAGGCTCATACCTTTGACGGGCACCGTGTCGAGCTTGAGGATGACATCGCCACTATTGAGGCCTGCCTCTGCCGCCGGTGAGCCATCAATGGGAGAGATAATTTTGACGTAGCCGTCTTCCATGCCAACTTCCAGTCCCAGGCCGGTAAACTCGCCGGTGGTGGCATCCTGTAAGTCCTGGAAGGCCTCTTCGGTGAGATAGATGGAATGGGGGTCCAGATTCATTAACATGCCCTGAATGGCGTACTCCAACAGAGTGCTATCGTCGATTTCTTCCACGTAACCGATGCGAATCTGGTTGTAGACGTCTGCAAATGTGCGCAACTCATCCAGCGGCAGCTCGCCCTTGGTTTCTATAGCGGCCTGAACAGGGAGAGAGAGTGCTACAGCGCTTGCCGCCACAGCGAGGCATTTTCGGTACCTGGATAAACTACGCATTACTATCGCCATTGCCGCGAGGCTGCGGCAGTTAAACCTATAAAAGCATTAGTGTACCTCATAGTCACAGTCGCTGACTAAAGACCAAAAAGAACCCTAACCCCGACACCAGCGGGCAGGGTCACTGGGCTTCCCGTCTTTTCGGACTTCGAAGTACAAGGCTGCGCGCTCTTGCCCACCTGTGGCGCCCACGGTGCTAATGGGTGTACCTGCGTTCACCCACTCTCCCACATCCCGCAATAGAGTCTGGTTGTGGGCATAGAGGCTCATGTAGCCGTCGCCGTGATCAACTATTAATAACAACCCCAAACCTCGCAGCCAGTCGGCGTAAACCACACGCCCGTGGTGAATGGCGTTGACTGATGTGCCTTCCCTGGCGGGTATTCTCACACCTTGCCAGCGCATCTTGCCCTCGTTACGTGGTCGGCCAAAGCGGTTGCTGGGCTTGCCGGTCACCGGCCAGGGCATCTTCCCTTTTGCTTTGCCAAAGGCCTGATAGTTCTCTGGTACTTCCAGGTCGCTTATCGCCTTTTTGATAGCCGCCAGCAGTTTTTCCAGCTGTTTTTGGTCGCCCTCGAGCTTTTTCAGCTGTTGCCCTTTGTCGGCGATAGAGCTTGCGAGGCTGGCCACCGCCAATTCCCTGCTCTTTTGTGCGTTATTCACCTGTTGCTGTTGCTGCTCCAGAGAGTCTTGCCGTTGGGACAACTCTTCCAGGGTTTCGGCGATCTGCTGTTCAATGTCGGTGAGGCTTGCCAGGGTGGTGCGATAGTCTGTAAGAAGGTCGCTGCGTGCCTGAAAGAAATAACGGTAGTAGGCCATGGTTCTGGCAACCGTATGGGGGCTCTCCTGATTCAGCATGACCTTGATCTGGCCCTGCTGCCCCATTTGCCAGGCGGTTTTGAGCTCTACCGCAATCCGGCCCTGCTGCTTGTCTCGGGCTTTGATAAGTTGAGCCTGTTCTTGTTCCAGCGTTTTCAACTCGTTCTGCTGCCCGGAGATGCTTGCCTGATTCTCTGTCAGCTCTTTCTGTACTGACGCCAGCAGTAGTTCGGCCTTGCGCAATTGGTTTTGCAGTTTGTCGCGGCGGGAGCTGGCGCTTTTGATTTCACGGTTTATCTGTTTGATATCCCGCTGCAGCTCTTTCAACTCGGTACGGGCTTTTTCCTCGTCGGACTGGGCGTACGCAGCCGACGGCAACAAGCATACCGCCAGCGCAATAATTGTCAGAAGGCGCCGAGCGGGCATTGTGCTTAGCCGACTGTCTTAGCCAGATTGACGCCGGTCATCTCTTCCGGTTGCGGGAGATTCATCAGCGCCAACAGGGTGGGAGCTATATCTGCCAGTTTACCGCCCTGTGATTGCAGGGCGAGCTGGCGGTTTCCTATGTACACCAACGGTACCAGCTCTGTGGTGTGCTGGGTGTGGAGCTGGCCTGATTCATGATCCATCATTTGCTCACAGTTGCCGTGATCTGCAGTGACTAACGCCTGGCCGCCCACATCCAGCAGCGCTTCCTCTACCCGGCCAAGGCAATGGTCCAGGGCTTCAACAGCTTTCACCGCAGCGTCGTAGACGCCGGTGTGTCCCACCATATCGCCATTAGCGTAATTGACCACAATCAGGTCGTATTTGCTGGAGCGGATTGCTGCTACCAGTTTGTCAGTGACTTGTGGCGCGCTCATTTCGGGCTGGAGATCGTAGGTGGCCACATCTGGCGAGGGAATCAGCTCACGGTCTTCACCGGGGAACAGTTCCTCCCGGCCGCCTGAGAAGAAAAAAGTCACATGGGCATATTTTTCTGTTTCGGCGATACGCAGCTGGGTCATGCCTCGCTGGGCCAGGTAGTCTCCCAGTACATTAGACAAGCTTATGGGTGGAAAGGCGCAGGGTGTATCGATATTTGCAGAGTATTCTGTGGTGGTAACAAAGTCAGCGAGCCTTGGGCATACCCGGCGGTTAAAGCCATCGAAGTCGGTTTCTACAAAAGCTCGGGTGATTTCACGGGCGCGATCGGCGCGGAAGTTCATAAATAGCACCACATCGCCATCGGCAACCGGTGCGGGGCTCTCACCATCGGGAACTATTGTTGTGGGCAGTACAAACTCGTCGTTCTCATCCCGGTCGTATGCTGCCTGCAGAGCAGCGCCTGCATTTGCGGCCGAGTGTGGAGCCACGCCCTCTGTCAGCAGGCGGTAGGCCTGTTCGACTCGATCCCAGCGATTATCCCTGTCCATGGCATAGTAGCGCCCGCTAATACTGGCTACACGGCCGGTGCCAAGCTCAGCAAACAATGTCTGTGCGGCATCCAGTGAACGGCCAGCGCTGCGCGGTGGCGTATCCCTGCCGTCGAGAAAGGCATGCAGGTAGACTTTTTTCGCGCCTCGAGCCGAGGCCAGTCTGATAGCCGCAAAAATCTGTTGTTCATGGCTGTGCACACCACCTGGAGACAGCAGTCCGAACAGGTGGACGGCCTTGTCATTGGCCACGGCCTTGTCGATGGCGGAGGTAAAGGCAAAATTGCTGTTAAAACTACCGTCGGCGATAGCCTGATCAATACGGGTAATGTTCTGGAAGATGATACGGCCAGCCCCCAGGCTCATGTGGCCTACTTCGGAGTTGCCCATCTGCCCTGCCGGCAGGCCCACATCCAGGCCAGAGCCCGATACCAGCGTGTGCGGTGCCTGCGCCCACAGACGGTCCCACACTGGCGTGTTACCGCCGGCGATAGCGTTATCCCGGGTTTCCTCCCGGTGGCCCCAGCCATCGAGGATAATCAGCACTGTGGGTATTTTCCGGCTCTCGCTCATGTCAATTCCAGTTGTGGAGGGCGTGCATATGAGGGCGGCATTTTACCCTGTCTCGGGTGGCGGCGCATTGCCTAAGTGGCGGCGCGGCAGGTCGCACAGGCTTTGGCTTGCAGGGCTGGTTGCGGCCCCGCCTTGCCTGTATACTTGACGGCCTTTTTTTACAGGCAGGATCGGCAGCATTTGCCGCCCTTACACTTCGCAACTCTGAACATATAATGGCCCTATTTCTAGAATTCCTTACCCAGCAGTGGATACTGGTCGCAGCGCTGCTGGCGACTGGCGTAATGCTTGTATTACACGAGACCCGTAAATCCGGCCCTTCACTGAGCCCGCAAAAAGCGATCAACCTGGTAAATTCCCAGCAAGGTGTGTTCGTGGACTTGCGTGACGCTGGCGAATACAAGCAGGGGCATATTGTCGACTCCCTGCATATTCCTGCGACAAAGTTGCCAAAAGAAATGCAGCAGCTTGAAAAATTCCGTTCCAACCCCATTATTCTGGTATGCAAGATGGGCCAGGCTTCCAGCACTGCTGGTAAGCAGCTTAAGGCTGCCGGATTTGAGAACGTATACAAAATGACCGGCGGCATGATGGAGTGGAGCAACCTGCAGTTGCCCACCATTACAAAGGGCTAAAAACCGGTGAGTGACGGCATTACCCTGTATACAACACGGTTTTGTCCTTACTGCATCAGGGCCCGCTCATTGTTGGGGAAAAAGAACGTCAGTTACTCTGATATCGGTGTAGATGGCAGACCAGAACTGCGCCGGGAAATGATGGAGCGCAGCGGCAGGCACACAGTGCCACAAATATGGATCGGCGAGCGCCACGTGGGCGGATACGACGACCTGGCCCACCTGGAACGGCAGGGCGAACTGGATGATTTATTACAACTCGTCTCTTAAATATCAATAAACCAATGGAGGACGGCACCATGGCCGATGAAGAACAACAAGCAACTGCTGGCGCAGCAGAGCAACCACAACAGCAATTCGCGATGCAGCGCATTTACACCAAAGATGTATCGTTTGAATCCCCGAGCACCCCTGACGTTTTCAAGAAGCAATGGCAGCCCAAGGTTAATGTAGATCTGAACACCAAGAGCGATAAGGTTGATGATGGCGGCAACTTTGAAGTTGTTCTGACTATCACTATTACTGCCAAGATAGATGACGACACGGCTTTCCTGGTGGAAGTTCAGCAGGCGGGTATTTTCCTCATCACCGGTTTTGAAGGCGAAGACTTGCGTCGCATTCTCGGTACTGCTGCGCCCAATATCCTGTTTCCTTACGCTCGTGAAGCGATCGATGCCCTGTGTGTGAAGGGAGGCTTCCCGCCGGTTATGCTGGCTCCTGTCAACTTTGAGGCCCTGTATCAGCAGGCACTTGCTCAGGCCCAGGCCCAGGAAGGTGGTGAGGCAGCGGCTACTCACTAAGCTGCTTTTTAAGTTTTATCTGAAAGGGGCTTCGGCCTCTTTTTTTGTGGCTGGTCGATTTTGGTCTTGTTAAGCGGCCGCCCCAAAGAACCAACCATTTAGTCTTCCAGGGTGATATGAAGATAGCGAATCGCCAAATCAGGGAACGATTGCAGTGCTCGGAAGGCCAAGATACTCGCTCTGAAATCGTTCCCTGATTTGGCTGCGTAACCAGAACTAAATTACCGCAACTGCGGAAACCCAAGCTGCCGCAGAGCCTCATAGACAACCACCGCCGTAGCGTTACTAAGATTCAGACTGCGACTGTTATCACGCATGGGAATACGTATTTTCTGCTCGCCAGGCAAGGAATCCAACAACTCTTGAGGTAGCCCACGAGTTTCAGGCCCAAACAAAATCGCATCACCTTTACGAAACTCCACCTCATCGTAACGAGCAGAACCTCGAGTAGTGATAGCCAACAACCGGGAGTCCGGATGAGCAGCATTAAAAGCCTCAAGTTCTGGGTAGACCTCAACAGAAGCAAATTCCCGGTAATCCAGACCAGCACGGCGCAGCTTTTTTTCATCCAGATCAAACCCCAGAGGCTCGATAAGATGCAAGGAGCTACCGGTATTGGCGCACAGGCGGATGATGTTTCCCGTATTGGGCGGAATCTCCGGTTGGTAAAGGACGATATTCAGCATGGGTGCATGGTAGCTTCCGGCTCTTGCCATCGCTACATTTGCAGGTCCTTCATTTTTCGCGTCAGGGTATTGCGCCCCCACCCCAGTAATTCTGCGGCGTCACGCTTACGGCCCTGCGAGTGCTGTAGCGCCACCTCAATCATTACCCGTTCAAAGGCTGGAGTGGCATCCTGCAGGATGTGGTTTTTGCCCTGTACCAGCTCATTGCTGGCCCAGTGTTGTAATAGTTCTTTCCAATCAGTTTCACCGTTGCTATTGGAAGCCGGGGTAACATGGGTCAGCTCCGGCGGCAGGTCTGCAAGGTGTACTTCGCGCCCGGCGGCCATCACTGTGATCCAGCGACAGGTGTTTTCGAGTTGTCGGACGTTACCCGGCCATTCAAGGGCGGTGAGAAACTCCTCTGTTTCCGGCAGCAAGACTTTGGTCTCTCCCCCCAGTTCCTCAGCAGCCTGTGAAAAGAAGTATTGCATCAGCCTGGGAATATCTTCCCGCCGCTCGGCTAATTTGGGAATGTGGATTCGAATGACATTAAGGCGGTGGAACAGGTCTTCTCGGAAATCTCCTCGCCGCACCAGTTCCTCAAGATCCTGGTGAGTCGCGGCAATGATACGAACGTCTACTTTTACCGGGGTGTGGCCGCCCACACGGTAGAACTCGCTATCTGCCAGTACCCGTAGTAGACGGGTCTGGGTTTCCGCCGGCATGTCGCCGATTTCGTCCAGGAATAAAGTACCGCCGTCGGCCTGCTCAAAGCGCCCTGCCCGTTTACTATTGGCGCCGGTGAAAGCGCCCTTTTCATGCCCAAACAGTTCTGACTCCATCAGATCCCGGGGAATGGCCGCCATGTTCAGGGCAATAAAAGGGCTCGCCGCCCGGGGGCTGTGTCTGTGCAGGGCGTGTGCGACCAGCTCTTTGCCGGTACCGGATTCGCCGTTAATCAGTACGGTTATATTGCTGTGGGCGAGGCGGCCAATGGCACGAAACACTTCTTGCATGGCGGGGGCTTCGCCAATGATTTCGGCCTGGGGAAGCTCTTCTGCGGGGGCGATGTCTCCGCGTGTTTCCCGTGAGTGTGCGAGAGCTCGTTCAGTGACGGCTACGACCTCGTCCAGGTCAAAGGGCTTTGGTAAGTATTCGAAGGCGCCCTGCTGGTAGGAGGCTACGGCGCTGTCGAGGTCAGAGTGGGCGGTGGTGATGATTACTGGCAGCCCTGGGTAGGTTTCGCTGATCTGCGCCAGTAGCTGGAGCCCATCCGTGCCAGGCATACGGATATCGCTGATGATGACATCCGGTTGCTCTACGTGGATTTTCGCTAGTAGCTGGTCACCATCAGAGAAACTCTCGTTGTCGATGCCAGCCTGACTCAAAGCGCGTTCCAGCACCCAGCGGATAGAGCTGTCGTCGTCTACGACCCAGACTTTCGCCTGTCTATGCATGATCTGTTTCCATTGGTAGGTAAAAAGTAAATCGGGTTGAACCGGGCTCGCTCTCGCATTCAAGCAGGCCGCCATGGCGGGTAATAATGGACTGGGCGATGGACAAACCCAGCCCCGTGCCATCTGCCCGCCCGGTGACCATGGGCATGAATAAAGAGTGCATCAGGTCTTGGGGGATGCCAGGCCCGTTGTCTTCAACGTCTACCTGGCATACCAGTCGATGGCGGTGGGCGCCTATGGTGAACTGTCGGCGGGAGCGGGTGCGCAGTGTGATGACGCAATCCTGATTACTGTCGGCAGCCTGCAAGGCGTTGCGCAGAATATTCAGTACCGCCTGGATCATTTGCGCCCTGTCGACGGTCAGGTCTGGCAAACTGGGGTCGTAATCGCGGATGATTTTGGCCTGGTTGTTGGACTCCGCTTCAATCAGGTTGCGCACATGCTCCAGCACTTCGTGAACATTGATCTCTTGCAGCCTGGGTTGTTTGTTGGGGCCAAGTAAACGGTCAACCAGGTCTCGCAGTCGGTCAGCTTCGCGAATAATAATCTGTGTGTATTCGTTAAGGCCCTCATCGGGAAGTTCCCGAGCTAGTAATTGCGTGGCTCCACGCACTCCCCCCAGGGGATTTTTGATCTCATGGGCGAGGCCGCGAATCATGGTCTGGGTGGTCTCCTGGGCATGGACCAGGTTTTCCTCCCGGCTGATACGCAGCAGGCGATCCACCGGCTGCAGCTCGGCAAGCAAGCTGGTGCCATTTGCGGAATTGGGCACGGGGGTAACTGTCAGGTCGACCGTGATCTCCTTTCCGGAGAGCAGGACCAGCTGCATGCTACGCCTTGATACCGGGCTCATGGTAGCCTCAACCTGGTGTAGTACCTCCATCCATAATTCTGGTTGCAGCACCAGTTTGCTGGCTTGCTGACCAATAGCCCGGGCCTCTGATGTTTCCAGCAAGTGTTGTCCCGAAGCGTTCAGCGCCAGCACGCGTAGATCGCGGTCCAAAGCCACGATTGCGGTGCTGATATTGTCCAGTATGTCCTGGTCCTGGTGCATTTGGTTCCCGGTTTTACTTATGAACGGCTGGTGCCTTCCTCATACCCTTCTATTGGCAAAAATGATGCCAAAGAAGGGCCGGAATAAAATTAATTAGGGAAGTGCATGAATCTGGTGCACTTGATGATTGTAAGTACTCACTTACACAGCAGATATTTAAAGTTAAGACATGATTGGCCTTGTCTACGGGTATCCACATGCAATACATCCATCTTCCGTGCACCATTATGGTGCACGGAAGATGGTAGGCTGTCCAGAGCTAAAGGTGGGTGACTAGCGGAAGTTTACCGAGGGTCGCAGTACGTAAACCCGCACGGGCTCAGAGGTTGCGAGAGTATCGCCATTGCTGCCTATGAGAGATATTGTGAGATCGTGAGCACCGCGAAAGACATTAGTCAGAGCCCAGGAGCCTGATTGCTGCGCTTCACCTTGTGGCTCACCATCCAGGTAAAGTTGCAAAACCTGGCCGCCCGTCAGGGCGGGTTCGGTTGCTGCAACCACAGAGAAATTACCAGGCCCCATGGCAATGGTAGTCTCATCTTCCGGGGTAGTGATCGCAACACTAAACCTGGCCTGCTTGGGCCTTTCTTCACCCTCAGACTCTTCGGCGGGCCTTACCTCGACTGAAGGGGTCGTATTGGTCTGGTGCAGCTGTACTTCTTCACGAGACGCTCCGTCCGGCGGTGGGGTGTCGGTGAAGATTACGTTACCGTTTTCGTCGGTGGTGCGATATATCTGGGCGTAGGATATGCCGCAAAAAGCTATCAGCGTAGGTAGCAGCAGCGCGAGCAGGATTGGTTTCTTCACGAATACAACCTCTGGTTGAAACATTGTCTATACCCTAGCAGAAAAATAGCCCTAGCAAGAATTTCGGCAATTGGTAATTGTAGGCCTACAAATCATCAGGTTTACAGCCAAAGCTCAGGGTAGGTGAGTGCTTGAATGGTGGCTCGACTCCGTTCGATTCAAGCGGCCACCACGAGCGGGAAAGCCTTCTTCGGTCGGAAAGCAAAGATACTCCCTCTTAAGGCTTTCCCGCTCGTGGCGTCCTTTTTTCTGATTTACTCTACTATCCATTACCTATGCTCCTGATGAAGCTCCAATTCGGCGTGAGAGTACCTGAAAAGACCCTCTGACCAACCGCCCCTCCGGGGTGCCCTCACTCGGTCGGGAGCTTAAAGCGCTGCGCTATCTCCCGCCTCTCCCTCGGCGGCAGGGCTAACGAGGGACTTTTCAGGCACTTCCCAGACGGATTTAGGGCTTCACAGGCAGCATAGGTAATGGATAGCGGAGTAAAAAAGGGACAAGGCCACAGTGCCCGGGAATTACCCCAAGAGGGAGTATCTTTGCCTTT
>ERZ1046740.1420-NODE-1420-length-16922-cov-55.116263_pt1 | contig 16922 bp, 16 predicted proteins | sample MGYA00383093_ERZ1046740 | MGnify/ENA primary metagenome ERZ1046740 (study PRJEB29581, sample SAMEA5548363) | metagenome | biome: marine; feature: coastal; material: water | depth 25 m | study: Short-term variability in the microbial, nano- and picoplankton... | reverse complement strand
GTGTGAGAATCGCCACCTGTGCCCACCGTATCCGGAAGTAGCATACGATTAAGCCAAGAGTGAATAATGCCATCACCCGGTTTTAAAGCAACGCCACCACGAGACTGCATAAAGTCAGGCAATGAGTGTTGAAGTTCCAAATCAACCGGCTTGGGGTAAGCCGCTGTATGACAAAAACTTTGCATGACTAAATCTGCCGAAAAACCTAAACATGCTAACTCTTTTAATTCGTCACGGGTCATGGCGCCAGTGGTATCTTGAGAGCCAACTGTTGCCATGCGTGGCTCACAATAAGTGCCTGGGCGAACACCTTTAACACCGCATGCTTTGCCTACAATTTTTTGTGCCAAGGTAAAGCCGGCATCACTATTACTAGCATCCTGTGGGCGTAAGAAAATGTCACTAATAGGTAGACCTAAATCTTGACGTGTTTTATCAGTAAGTCCTCGACCAATAATAAGTGGTATACGGCCACCAGCACGAACCTCGTCAGCCATGGTGGTAGGAGATAGTTCAAATGTAGAAATCACTTCACCTTTTTGATTGGTGATTTTTCCTTCATAAGGGTAGATTGTAATTTCATCACCCATATTAAATTTCGTCACGTCACACTCAATCGGCAAAGCGCCAGAATCTTCAGCTGTATTAAAGAAAATTGGTGCAATGTTGCCACCCAATACTACGCCACCACCACGCTTGTTAGGGATGTAGTCAATGTCATTGCCCATATGCCATAGCATGGAGTTAACGGCTGATTTTCGCGAAGATCCAGTGCCAACAACATCGCCAACAAATGCAAGTGGCAAGCCTTTTTCTTTAAGTTGGGCAATGGCTTCAAGTGGATTGTCCATTTTTTTAACCAGCATTGATTGAGCATGTAATGGAATATCAGGGCGTGACCAGGCTTCAGTCGCTGGAGATAGGTCATCTGTATTGATTTCTCCTTCAACACGAAATACGGTTAGTTTGATTTCTTTTGGCAGTTCTTGTTTGGAAGTAAACCAATCACCATCTGCCCAGCCATCAACCACTTGTTTGGCAAAAGCATTATCTTTTGATTTATCCAAAATTGACTGATAAGCTTCATAAATTAATAAAGTTTTAGCTAGCGCATCTCTAGCTGTTGCAGCAGTGGTGTCAATATCTAGCAATTCAATCAGTGGTTCAATATTGTAGCCACCCATCATTGTGCCTAATAAAAAAGTGGCGTTTTCTTGATTGATGGCCTTACAGTTTTGCTCACCTTTGGCAATGCTTGCTAAAAAACTAGCCTTAACATAAGCTGCCTCGTCCACACCAGGTGGAATTCGGTGTGTTAATAAATTCAAATAGAAATCATCATCGTCCGCAGCAATAAGATGCTCTACGACTGATTTGGCTTGCTGCGCATTAAGTGCAAGTGGCGGTAAGTTATTTTGTTTGCGTTCTTCTATATGTTTAAGATAATCTGATTTCACAATGAGTATTTTTATAAGAATAAATAAGAGCGTATAATTTTATCATTTTTATAGCCTTTAATAAATATTATGGAACTTAATGCTTTAACTGCAATTTCACCTATTGATGGACGTTATTTTGACAAAACAAAAGACCTTAGTGAGATTTTTAGTGAGTTTGGTTTAATTAAATATCGTGTTTTGGTTGAAGTTGAATGGCTGCAAGCAATGGCTGACAACCAAGGCATTGAAGAAGTGCCCGCATTTAGTGCTGAAGCTAGTGCGTTTTTAGCCGATATTGCAGCTAATTTTTCTTTAGAAGATGCGCAAGCGGTTAAAGATATTGAACGTACAACTAATCATGATGTAAAGGCAGTTGAGTATTTTCTTAAAGACAAAATTAAAGACAATACAGAGTTGAACGCTATTAGTGAGTTTTTCCACTTTGCTTGTACCTCTGAAGATATTAACAACTTATCGCATGCGCTAATGTTGATTGATGGACGTAAGGTAATGCTAAAGCAAATGAACAATGTATTGTCATTAATTGGAAAAATGGCAAAAGACAATGCAGCTATCCCTATGTTATCGCGTACGCATGGTCAAACTGCCTCTCCAACAACTGTTGGCAAGGAAATGGCAAATTTTGCATTTCGTTTAAAGCGTCAAATTGAGCAGTTAGAAAGTGTGCAAATTATGGGTAAATTTAATGGCGCTGTTGGTAATTTTAATGCACACCTATCTGCTTATCCAAACCTGGATTGGCAAGGAATTTCCCAAGAGTTTATTGAAGGGCTAGGTATAAATTATGCAATGTATACAGCGCAAATTGAGACTCACGACTACATGGCCGAATATTTTCATTCAATGAATCGCTTCAATACAATTTTGATTGACTATTGTCGTGATATTTGGGGCTATGTGTCGTTAGGCTACTTTAAGCAAAGGACAATTGAGGGTGAAGTTGGCTCATCTACTATGCCGCATAAAGTCAATCCGATTGACTTTGAAAATGGCGAGGGAAACTTAGGTATAGCTAATGCCATTAATACACATTTAGCCGATAAGTTGGCAATTTCTCGTTGGCAGCGTGATTTATCTGACTCTACAGTGCTTAGAAATTTAGGCGTTAGTTGCGCGCATTGTTTGGTGGCATATGCATCAATTGCCAAAGGCATTAGCAAACTGGAAACTAATGAAGCACGCCTGCATCAAGATTTGGATTCTTCGTGGGAAGTGTTGGCCGAGCCAATTCAAACGGTTATGCGTCGTTATGGCATTGAAAATCCATATGAAAAGCTTAAAGCGCTAACTCGTGGTAATACGATTGATGCGCAAGTATTGGCAGAATTTGTTAAAGATTTGGATATGCCGGAAGAGGCAAAGCAAGCTTTAGCTGAATTGACACCAATGACTTATACTGGTGATGCACAAAAACTAGCAGAAGACCTAGAAAAACTGATATAATTTCGCGTCTTATACCTTTTCGGTGTAAGCTTTATAATAAATATAGGAGCAAAAAACCCATGGTTAAAATTAGACTAGCCCGAGGTGGAGCCAAGAAAAAACCTTTTTATTCAATTGTTGCAACAGACTCTAGAAAGCGTAGAGACAGTGGTTACATTGAGCGTATTGGATACTTTAATCCAGTTGCTCGTGGACAAGAAGTTAGGCTTACTATCGAAGAAGACAGATTGGATTACTGGACATCAAAAGGTGCACAAGTTTCTGATCGTGTTAAACAACTTGTTAAAGAGTTTAAAGATCCTTCAATTCGTGAGAAGCGTGTAGCGGCTCAAGAAGCTAGAGAGGCTGCTGTTGCGGCTAAACTAGCTGCAGAGGCTAAAGCCAAAGCTGACGAAGAGGCGAAAGCAGAAGCAGAGGCGAAAGCCGCTGAAGAAGCAGAAGCTAAGGCAGCCGCTGAAGCGGCAGCTGCAGAGTCAACAGAGGAAGAAGCACCTGCTGAATAAGTAGTGAGCAACAACTCTAACAATAAAAGGCTATTGATCGGACAGATTAATGGCCTTTTTGGCGTTCAAGGCTGGGTGAAATTATTCTCATATTCAAATCCTAGAAAAAATATTCTTTCTTATCAGCCTTGGCATATTAAGGTTGATGGTGAGTGGCGCACACTTGAAATTGTTAAGGGCCGTGTACAAGGTAAGACCATTGTTGCACAACTAAAAGGCGTTAATGATCGAGAAGTTTCCAGAGCTTATATCGGCACTGAAATATATATCGAAAGGACGCAACTACCTAAGCTTCCCAAAGGTGAATATTATTGGGATGAGTTGACTGGCTTAGAGGTTATTAATCAAGAGGGCTTTGTGCTGGGAAAGATCTCTTATATGGTTGACACCGGTTCAAATAATGTCATGGTTATTAATGGCAAAAAAGAACATTGGGTGCCTTATATCGAGCCTTTTTTGATTTCTATTGATATGGATAATCGTCAAGTGTTGGTTGACTGGGATGAGAGCTTTTAAAGCTATTAGAATTGTGCACAATAAAAAACCCGCTATTGCGGGTTTTTTATTGTTTGCTAATAAGTGTTACTAGCTGATTAACTCTTTATCAATGCCAATATTTTCAAGGAAGTGTCTTACCTTGATATTAGCGCCAACAATGGTAATATTAGCTGACTTTTCTTGACAAATGTTGCAAATTTCTGCAATTGATCTAGAGGTTGTATAGTCAATAACAGGCACATTAGACAAGTCTAAGATGGCTCTATTGTAGTCAGATTTGGTTGAAAAATCTCTAACGATACCTTTAGCAGAACCAAAGCTCATTGGGCCGTTTAATTGATAGAATAATGTATTACCTGCACGGATTAATTCTTGATGAGTCTCATCAAGGTGTGAGGCCTCTTCAATAGTTTGTACTGATACAATGCTAGCAAGTTGTACATCTGTCATTCTTTGTAAGAAGATTAAACTTGCCATGACCAGTCCAACGCCAACAGCAGCCATTAGATTATAAAACACTGTAATGCCCAACACTACAACCATAATTAAAGCGCCAGATTTGGGTGTAGAAAGTAAGCTTTTAATGTATTCCCAATCAATAATATCGGTGCCCACTTTAATTAAGATCGCACCCAATACAGCCAGTGGAATTTCTTTAGCATATTGTGCACCACCTAAAACGATAGCCAATAGTAACACAGCATGTAGAGCACCTGAAATTGGCGTTAAGCCACCAGCTTTAACATTGGTCATGGTACGCATGGTTGCGCCTGCACCCGGTAGACCGCCAAATAGACCAGAAAGTGTATTACCAATGCCTTGGCCAATTAGTTCGCGATCTGATTTGTGATGTGTGCGCGTAATCTCATCTGATACTAAAGAAGTGAGCAGTGAGTCAATTGATCCCAAAATTGCCAACATCATGCCTGCTGCAATCATATCTACAACAATACTGGTTTCAAAAGTTGGCATATTAAAATCTGGCAGTCCTGTTGGGATATCACCAAGCAACATTGCATTAATTGGCTCTATGTTTGACGAAAATAGCCCAGGGAAAAATAATAAAACTAAGGTGCCAGTAATTAAAGCAAATAAAGGCGAAGGAATGAATTTACCAATTTTTTTAGGTAGTAAGTACACCGTGGCAACTGTGATTGTGGCAATTGAGATTGCACCGACATTAACAAAATAATCTTCAATATGACTTAGTTGAGAGAAAATATCTAAAGCAGAACCCTTGATTTCATAAAATCCTAATACTTGAGGGATTTGAAGAATAATGATAATAACGCCAATGCCGGTCATAAATCCAGAAGTAACAGGATGTGGCATTAAGTTAATAAAGCGACCAAGTTTTAATAAACCAAAGACAATCTGAAATATTCCACCTAGGGCAACCGTTGTAAATGCAATGGCAAGGCCTGCACCTAATGCAGCATCATGCGTATAAACAAGCCCAGTAATAGGATCTATCATGCCTTCAAAGTAAGTAACAAATTGCGTAACAACAAGAGCCATAACTACAGTCATTGGGCCTGTAGGGCCTGATACCTGTGCACCAGTTCCGCCAAATAGTGCAGCGAAGAATCCGGTAATAATTGCGCCATATAAACCAGCAATTGCACCAGCGCCTGAGGCTAGTCCCATTGCAATGGCAAATGGAAGTGCCACAACACCAGCAGTAATACCGCCGGTTATATCGCCACGGATATTATTAAAATGTAAATTTTCAACTAATTTCATGAATTAATCCTTGGTAAAAAAAGTAAAGAGCGTGTCTAGAAAAGACAAGCGTAATATTATACAAAAAATACACGCCTAAAATAAAGGAAATATTATATAATAATTCGCTTATATTCGTATTTTATATAAATCTTGGTGCAAATCTTAGCACCAGGTTTCATCTCTTTAAAAAGGATAAACAATGAACAAGTTTGCAAAATTTTTGCCATTTCTAGCGTGGATTAATGAAATTAAGGATAGAAATATATTAAAGGCAGACTTGGTTGCCGGCTTAACAGTTGCGCTAGTATTGGTGCCACAGTCGATGGCTTATGCGCAACTTGCAGGTTTGCCACCGCAACACGGTTTATACGCTTCATTCTTGCCAGTTATGATTGCTGCATTAATGGGCTCATCTCGCCAGTTAGGCACAGGCCCTGTTGCAGTTGTATCGTTACTAACAGCAGCAGCAGTGCCAACCATTTTGCCAGAAGGTGCAAGTATGGAAGAATATGTTGTTTATGCATCTCTACTAGCATTTATGGTGGGAATTTTTCAGTTTGCATTGGGCGCCCTGAAGCTTGGTTTTGTTATTAACTTCTTATCTCATCCTGTTGTAGTTGGCTTTACTAACGCTGCAGCGATCATTATTGGTACCTCACAACTTAACAAGATATTTGGCGTTGTTAAAGGTGATGGAGAGCATACTTATGAACAGGTATGGGGCACTGTCATCAATGCAACTTCGAATACGCACATAGCGACTTTACTGATTTCTGTTATCGCTTTTGCGATTATGATTGCGATTAAAAAATTCGCGCCTAAATTGCCAGGTGTTTTACTAGCAGTGGCAATTACAACAATTATTGCATGGCTGATTGATTTTGGTGGTTCAGCCGAGGCTGGTGGTTATGGTGGCGCTATTGTTGGCGCTATTCCGGAAGGATTGCCACCACTGGTGATTCCGGGCTTTGACTTTTCAGTCATGAATCAAATGCTAATAACAGCGATCACGATTGGTCTAATCGGTTTTATGGAGGCGATTTCTATTGCCAAAGCGATGGCTGCACAAACTAAACAACGCCTCGATACTGATCAAGAATTAATAGGTCAGGGTTTATCTAACGTTGTTTCAAGCCTCTTCCAAGGTTATGCAGTGTCAGGCTCATTTTCGCGTTCAGCGGTTAATATTTCAGCAGGTGCGATTACAGGTTTTTCATCAGTAGTCACAGCAATTATTGTGGGTATCACATTGTTATTCTTAACGCCACTTTTATATCATCTTCCACAAGCAACTTTGGCAGCGGTGATTATTATGGCAGTAATTAACTTGATTAAATTCGCGCCCATTACACACGCTTGGAAAGTTGAAAAGCATGATGCAATTGTTGCAATTGCTTCATTTGTGTTAACAATTCTATTTGCACCGCATTTAGAAAACGGTATTGTTATTGGTGTTATTTTGTCATTAGCTCTATTCTTATATCGCACAATGCAGCCAAGGTTTACAGAGCTATCAGCACATAGTGGCTCAACTATGCTGGTAAACGCCTTAGACAATAAGCTTGATCGTTGTGAAGTGGTATCAATCGTTAAATATTCTGGTTCTTTATATTTTGGTAATGCGGGTTATTTCGAGGATCGCATGCTTAATTTAATTGCTGATAAGCACCAGTGTCTTAAATATATCATTGTAGACATGGCCGGTATTAATCAGATTGACGCTTCAGGTGAAGAAATGCTTTCAGGATTATTAGATAGATGTTCTGCTGCAGGTGTTGAGATTTTATTTGCGCGTACTGAGGGTATTGAAAAAGTTTTGAAAAACTCAGGCTTTATGGATAAGCATGGCGAGAATCGTTTTTATGAGCGCCGTACTGATGCACTTCGTTTTGCCTGGAAAGAATTGGGTGATGACGAGGCAGCCTCTAAGAGTCCTTTGAAACACTTAATTTCTTAATCAGTTATTAAGTAATTTAAAAAAAATCCAAGCTTAGGCTTGGATTTTTTTGGATCATTAATTGTGTGGCGCTATAGATTTTTGTAGAATGCTTTTACAAAATAAAGCCCTTGAGGCTGGGCGGTAGGGCCTGCTTGCTTGCGATCTTTAGAATCTAGCACTTCTTTTACCCATTCGACAGATCGTTCGCCTTTTCCAACCTTGAGCAGTGTACCAACAATATTGCGCACCATATGATGTAGGAAAGCATTTGCCTTAATGTCTAATAAAACATCGCTCCCTTGTTTGCTTAGCTTGATGAATTCAATGGTTTTAATTGGAGATTTTGCTTGGCATAAGCTACCTCTAAATGCTGAGAAATCATGCTCACCAAGTAAGTATTGCGCAGCTTGATTCATGTTGTTAATATTTAGAGCTCTAGGCTCCCAAAGCGAATGCTGGCCAATAATAGCCGAGCGAACTTTGGTATTATGAATTTTATAGTTGTAACGTCTGGCAAAAGCATTAAAGCGCGCATGAAAATCATCATCAACACGCTTTGACCAAGTAAAATTAACATCATAAGGTAGGTTGACATTACCGCCAAAAAGCCAGGCCTTGTCTTCACGAATAGCATGAGTTTCAAAATGAATAACTTGCTCAATAGCATGTACGCCAGCGTCAGTTCTGCCCGAACAAAAAACCCGAACAGGGTGATCGGCAATTTCAGACAATGCCTGTTCAACCACTTGTTGAACGGTGCGAATGCCAGATTTTTGCAATTGCCATCCATGGAAATTTGTGCCCATGTACTCAACACCCAATGCTATTTTCATAGATCTCTAAGTAACCCTAATTGATGTAAAATTAATTTAACTATTTTAACCACTTACGGAGTGATTCGTGAAAAATGAAGCAACTGGTTTAAAGAGAATTTTTACTGCGTATGAATTTTCAATGAAAGGATTAAAGGCTTGCTACAAGTCTGAGGCTGCCTTTAGGCAAGAGGTGTGGCTAGCATTGGTACTGATTCCGCTCGCATTTATTTTTGGCAAGACCAGTATTGAGCAAGTTGTTTTAATTGCAACTGTATTTTTAGTGCTGATTGTTGAAATTCTTAATTCGGCCATTGAGTCGGTTGTAGACCGTATTGGTGATGAGTACCATGTTTTATCTGGCGCAGCGAAAGATATGGGCTCTGCGGCAGTTTGGCTATCTTTAATGCTTCTTATTATCGTATGGTTGATTATTCTAATTTAGAAGATAAAATTAACTCGCCGGTCGAGTATTTTGTTTTTGATTCAATCGCCAGCACTAATGATTATTTATCTGCGTTAGCATTTTCTCAAACAACTCAAGTTTGCATTGCAAGAGAGCAAACCCAGGGTAAAGGTCAGTATGACAGGGTATGGCTTAGTCAAAAAGATGCCAATGTGCTGTTATCGATTCGACATGTATTTAACTCAAATACTGCATTGAATGGACTAAGCCTGGTTATCGGCTTAGCAGTTATTAATGCTTTAGAAGGATTTGGTATTGCAGATATTAAGCTTAAATGGCCAAATGATGTTTATTTTGAGCGTAAAAAATTGGCTGGAATTTTGATTGAAAATTCAGCTCAAGGCCAATATCAGTCAGTAGTGATTGGCTTAGGCCTGAATTATGATTTAGCTCAAACATTTAAATGTGATTCGCCCTGGATAGATTTATCAAGCATGACAAAAAGCTTGCCAACTATTGAAGAGCTAAGTGCAGCACTCATTAACAGTATATTAAAATATTGCCAATTATTTGAATCCCAAGGTTTGGCCTATTTTATGAAGTCTTGGCAGCAGGCGGATTATTTGATTAATGCCAAAGTTGAGCTAGATGCAAATAATCAAAAAACAATTGGCATTGTCCGTGGTATAAATCAGCAGGGCGCACTTATGATAGAAACAGATGGACAGGTGATTGCAGCCTATAGCTCTAAACAAATTCGCCTTATTTAGGGTAAGATATCTTACAGATAATCAATCAAATTGCCATGCCGTCAAATACACTTACCGTTAAGAATATCATTAAAAAATACGCTCGACGTCAGGTGGTTTCTGATGTTTCTTTCGAGGTTAAATCTGGTGAAATTGTGGGCTTATTGGGGCCGAATGGCGCAGGAAAAACCACTTGTTTTTATATTGCTTGTGGATTGGTAAAAGCAGACAAGGGCCAAGTGTTTATTGATGGCATCAAAGTAAGCAAAATGCCGATGCACAAGCGCTCTAAGTTGGGCTTAGGGTACTTGCCACAAGAGCCTTCAATCTTTCGAAAACTATCTGTTGAAGATAATATTATGGCTGTATTAGAGCTAAATCCTGCTCTGGATAAGGCTAAAAGAGGTCATCGATTAGAAGAGTTGTTGGCTGAATTTCACATTGAGCATATTCGTCATATTGATGGCTTAAGCTTGTCAGGCGGTGAAAGACGTCGCGTGGAAATTGCCAGAGCATTGGCAATGGACCCTAAGTTTGTTTTATTGGATGAGCCATTTGCTGGTGTGGATCCAATTTCTGTGGGCGACATTCAACAAATTATTTTTCACTTAAAAAGCAAAGGTATTGGCATATTAATTACCGATCATAATTATCGCGAAATGCTAGATACCTGTGACCACTCTTATGTTTTACATGCTGGAAGTATTATTGCCCAAGGTGATAAACAAACCATTTTAAATAATTCGGAAGTTAAAAAAGTATATCTAGGCGAGTCAAATGTCGGGCACTAAGCCTTTCATTACGCTCGGTATTGAAAGTTCGTGTGATGAGACAGGCATTGGCCTATATCACAGTGAAAAAGGCTTAATCGGTCATCAATTGTTTTCACAAGTAGAAATTCATGCAGAATATGGTGGCGTTGTTCCAGAGTTGGCATCACGTGATCATATTCAAAGAGCGCTACCTTTAATTAAAGCGGTGCTTGCTGATGCAAAATTAAGCTTAACTGATATAAGCGGCATTGCTTATACAGCGGGCCCTGGTCTTGCAGGTGCCTTGTTGGTCGGTAGTGCCGTGGCCAAATCATTGGCCTGGAGCTTAAAAATTCCATCACTTGGCGTTCATCATATGGAAGGGCATTTGCTGGCACCTTTGCTAGAAGAGCAGCAGCCTACTTTCCCGTTTGTTGCCTTATTAGTTTCTGGTGGGCATACTATGTTGATTGATGTAAAAGCTATTGGAGAATACGAAATTTTAGGCGAATCTTTAGATGATGCAGTTGGTGAGGCGTTTGATAAAACGGCTAAAATTTTAGGCCTTGGCTATCCAGGCGGACCAGCTCTAGCTGAGCTGGCAAAACAAGGTGACACTGATGCGTTTAAATTTCCAAGGCCGATGACCGACCGACCAGGGTTGGATTTTAGTTTTAGTGGTTTGAAAACATTCGCACGTAATACATTTGCTAAGCATCCAGAACAAAAAGCGGATATTGCTAAGGCCTTTGAGGTGGCTGCCACTTCTACACTAATGATTAAGTGTAGGCGTGCTTTGGAGCAAGCCAAAAGAAACACACTAGTAGTTGCAGGTGGTGTGAGTGCTAATTTATCCTTGCGTCAAGAGTTAGATGCAATGGGTTTAAAACTTGGTGCAAGTGTATTTTATCCACGCCAAGAATTTTGCACTGATAATGGCGCTATGATTGCTTTGGTGGGTCATTTTCGATTAAGCAAAGGTCAGGCATCTACTGACAATGAAATTACTATCCAGCCAAGATGGAGCCTTGAAACGTTGGAAGCGATATGAGTCAGCTTGCCAAAATATTCACTCGAGCATCAACAGGGCTTGATGCGCCGATTGTGACCATTGAGGTGCATATTTCTGGCGGATTGCCCGGATTATCTATTGTTGGTTTGCCAGAGGGTGCGGTTAAAGAAAGCAAAGATCGAGTGCGATCTGCACTGATGAATTCAAATTTTAAATTACCCAAGGGGCGTATCACAGTAAGTTTGGCACCTGCTAATTTACCTAAAAGAGGCGGACGCTACGATTTGCCAATTGCTTTAGGTGTGCTGATTGCATCAGGACAAATTAAGCCCAAGATTAATATTGATGCATTTGAATTTTATGGCGAACTAGGATTAGACGGGCTTTTACATACAGCAGAAGGATTGTTGCCTGCTGTCGTTGAGGCAAATAAAGCTAAGCACGGTCTTGTTATTCCATTTGACGATTTTGAGCAGTGCAGTTTGGTTGAGCAAGCAAAGATATTTCCGGCCAAACATTTATTAGAGGTTTGTGAATTTCTATCTGGCACCGGAGAAATTGATCGTGTTGTTATTAAGCAGGCTACTCAGCCGATATATGAGAATGATTTTTCACAAGTCAAAGGTCAATATCATGCCAAACGAGCGTTAGAAATTGCTGCAAGTGGTGGGCATAATTTACTACTTCGTGGAACACCTGGCTCTGGAAAAACCATGCTAGCAGAAAGATTGCCTTCGATTATGCCACCACTTGGCACAGAAAAAGCATTACAGCGTGCCTCAATCTATTCTATTGCTGGCAAGGCGCTGGATTTATCACAAATGTATTTACGACCTTTTCGCTCACCCCATCATTCTTCATCGGCAGTTTCTTTAATTGGTGGTGGCTCTAACCCCAGGCCTGGTGAAATATCTTTGGCACATGAAGGTGTATTGTTTTTAGATGAATTGCCCGAGTTTCCTCGCCATGTTCTAGAAACCCTAAGGCAGCCGTTGGAAAGTGGTGAAGTGCATGTATCTAGAGCGCAACAGCAGGTGACTTTTCCGGCAAATTTCCAGTTTATTGCTGCGATGAATCCATGCCCATGTGGCTATTATGGAGATGGTACAGCTAAGTGTCATTGCACTGAAGATCAAATTGATAAATATCGCAGTAAAATTTCAGGCCCATTATTAGATCGTATCGATATGGTGTTAGAAGTGCCACCTTTACCAAAAGACACACTACTAAACCAAAGTCATCAAGAAATAGAAAATAGTGAAACTATTAGAGCGCGAGTATTAGATTGTTATAATATGCAGCTAGAAAGGCAAAACAAGGTAAATGATCGTTTAAGTCCAGATGAGATCGATCGTTTAATTGTATTGAGTGAAGATAACAAGCAATTATTAGAGGGTGTGATTGATAAATTACATCTTTCAGCAAGGGCTTATCATCGAATTTTAAAAGTGGCTAGAACCATTGCAGACTTAGATCAAGCTGAAAATATTGAACAGCAGCATCTGATTGAAGCAATTGGCTATCGTCGACATAATGGATAAACAATGGTAATTATTCCCGCAATTGATTTAAAAGATGGGCAGTGTGTACGCTTAAGACAAGGTCTAATGGACGACACAACAGTGTTTTCAGATAATCCAGCTGAAATGGCTGCACAATGGGTAGATCAAGGCGCAAAGCGTTTGCATTTGGTAGATCTTAATGGCGCTTTTGAGGGTAAGCCAATTAATGCTTCAAGCGTTACAGAGATTACCAAAGCATTCCCCGACTTACCAGTACAAATTGGCGGCGGTATTCGTAATATGCAAATTGCCAATGCTTATATTGAAGCAGGTATTAGCTATCTGATTATTGGCACGATGGCAGTGACAAACCCTGAGTTTGTATCGGAGCTGTGCCGTGAATTTCCCGGAAAAATTATTGTTGGTTTGGATGCTAACAATGGTCTGGTTGCTACTGAAGGATGGGCCAAACAAACAGATTTACATGTAGTTGAATTATCTAAAAAGTTTGAACAAGACGGCGTCAGCTCAATTGTTTATACTGATATTGCACGTGACGGTATGATGCAAGGTGTTAATGTTGAAGCAACTGCAGATTTGGCCAAACAAACTTCTATTGATATTATTGCCTCTGGCGGTATTACTAATATGGATGATATTACCAATCTGCTAAGTGAAGCGCATCACGGTATTGGTGGCGCAATTACTGGCCGGGCTATTTATGAAGGCACGCTTGATTTTGCTAAGGCGCAACAATTGTGCGATCAACAAGGCTAATGAATATTGAAGTTGCTTACGCGCTAGAAAATAAGCAGACATTGCTTAATCTGTCTGTTGATGAAGGCATATCTTTAAAAAAAGCAATTGAAGATTCAGGTATATTAGACCTCTACCCTCAGATTGATTTAAGTAAAGACAAAACAGGAATTTTTGGAAAGCTTGCTAAATTAGACACAATTCTACGCGAAAAAGACCGAGTGGAAATTTACAGGCCACTCATTGCCGACCCTAAGCAAGTGCGTAAAGAGCGTGCCGCCCAAGGTAAAAAAATGCGTAGTGGAAAAAAATCCTAATTTTTGGTAAAATAACGCTTTAATTTAAATCAAGTTATATGTTTGATGACAAACCTCCGTCGACGCAATCTTTTCTTAAAAGATTAAATAAGCAGCTTTTTCATGCGCCGCTCAGCTCAAATGACGAACTCCTGCAAGCCTTAAAAGAAGCTGAAGAAAGCCACGTAATCGATTCTCATAGTCGCAGTATTATTGAAGGCACTATGCAGCTTGAGAACATGGAAGTGCGTGATATTATGGTGCCAAAATCTAAAATGGTCACTATCGAATATAGCGCAGACACTAAAGAGATGATTGATATTATGATTAAGTCAGCTCATTCTCGCTTTCCAATTATTGATTCAAAAAAGCACAAAATTCAAGGCATTATTCTGGCTAAAGATTTATTGAGCTATTTGGCAGGTGATAAGCGCAATGAATTTAATTACAAAGAGTATTTAAGAAATGCAATTTTGGTGCCTGAAAGCAAAACGTTAGGCGCACTCCTGAGAGACTTTCAGCAAAAGAAATCACACATGGCAATCGTTATGGATGAATATGGTGAAATCGCCGGATTGGTTACATTGGAAGATGTGTTAGAACAGATTGTGGGTGAAATTGAAGATGAACATGATTTGGAAGAAGACAATATTATTGATTTTGGCGATGGTCGTTACTTATTAAAAGCGGGCACACCTATTGAAGAGTTTGAAGACTTTTTTAACATCAAATTGAAAGTTAGCGATGTTGATACAGTAGCTGGCTTTGTTATTGCGGGCTTTACTAAATTACCAGAGCAAATGGATGAAATCGCCTTACAAGGATTTAATTTCAAAGTATTGAAAACTGACTCTAGACGCATTCATTTGCTAGAGGTTGTTCGCATTGAAGGTGATAAAAATACATAATGGATGTTTTAGTCAGCGTATTTTTAATGGGTTTTTTTGGCGGTGTTCACTGTTTAGGCATGTGTGGTGGTGTTGTTGCCATGCTCACAGCCGGCCTTGAGCCTGAAGTCAAAGCCAATCCAAAAAAGATAGCTTTATTTCATTTAAATTATAATATCGGTCGAATATTAAGCTATATTTTAATGGGCATTGCTTTTGGCTTAATTGGCGCTCTATTGGCAAATACATTACAAATGAACATATTTGACAAATCACTTAGAATTTTTTCAGGTGTGCTGATGATTATGGTGGGCTTATATATTGGCAATTGGTCATCAAGTATTCAAATATTGGAAAAAATTGGCGCTAAATTTTGGGCATTATTACAGCCATTAACCAAGCGATTTTTACCCATTAAAAATCTTCGCAGCGCTTTTTTTACTGGATTGCTTTGGGGTGGAATACCTTGTGGCTTGGTATATGGTGCGCTTAGTTTTGCTATTATTTCTGGATCAGCCGCTCAGGGTGGAATGATTATGCTGGCTTTCGGCCTAGGCACATTGCCAAGTTTATTGTTGATGGCAAGTCTATCTACTCAGTTAACACACCTTATTCAAAAACCTTGGGTTAGAAAGTTTTCAGGTTTAATGATTATTGCTTTGGGTGTGGCGGCTTTATGGATGCCGATTAATTCATTAATTGGCGGCAGTGGGCATGGCCATAAAAATACAGACACACTACATAAAATGCAGCCAAACACACCTATAAAAACACCGCATAATACGGGCACCTTTCCAAAGCCAACTGATTTTGATTATTTAACTTAGCATGTCATTAGAAAATACAGCACAACAAGCCATTGATCTATTAAAAAAGTTTAATGTCAGTGATTATGAAATTTCACTCAGTAGTAGCTCGGGTGTTTCCACTGGTGTGCGCTTAGGAAAGGTTGAAACTCTAGAGTACCATTTGGATAAATCGTTTGATATCAATGTTTATATGGGCAATTCTAAGGGTCATGCTTCTAGTGTGGATTTAAGCGATAGCGGTATTTTAAAAACAATTGAATCGGCGTGTTTAATTGCTAAATACACCCAAGATGATCCATTTAACGGGCTAGCACCCAAAGAGCTAATGGCATTTGATGTGCCAGATTTAGACATGTATTATCCTTGGGAGCTAGATCCTGGCCACAGTATTGATTTAGCCATGCGCTGTGAAACACAAGCGCTCGAACATGATAGTATTGATAACTCAGATGGTGCCGAAGTTTCTAGCTATCAAGGCGAAGGTTTGTATGCTAATTCAAATGGCATGATGAGCATACAAAAAGGTGCCAAGCATTCGTTAAGTTGTAGCGTGATCGCTAAGCAGGGCGGCGATATGCAAACTGCTTATGAATATACTACCGCTCTAGATTCAAAAGATTTAGAAGCGCCAGAATGGGTTGGTGATAACGCTGCCAAACTGGCAAAATCTAAGCTTAATGCTCAATCTTTGCCATCGCAAAAATGTCCGGTAATATTTTCATCTAGAGTGTCAGGTGGTTTGTTTTCGCAGCTTATTGGCGCATTAGGTGGTTCAAGACAATATAAAAAATCCACCTTCTTACTAGATAGTATTGATCAAATCATCTTGCCAGAAAGTATTAGTATTTTAGAAAACCCTTTTGCAAAAAAAACCATTGGCGCCAAAGCATTTGATCGAGATGGTGTGTTAAAACGTCAGCAATATTTTGTTGAAAATGGCCGTGTTAAAAGCTATGTGCTGAGCCAGTATTCTGCTAATCAGCTTGGCTTGCAAACAACGGCCAATTCAGGTGGCGTTAATAATTTAATCATTGAGCATCAATTTAAAGGTGATTTAAACGATATGATTAAAACCATGAATAAAGGTGTTTTAGTCACAGAGTTGATGGGCCAGGGTGTTAATGCAACCACGGGTGATTACTCTCGTGGCGCACTAGGGTTTTGGGTGGAAAATGGCAAAATTCAATATCCAGTATCGGGCATTACCATTGCTGGCAATTTAAAAGACATGCTGCTAGGCATTGAGCATATTGGCTCCGATGTGGATCACCGCACAAATATTAAAGTGGGTTCAATTATGATTAATCAGATGACCATTGCTGGAGAGAGTTAATAATGTACGATATTATTATCAATGGTGGTGGCATGGTTGG
>ERZ1046740.1419-NODE-1419-length-16924-cov-4.890154_pt1 | contig 16924 bp, 18 predicted proteins | sample MGYA00383093_ERZ1046740 | MGnify/ENA primary metagenome ERZ1046740 (study PRJEB29581, sample SAMEA5548363) | metagenome | biome: marine; feature: coastal; material: water | depth 25 m | study: Short-term variability in the microbial, nano- and picoplankton... | reverse complement strand
TGCGGCCTCCGCTTCATTACAGAAATCATCGTAGGTTTTGCCAGTAGCCGGAATCAGGGCCAATGTATTAAACAAAGTCGACTGCCAACCCACCAGCTCCTCCACCTGGTGACACTTTTGCGGCCTGGCAGCCTGATCCGTCTCTGCCCAGTTAACATTTAAGTCGAACATCCAATCATCGGCGGGGACCCAGCGGGTTTGCCAGATCAGGCTCTTGCGATCCTCATCCACATAATCTTCGCCATCGTAAAGATTATCGACATAGCCATCCCGGGTAATCGCCACACCAGAAATACGGGTGTAAAGTTGATCAGTAATGGGGGCGTTTAGCATAAAATCCCCATCCAGACGGTCATAGTTGCCCACTCGAACGCCAACTGAGCCTTCAAACTCGTCAATGGGTTTATTGGTGGTGAATACAAGCGCGCCGCCAGTAGTGTTCTTACCAAACAGGGTGCCCTGCGGGCCCCGCAACACCTGTATGGATTGTATGTCGTTTACATCCAGAAGCGCGCCATCGGGGCGACCCGCGTATACACCATCTATGTAGATACCAACGCCGGAATCAATATTGGCCCCGGAATTGCGTTGGCCCACCCCACGAATATAGATATTAGCAAGGCCTGCATTACCGTTGGCATCTGCTACGTCAATATTGGGAACCACGGCATTCAGATCAGCGAGATTTCGCACGCCGGCGTCCCGCAGCGCCGCACTATCCAGAGCGGTTACCGCTACCGGGGTCTCCTGCAGGCTCTCTTCCCGCTTCCTGGCGGTGACAATTACTTCCTCAAGCGCAAACCCCTGGGCAAAAGCCGGGACGACCCCGGTGCCAGTAGTGCCAGCAACCGCCAGGGAGAGAACAGAAACCTTCCACAGCCTTTGAGCAGACATATACAAACCTCTCTTTTATATTTATGAAGTTCCCACATACCACACACGTTATATAACTTTCTCCGAATTCCATGGCAAGAAATATTTGACCGTGATCAAGGCGAGAAACGGCGCCGGGAACTATGCTGCCAGCTAGCAGTAAAGTTAATAAGGAGATAACAGCCATGCTTACGGTAGCGGAAATAATGTCCCGTGAACCCTATACCCTGGGCCCGGATGACAGTCTGGCGGACGCGCGCGGGCTGATGGCCCAACACCATATCCGGCATGTGCCCATAGTCACTGATGACGCTGTACTGGTGGGGCTGGTCTCACAACGGGATGTATTGGCAGCCGGGGACTCCAGTGTTCCTACCGATCTCCCTGTAAAACGCGCGGCAGATGAGCGCGACATAGCGCTGTCGAGCATTATGACCAGCCCTGTCAAGACAGTGGACGAGAACGCCAGTCTACGCGGCACCGCCATGCTGTTGCAGCGGAACAGAGTGGGGTGCCTGCCGGTAGTAGAAGACGGGCGGCTGGTGGGCATCATCACCGATTCTGACTTTGTCACCATCGCCATCAACCTGATGGAGCAACTGGAAACGGCAGAACCTGACTTTAGCGAAGACAACTTCGATGAAGCGCCGGAGCTCGCGCTCTAGGAAGCGTTCGTAACGCCCATAGGGCAGGAGATGCCCGTACCCCCAAGACCGCAGTAACCACCTGGATTTTTTTCCAGGTATTGCTGGTGATAGTCTTCAGCGTAGTAAAACCGCGGCGCGGGGATAATCTCCGTGGTGATCTCGTTATAACCAGATTCCTGCAAAAGCTCCTGGTAGCGGGCCATTGATTCCCGGGCTAGCTGCGCCTGTTTCTCATCAAAGGTATAAATGCCCGAGCGATACTGGGTACCCATATCGTTGCCCTGGCGCATACCCTGGGTGGGATTATGCCCCTCCCAGAAGACCATCAGCAATTGCTCGTAACTGATCTCGTCCGGATCGAAAACCACCTGCACCACTTCATTATGACCGGTCCCGCCGCTACAGACTTCCTTGTAGCTGGGGTTGTGCGTATGTCCTGCTGCATAACCTGCCGCCGTGGTATAGACCCCAGGCAACTGCCAGAATTTTCGTTCCACACCCCAGAAACAGCCCATACCAAACATGGCCAGCTGCAAGGGTTCCGGAAACGGCCCCTCCATGGGATTACCGTTTATAATATGGCGCTTGGCCACCGGCATGGGTTCTTCTCTTCCCGCCAGTGCCTCATCGGCACCGGGCAGAGCATGTTTTTTACGGGTATTGAATAAGGACATGAGAGAAGCATAGCATTGCATACGCCTTTCTGTGCAGGGGTCGCTCCCTGCTGTTCATTCTCGAGCAGGACTGAGCTAGAGTAGGCACTTTCCACAGGGACACTTTCCACCTATGCCGATTACTCGCCGCAGTCTTCTGGGCCTTTTGTCCACCAGCAGCTTTTTCCTTACCGCCGGCGGTCCGGTTCTGGCACAGGTAATCCTGGAATCAGAAAGCTCACTGGGCTTCCCCCAGGGCGTGGCGTCAGGCGATCCCCGTCCGGACTCTATTATGCTGTGGACTCGGGCAGTACCGGATAACAGTGTTGAGCAGGCAGCGCTCGTGCTAGAAATGGCGGTGGATCCGGAGTTTTCCCAGTTAGTAATCAGCAGCGAAGTGTCCAGCCGTGCCGACAGTGACTATACCGTCAGAGCCAGCGTTGACGGACTGCAGCCAGGCCAGGTTTACTACTACCGTTTTCGCGGCGGCAATAACTCGGTCTCCCGCACCGGCCGCACCCGCACTGCCCCCGCGCCGGGGCAACGCAAGGATGTCAAGGTGGCCTTCGCCAGTTGCCAGAGTTTTGAGCAGGGCTATTACGGTGCCTGGGCCAGAATGCTGGAAGACGACATGGCTGCAAAGCCCGGGGATGAAATCGATTTCGTACTGCACCTGGGTGATTTTATCTATGAGCGCAGCTGGCCTAACCGGGTGGATGGAACCCCTCTGTCGCGTACTATCCCCGAATTCCCTGATGGTGCGAGCAGCGCGCACAATCGCTGGGCGGTATCATTGGCAGATTATCGCCACCTGTATAAAACATATCTGTCTGACCCCCAGTTGCAGGAGGCCAGGGCCCGTTGGCCATTTGTATGCACCTGGGACGATCACGAGTTCAGTAATGACGGTTTTCAGAGCTATAGCACCTATGAGGGGCAGATTGTGCCCGACGCGGAGCGCAAGCTGAATGCCAACCGGGCCTGGTTCGAATTTATTCCCACTGCACTGGATCAACTAAAAGAACAGCCTGCCCATGACTTTAACAACAGCCAGCTCGCCGGGAATGAAGCTGAGCGTAATCAAATGGCAGTTGATAGCCTGCGTATTTATCGTCGCCTGCAATGGGGAGAAAACCTGGACATTCTGCTCACAGACAACCGCAGTTATCGCACACCGCCCTGTCTGCCCGCTGACTTCGCCGAGTCTGTGGACCTGGCGATAAACACGGTGGAGCTGGTAGAAATTGCTGACGCAGGAAAAAAATACAACAAGGGTCAGCCACCGGCTCAACTCACCATTGGCGAGCATAAGATAGACAATCCCGCCAGGGACAGAGCACCAGGGTCAATTCTCGGGCAAGAACAACGAGACTGGTTTCTGGCTTCCCTGCAAGGGTCCCAGGCCAGCTGGAAATTGTGGGGTAACTCTTTACCGCTCATTCCGATAAGACTGGATCTGGCATCGCTGCCAATGATGGGACTGGAGGATAGTCTTATCGGCATTGATGCATGGGCGGGCTACCCGCACGAGCAAAGCGTGATTATGGATTACGCCACGGAGCATGAGATCACAGGCCTGGTATCCCTGTCCGGGGATCACCATATGCATGGTGCGGGCACAGTGAGCCGCTCGGCGAGTAATGCAAGGGCACCGGCTGTAGCGGTGGACTTTACCGTGGCGGGCATCAGCTCCACTCCCATGTATGAAGACCTTTACCAGATCGCGCTCAAATCCCACGCCGAGTTCCAGTCACTGGTAAGTGCCGGTTCACCCGGAAATATCACTCCTGTGTGGCATATGACCCTGCTCGACGGCGCACTCCCTGCCTTCCTGTACAGTAAATCGGGCTCCACCGACCTTACCCGGTGGCTGGGGCCTAACCGAGCCAATCCGGGACTAGGCTTTGTCGACTGCACGGCCAATGGCTACGGTCTGGCCCACTTCAGTGACAAGCAACTGGAAGTGGAAATCGTCACTGTGACAGACATTCTGAAGCCGGTCACAACTGCACCACAACCTGATTATCGGGCCAGGTTCAAACTCCCCCTCTGGGGAGCAGGAGAAGTACCCAAACTGGGTAGCCCTGAATTCGAAGGGCCTCCACCATTTCCATTCGACGCCCCAGCAGTGTAAGCTGGCACATTCCTGAGGCCTTAACTACCCCACCCGGTGGCTGTCACGCCTCTGTCACAACACGAATTACGCTGATCTCGTCTAATGACGGGACAGTCCCGCTTTCACTGATCGAAAACGGGTGAATGAATTGGTATGGAATATGAGTTTGGATAAAACAGAATTTGACGCCAGCGAGCTGTGCAGCCGCAAGCTTTGGCAACTGGTAAACGGCCCTTCTGATGAGGTAGTCAGCGAACTGGAACTGAAAGAGGCAGTCCAGGAATTGGCCGCACGCCGCCATTACCTGGCAGAACTGACACGCCTTGGTAAGCTGGAGACACCCCGCAAAAGGCCTGATTAGAACCCAGATGTTCACCGCGACCAATGGCCAGATTACCCACAAAGCGCTCCACCTCCTCGGAAATAACGTCCTTCCTGAAAAAGACCCGAGACATCACCGCGTTCAACGAGCAGCAGCCACGCCTGCTGTTTGCCATAGACGCCACTGCTAGCCGTCAACCCACCTGGAACACAGCCTGCCAGCTACAACAAGAGATGTTTCGCGCTACCGATGCCGTCGCATCCCTGGCGGTACAACTGTGTTATTTCCGCGGCTTCGGCGAGTTTCGCGCAAGCCCATGGCTTAGTGACACTCAAACACTGGCCAGCCTTATGGACGAGGTTCGCTGCGAGGGTGGACACACCCAGATCGCACGCCTGTTGCGCCACGCCCTGACGGAGCATTCGAAAGTACCCCTACAAGCCCTGATTTTTATCGGTGATGCCATGGAAGAAAATCCGGACACCCTGTGCCAACTTGCAGGCGAGTGCGGACTGCGCAAATTACCACTGTTTCTTTTCCAGGAGGGCTCACTGAATGAGGTTGCGGGTACCTTCACCAGTATGGCGAAACTCAGCAACGGCGCCTATGCCCGTTTCGACCATGCCAGCGCCGCCAGACTGGGGGAATTGCTGGGGGCCGTGGCATCTTTCGCCGCCGGTGGCAGAAAAGCACTTGAAAACAACGCTAGCGACAGTGCTAAACTGTTGCTTCAGCAACTGAAAACCTGAGGCTTGTGGTGCCCCGATTGATACTGCTGGCGGCTATCGCCGTCGTTCTTTACATTCTGATCCAACGCGCCAGATCCGCCCCTCCCCACAAACGCCGTGGCGAACTGATCAAGGTTGGCCTGGGCATTGCCGTAGTCGCGGTTATTATTCTCACCCTCGCTGGAAAAATGCATTGGGTAGGCGCCGCGCTTACCGGCCTGCTGGTTGCGCTGCGACAAATGGCCCCTACACTGGTACGCCTGTTTCCCATGCTTGCCTCCTTGCGCAGCCAGGGCGGGCCAAGTGCCGGGCAGCAATCTACAGTACAGACTGAGTTGCTACGTATGCTGCTTGATCACGACAGTGGCAAACTGCAGGGGGAAGTACTTCAAGGTAGCTATCGCGGCTGGCGACTGGAGGATATGGACAGGGATCAGCTGAAGGAACTGCTGGACTTCTGCCAGTCTCAAGATGCTGATTCGGCACAACTGCTGGAGAGTTATTTAGAACAACGCTTTCCCGGGGAGGCGCCCTTTGACAGTACACAACCACCACCGCAGCAAAGCAGCGGTATGAATCGCCAGGAAGCGCTGGCTATTCTTGGCCTGCCAGAAGAGGCAAATGATGAGGATATTGTTGCAGCCCACCGTAAGTTGATACAGAAGCTGCATCCCGACCGCGGGGGCAATGATTACCTCGCAGCCAAGATTAACCAGGCCAAGGATTTTTTACTGGGGTGACCTGCCCCACTGCGCCAGGGAGCTGGCCTACTGGCCGGTGAGGCCTTACACTCTCGCCAATATTTTTAAGGATTTACCACACCATGAGCGAAGTTTTTGTCATTCGTAATCAACTTGGCCACTACTGGGGCAAAAGCAAAGAGTGGGTCGACGGCCGTGATGCCCGTGCAGTCATGCGTGCCAAACACGAGGACGAGGCCATTAACACCCTGTTTGAACTCAGCTCAAGGGACATCGATTTGCGCGGAGAAGTGGTAGAAGCCACTTTGAACGAGAAGGGTAACCCCATGGTTGAGGCAAGTGACAACCCTCTGCCCGGGGACCCCGAAACCGAAACCGAAACCGAAACCGAAACCGAAAGTGATGTTGTCACCGAAACGACAAAAGAATCTACCCCCGCAAGCCAGGATTGAGCCCCAAGGGGCAGCAAATTCCCCCTCCAGAGCCTCTACAATAGGGACTCGCCAGCAGAACAAGCCAGTAGTATTCTAGTGAACACAACAATCAGGTCGGCAGCGTATTCCCATGAGCGAACAGAATAAAACCCCGGGGTTAGTTAACTGGCTAGGCTACCTTGCCATCACCGCCGCAGCAATCATTCCCCTGGGCGTACTGACCGTGAGATCAGGTGCCTGGCAGCAAGGCCTGGTGCTGTATGCCCTTGGTTGCCTGGCCTCGGCCGTCATGCTGTTGATAGGGCTGTTATTCCTGATTCTTCCCCGGTTCGCCCTCTGGCGCGCGGTTATCACTCGCAGCACCCTGTTCGCAATCCCAGGCACTTTACTGCTGCTGGCACAGTTAAGTGGCAGCGGAGACTATCCTGCTATTCACGATATAACCACTGACACTGCAGATCCTCCTGCCTTTGTCACTGCCCAGGAAAAACGCTCCAAAGAGGCCAATTCCCTGGATATTGACCCGGAGGTCATTGCTTCCCAGAAAGAGGCCTACCCTGACATAAAGACCCTGCACAGCAAGCAACCCATCGAGCAGGTCTTTGACCGAGCGCTGGCAACTGCACAAAAACTGGGCTGGGAGGTCTATCACAAGAATCTCAACACCGGCGTTATCGAAGCCGTGGATACCACAGCAATCATGTCCTTTAAAGACGATGTGGTGATTCGCCTGCGTACCAACGCCCAGGGCACTCTGGTGGACCTGCGCTCGATATCACGGGTAGGTCGCGGCGATATCGGCGCCAACGCCAAGCGTATACGCGAGTTCACAAAAGCATTCAGGCACAGTGAAACCAGGGGCACATCTGAATAATGGGCAAACTGCTAACTGCCCTACTCCCGCTCTGCCTCTTTTTCACTTTCTCCGGGCCTGCCACTACTGCCGCCATCGGTGCAGAAACAGACTACCTGAGCTTTGCTACCGAGGACGAGGCCAACACTACTGAGATATTCGTCAAGGCCAGCCCCTCTGTTGTTTTTGTGACCAATACTGCCCTGAGGAGGGATGTCTTTTCCCTTAACGTGGAGGAAATCCCCAGGGGTTCAGGCACAGGCTTTATCTGGAATGAGAGCGGGCTGGTAGTGACCAACTTCCATGTTATCGCCGGCGCTCATCGCCTCACGGTGACATTGCAGAATCAGAAAGAGTATGACGCCGAGGTGATTGGTGTCGCTCCGGAAAAGGACCTGGCTGTATTGCGAATCGAGCAGCCTCCTCATGATTTGGTAACCCTGCCCCTGGGAGACTCCTCACAGCTGACGGTAGGTCGCAAAGTTCTGGCCATAGGCAACCCCTTTGGCCTGGATACCACTCTTACCACCGGCATCGTCAGCGCCCTGGGAAGAGAGATCAAAGCGCCGGGGAACCGCACCATACGCGGGGTGGTGCAAACCGACGCAGCCATCAACCCGGGTAACTCCGGTGGCCCACTACTGAACTCTCTGGGCCAACTGGTAGGCGTAAACACTGCGATTTACAGCCCTTCCGGCGCCAGTGCTGGCATTGGCTTCGCCATTCCGGTTAATACTGTTAAAGATGTAGTGCCTCAACTGATCTCCTACGGCCGAGTTCTACACCCCATCATCGGTGTCGAACTGGCCAGTGACCACTGGATAAGACGCTACAAAATTCGCGGGATACCCATCGCCAGGGTTTACCCCGGCTTGCCTGCTGCAGAAGCCGGATTGATCGGGGCACGTCGTGTCTCCCAGCGGGAAATTGAGCTCGGAGATATTATCACCCATATCAACGGCCGGGAGGTTCTCGATAACGACGATTATCTCAGTGCCCTGGAAGAACACGAACCTGGAGAAAAAGTCACAATCAAGACCCGGCGCGAGAAAGAGGACATGAGCTTCGATGTTGAGCTGATCGAATCTCAGTAGCACAGGCTGTCAATCCATAAAGGAGTTATAAGCGCACGCTCTATCAGGAAAGCGTACCTCCATCGATACGAATATCCTCCCCGGTAATGTGGGCTCCATCTTCAGATGCCAACATGGCAACCACAGCGGCAACTACTTCGGCTCCTTTCGCCCCGGTGAGGGAGGAAAGGCGTGACATCAAGCTGAAATCCATACTCTCGGGAAAGTCGATACCGTCTGTCATATTGGTCCTGATATCGCCAGGGCACACGCAGTTGGCCCGTACGCCACGCCTGGCGTACTCAACCGCGATGCTGCGTGTCATGGCCAGTACGCCGCCCTTGCTTGCTGAGTAAGCCAGGCCGCAGGGAAGGCCCGCCAGGGCCGCAGTGGAGGCAGCATTAACAATGCTGCCGCCGCTTTCGATCAAGTGTGGCAACACCGAACGGCACAGGTACATGGTACCGGTAAGATTGATATCAATAACTCGCTGCCAGTTATCAGTTTGTAGTTGCTCGCTATCATCAAAACGCAAAATACCGGCCATATTAACCAGGGCGTAGAGACCGCCAAATTGCTCGATACAAGTATCTACACCCGCCTGAACGACTTTTTCGCGACTTACGTCACAAACCCGGGCACTTGCCCTTCCCCCATTACTGACAATTTCTGACACGGTGGCATCCAGAGCGTCACTATTGATGTCGACACAAAATACCGCGCCACCCTCTGCCGCAATACGCTGTGCACAGGCTTTGCCAATACCGGACCCGGCCCCTGTCACCATTACTGTTTTGTCTGCAAATCTAGACATTTTCCCGTCCTTTATAAGCCGAAAAAGGGGACAGAATGACGCCCATAGAGCGCGCAGGTCAACAGGGTTGGTATGGGGCAATATACCAATAGATTTTCAATCCCCCTGGGGACAACTTTGGCCTGATTTGTCAGCCGGGCTGACTTATTAAGCCATTGTCTTGTATCGGCTGGCAGGTACCCTGAAACACCTTTATCAGGATGTCACCGGACCGTAAAATACGGCGCTTGTGGCAGCCTTTCCCCCCAGTCTCGAAGGAGCGTGCCGTGACCGCACCCATCAGGAGAGAGATCTTGCAGGACCTTGATCAGTTTCGCGAGGAAGTTCGCCAGTGGCTGGAGGCCAACTGCCCCCAGTCCCAGCGCCAGCCCATTACCCCTGAGGAGCAGTACTTCGGGGGTCGGGGTGGAAAATTCGCCAGCGAAGATGCTAAAACCTGGTTTGAACGAATGCGCGACAAGGGATGGATCTGCCCGGAATGGCCCACCGAATTTGGTGGCGGCGGCCTCAGCGCCCAACAGGGAAAGATCATCAAGGAGGAAATGAAGGCCATACGCGCCCGCACTCCCCTGTATGGCATCGGCATATGGATGCTGGGGCCGGCACTACTTGAGTACGGCAATGAAGCGCAAAAGCGGCAGCATATTCGCGCTATCATCAATGGGGAAACCCGCTGGGCCCAGGGATATTCCGAGCCTGGCTCAGGTTCTGACCTGGCCAGCCTGCAGTGCAAGGCAGAAGATATGGGAGATCACTTCCTGGTCAACGGCAGCAAAATCTGGACTACCGCCGCAGACAAATGTGACTGGATTTTCTGCCTGGTACGCACCAATGCCACAGCAAAAAAACAGGAGGGCATCAGTTTCCTGCTTATCGACATGGATAACTCTGGCATCAGCACCTCCCCAATCACGCTGATTTCTGGAGAATCAGAATTCTGCCAGACCTTCTTTGACAATGTGAAAGTACCCAAAGAAAACCTGGTGCATGAGCTCGACAAGGGCTGGAGTGTAGCCAAGGCACTGTTGGTACACGAGCGCAAGCTAATGTCAGAACTAGGCAGTGATTCGCCACGGGAAGCTGTGGTACCCAACGCCGCAGCGCGCACCCACCTGGAGTTTGAAAACGGCAAGATCGCCGATGCAGAACTGCGTTCACGACTGGTCGATTATGACATGAATATGCACGCCATCGGACTTACCCACTTTCGCACTTTCGAGGAAAAAATCGCTGGCATACGCAGTGCGGCGCCACTGATTATGAAGTATGTCGGAACTGAGGCAGAAAAAACCAAAAGCGAATTACTGCTGTCCATTATGGGTAGCCAGGGTCTTGGCTGGGAAGGTGAAGGCTTTTCCAAGGCAGAAATTGACACACTGCGACTGTGGGCCATGTCCTACGCCATGACCATTGCTGGCGGCACCTCGGAAATTCAGCTTAACGTTGTGGCCAAAAACGTACTGGAACTGCCCCAGTCCTAGGGGCTAAATCAGTTAGTGTGAACAGGCCCTAAGAGGAATACAACATGCCATTGGTATTAAATGAAGAACAGCGCTTTCTCCAGGACTCCGCAAGGGAATTTCTGGCTAGCAACGCTCCTGTGAAATCCCTGCGTACACTTCGCGACAGTAAAGACGCCACGGGCTATGAGACCGACCTTTGGCAACAAATGGCGGAACTGGGCTGGGCCAGCATTATTCTGCCCGAGCAGTACGGCGGCCTCGGATTTGGTTTTATTGGGCTGGGCGTTGTTATGGAGGAAACCGGCAGAACGCTCGCCGCCTCTCCACTGTTTGCCTCCGCGGTAGTAGGAGTCTCAGCCATTCTGCTGGGGGGTAGCGAAGCACAGAAAGAAGAACTGTTACCACAAGTCGCAGCGGGCGAACTGACCCTGGCACTGGCACTGGAAGAGACGAATCACCACCGGCCTACGAAAATTTCTACCACTGCTGTATTACAAGAGGACGGTAGCTACCTGATCAACGGCAGCAAGACCTTTGTACTGGACGGTCACAGTGCCGACAAGCTGATTGTCGTAACACGCACCAGTGGCGAGGGTGACGACAGTAACGGCCTGACTCTTTTCATGGTAGATGCCAACGCACAGGGCATCTCGACCCAGCGCACCACCATGGCCGACAGCCGCAATGCAGCCAATATCAGCTTCAAACAGCTTGCAATACCCGCCGGTGCCATCATTGGGGAACTCGACGCAGGTTGGAGCATACTGGAACCTGTTCTGGATCGCGGGCGCATTGCCATCTCCGCTGAGATGATGGGACTGGCGGTGGAAGCTTTCGAGCGCACAGTGGAATACCTGAAGGAGCGAAAACAATTTGGTGCCCTGATAGGCAGCTTCCAGGCCTTGCAGCACCGGGCTGCGCATATCCAATCAGAACTGGAGCTATGCCGTTCGGTCATCCTGCAGGCATTGTCCACAGTAGACGATGCTCCCGAGCAGATGCCATTGCTGGCCAGTCTGGCAAAAACAAAACTGAACGAGTTGGTAAAACTGGCTACCAACGAGGCGGTACAAATGCACGGTGGCATTGGCGTTACCGACGAACTGGAAATCGGTTTCTTTCTCAAACGGGCCCGTGTAGCCAACCAGGTCTTCGGCGATTCTGGTTTCCACAAAGACCGCTACGCCACCCTCTGTGGTTACTGAATATATACACTTTGGAGAAGCAGTATGGGAACAAGTGACAAGATCGCAGCCGTTCACAAATATGTGGAAGCTTTCGCTAAAGCAGACATCAATATCATCCGCGAAATCTATAGCGATGATGCTATTGTTGAAGACCCTGTGGGCACTCCGGTTCATGTAGGCATAGAGGATGTCTGTGCCTTTTACGATGGTGCTCTGGGTTCTGGTGCAAAACTGGAGCTTACCGGCGATCCACGATGCGCAGGCAATGCAGTCGCCTTTCCCTTCAAGGCCGTAACCGGTGACTTCAGCGTCGAAATTATCGACGTCTTTGAATTCAACGACGACGGAAAAGTGGTTTCGATGAAGGCTTATTGGGGCCCCGATAATATGTAAAACTCAGGCCGTGTTCTCGCCTGAACTATGCCCGCGATCAGAGCGCGCGAGCAGATCGTCCGAGTGCGAATTTTCAGCAACAATTGACTGAATCTGTTCGATATAATGCCAGGGCGTCAGCAGTACCTCTAGGGCCTGGGCGGTAACCGGCTCACTGAACAAATAACCCTGTATTACATGCGCCCCGTTACGTGTAAGGAAATGATACTGCTGGTGGGTCTCCACCCCTTCTGCGACGACTTCCAAACCCAGGCTTTTCGCCATGGCAATTATTGCCACCACCAGGCTGGCATTGTTTTCACTTTTGTCTGCATCGATCACAAAACTTCGGTCAATCTTGAGTTCATCCAGTGGAAAGCGGCTTAAGTAAGCCAGGGAGGAATAGCCAGTACCAAAGTCGTCGATCGACAACCTGACACCCATTTGCTTCAGCTCAGAAAGAGCCTGTACCGAGGCATTAGTATCGTCCATTACCACTCCCTCGGTAAGCTCCAGTTCCAGGGAGCTGGGCACTACCCCTGTCTCGCGCAGTACCTCTTTGACCCGCTCTATAAACTTGGGGGTGAACTGCAAGGCGGAGACGTTCACAGCGATTTTTGGCAACTTCAGGCCCTGCTCCTCATAACTGCGAATCTGCCCGCAGGCCTCTCTCAAGACCCAGTCTCCCAGATCACCTATCAAGCCCATCTCCTCCGCCAGGGGAATAAAGCGGAAGGGGGGAATCAGACCATGCTCCGGGTGCTGCCAGCGCAGCAGTGCCTCAACACCAACAATACTGCCGCTGCGAGTATCAATCTGGGGCTGGTAATGCAGCAGCAGTTGATCGCGCTCTATAGCACGACGTAGATCATTTTCCAGGGTCAGACGCTCCACCCCGGCGGCATCCATCTCGCTATCGAAAAACAGATAACTATTTTTGCCTGCAGACTTGGCGTGATACATGGCGGTATCTGCTGACTTGAGCAAACTTTCCACATCACTGCCATCTTTCGGGGCCAGGGCGATACCAATACTGGGTGTCACCACCAGTTCGTGGCCGTCGATTATCATCGGCTTGATAAGCGACGAAATTACCCGACGCGCTACCTTTGCCACTGCTTCGACACTCTCTACCTCGGTCAGCACGACTGTAAATTCATCTCCCCCCAGACGGGATATATCGACAGTCGCTCTGTCGTTATCGTCGGCATGACTTACCAGATCGCTGTCTCGTATGCATCCCGTCAGTCTTGCCGCCACTTCCCGAAGCAGCAGGTCACCCGCACTGTGGCCCAGAGAGTCGTTGATCCGCTTAAAGTTGTCCAGGTCCAGAAACAACAGGGCCAGTTCTTGCTCCCTGCGCTGGCCCATACGCAATAGCATCGATAACTGTTCGGTAAACAAGCGGCGGTTTGGCAATGAAGTGAGACTGTCGTAATAAGCCATATGGCGCAGGCGGTTCTTGGTTTTGGTGACTTCCTGCACGGCTTTGTTCAATTCGACATTACGGCGCGACAACTGCACAGTGCGCTCTTCCACCTTCATGCTGAGCAACTGATGATCCACATCCATCTGCGTCTTGTAGCTGGTAACGCCGCTAATCACCCCATTGAGAATCGCTGCAATCTCCTCTATCTCCCCCGTCCCTTCCACATGGATAGGCTTATCCAGCTTCCCTGAAGCCACCCGGTCCGCCACCTGTGCCAAGCGTGACAAAGGCGCAGTAATTCTGCGGGTAATCGACATACTAAGGCTCAGACATAAAACCGCGAACAGCAGGCCAAAAAGCGCCATGGTCCCGACATAAGGGAGAATACTCAGCAGGACCGCCCGATGATTGACCGCCAGATGGAGGTATCCCACCACGTGTTTGCTGCCCGCAGCCCCTAGCGGAGCTACATCCACAATAAAGTCCTCAGGGCTGTGGCCCTTTTCAAGCGGATTAATGGCAGAGGTAATCGAGTAGGTCAGGTGAGTAAAGTGGTCACGCCGCAGCAGTGCACCAAGAACATTGTCGGAAACACTGTTGCGCTTTTCATCCAAACTGACTTTACCGTGGTCGGCAGCAGACAAATCCTTGCGTAGCACAGCCATAGTAGGCACCACAGTACGAGGTGCAAGCTGCTGGTCGCGACGAACCAGCTTTCCTTCCTGGTTGTCATAGAGAATCGCGTAATAAACTGCAGGTTGCACCAGCAACTCACTCAGCGCGGAGTCCAGATAATCCCGGTTTTGGAGATAGACGTGCAGGGCCAATTCCGGGCGTCCTAAGACCTCAGTTTCCAGCCGCTGTAGCAGGGCATCGCGCTCCAGCGAATACTCGCGCACTGTGCCAACCCCGGTGACAAGAGTACCGAGAGTAACCACAATCCCGATAACCAGCAGGTTTACTTTTCCGGCAATGGTCATTTATCAGAAACCCATCTTTACAGCCGCCAACTTTATTACGTGCACAACGCTAACACGACAATGATTAGCCACGCAATGAGCCCCCTGGGTGGTCATTAACCGGGGCAGCCCAATGAGTGTGTATCTTGGTGAATCTCGAGTTTTCTGCTGTTTTAAGTGGCACAACCCGGATCGCTCATGCTTGAATCATTGCAATGACGTAATGACAGTAAGGCAGAGGCCCATGTCGGAATTTCAACTGACCCAAGTCGCCCTGGTTGGTGCCCGTATTGAAGAGTTTTACGTCCTGGGTTTTCGGGCGCGTCGGGAGCTAGCCATGTGCAGCGTGGTGCCTTCCATTCCAGGCAGCTCCCTGAGTGAGTTGCCTCATGCACAGTACCGCGCACTGCTGAGAGACCAGCTGCCGATCTGGGTTCACAACACCATCGCCGATTCGAACTTTCCGCAGCGTGAAAAACTTTCCATGCACCTGAGGCGGTTCGAAGGTGAGATACGTGACCACAAGGAAGATGAGGTGGTAGCGTCCGTACTGAGCGCAGGCTTCCGGGACAGACAGCTGAACCCCCTGAACCTACCAGCTAACATGCCTATGCGCCAGCGTTGCAGCATGGTTATGCAGATCACCATCTGGCAGGAGATGTATCAGAAGCTGGAAGATGAGTTTGTGGAGGTTCTGGCGGACTACGCCTCCGAACTGGACGAATGGCTTGTCCTGGTGTCGGAGGCTGATACAGTCGCGGCGATGTAATCGGTCTTACTGGTTGGCTGGGCGCCTCTGGGATCCCTCTACTGCAACCATCTTCACAGTACGCTGACAGGTATCCAGCCAGGGAAGAATCGCGTCAGTCTTCAGTGCACGCACAAAACCACCTTCGCTACGACAGGCAATACTGGTCTTGTTAGGTGTCCAGTCGCCTTCTTTTGGGCGAGGCTTACGAGTACTGTAGTACCACAGGCCACGGCGGTCCTGCATGATGTAGTTAGCATCTTCAGGCAAATATACCTTTTTACCCTCGATCACGGCAAAAACTTCCAGTTCTGCGCCGAGATCCCTGTCTACTGTTGCTGTCGGTGTTATTGTCAGCATAACTGGCTCCCATATCCTTTATTGAATTCGGTACCGAGTCTGGTGCCCGGCCCCTTAGTCGCCCTATCTGGACGAGCCATAACTTAGTTATAAGTGGAGTGGGAAGGAACGGCAACTCAGATCTGGCCAGTTTTTACCCTAATTTGATAAAAATGATGTTTTTAAGCCATTATTTATTATTATTTTAATAATTTAGCTATATTTGCCATATTTTTGCCAATTTTTTGATATTTAAAGATTATCAGCTTTGTATTAACCGTATGTGGGGGGGGGATTCAGGTCCGGGCTGTAGAGCCTTTAATGCCTCATCACTCCTGTCGCGCAATAACTCGGGAGCTTTCTCTACCGAATTCATCAGCATATGCAGGGACAGACAGGAGCGCTGGGAGGGGGTTGTGACCCGCAAGGCAAAGGTTTCGAGGTCCTGCTGGGGCAAATGACCCAGAACCACAGCATTAGCCAGGTAATCACGAATAATCTGCCTGTTCACCTGATCTTGAAGATAGCTCTGGTAACCCTTTTCGCCAAAAATATGCCCCAGGGTTTCCAGCTCCTGCTCCATTAGTTTCCGTCCGGAAAAGGGCAGCTCCGCGCCAAATGCAGCCTCTATCTGCTCCAGTAACTGATTAAGCTCGACAGACTTCATCATGCGGCAACACCGGGGTTAGCCAGGCGTTGCAGGGCAGCCAAATCAGGCACTTGGTAGATCTCCTCACCACCCAGGCGGAATGCCGCGCTGGCATGCTCCAGTACTGCCTCCGGACAATCTTCAATAGCCTGGGCCATTACCGCCCTGAATGAAAGGCCATCACCCCTGACAGCAAGGCCCCAGCAGTCGCTGGACTCACCTTCAAGACCCAACACTACCAGCACCAGGCCAAAGCCACTGTGGCGATTGCGCCACGAGTCGTCGCCATTTCCCCCAAGATCAAGAATGGGCAATTCGCGACCTCGCCAGGACACCTCCTGCGGCGGCCGCTCACCCGCCTCGGGAATAGTTATAACTTCTGCAACACAAGCCTGGGGCACTGCCCAGAGCTGCCCACCGCCACAAGGAACAATCACACACATGGGTGTTTTACTGTCAGACATCATCTACCTCAGGAAATCTCTAACTTGTGGCCTGTGAGGTCATTAATCTGACCGAGCAGCATGGGAAAATTAAAGGGCTTACCCATATAGCCGTTGCATC
>ERZ1046740.1416-NODE-1416-length-16930-cov-3.997452_pt1 | contig 16930 bp, 12 predicted proteins | sample MGYA00383093_ERZ1046740 | MGnify/ENA primary metagenome ERZ1046740 (study PRJEB29581, sample SAMEA5548363) | metagenome | biome: marine; feature: coastal; material: water | depth 25 m | study: Short-term variability in the microbial, nano- and picoplankton... | reverse complement strand
TAATCATGAGTTGGCTGCATCAATACACTTGTAAACCCATCTCCAAATTCCCAGAAGTATTTTTGATAATTAGTAATACTTGGATTAAAGTCGTAGATACTGCCAGACCTAGTGAAGTTGAAAGATGCGTCCGGATTTGGAACCACGTTCAGATAAATCTGCTCGGATCGACCTTTACAAGCTCCTTTTTCAACATCAACAAATGCAGAATCTCCATCCTGGAAAGTGTTTTCGTAATAGAAACTGTCAGAAGAAGTCATTCTCAATTGGCCATTCACAAAGAAGCGATAAATATCGTTCCCTGAACTTGCATTAAACCGGACTGTATCGTAAGTACAGAAAGTATTAGTCTGTTTCTGAGTCTCCAATCTCAATTGTTCGATTTCATGAACCGTGACATCAATAAAATACTGAGCTGGAGGACATCCCAAATTTGTAGAATCTTCTAGTTCCAGCGCGTACTTCTTAGAAATTTGTGGAGTAAATTGGAATACTGAATCAGTGAAGGCGTCACCATTTTCAAAATAAAGCGCAAATTTTTGACCATTCAATCCTTGAACTTTAACTTCTACATCCTCTCCTTTACAAACATCAGATTTATAGTCCAATTGAACTGTGATGCTGTCACAAGTGCCTGTTCGACAAACCAAGCTTGAAACAGGGCTGTAGAAGCACGGTGCTGCGTCCTTAGCCCGGACATATAGCTTATAATCGGTATCAGGACTCAAACTTTGTCGCAAATGCGTCCGATTGAATGAACCCGAACTCGGGTCATTCCAAACCTGTCCATCATTGGAAACTTGGAATCCTTGATACTGCGGCACCGGTTCCCATTCCCATGTTACTGAATTAGGTGTTTTTTCTTTGCACTTCATTTTGGGGGCACTCAGCCTTTCTACTGCTGTTAAATCCAAAGTGTCTGAGAATTCACTCCAACAACCATTGGCATCTTGCACCTTCAACTTGAATTTCCCGGATTGACTCAAATTAAATTGATAAATATTTGTATCGGTTCCAGCCACAAACTGATCATTTTTATACCATGCAAATGAATCATAACCTTGGCTAGCATTTAGACTAACCAATGAACCAGCACACGTACTATCGTTAGAAAGCGATGAAGTCAAATTTGTACTCGGTGCTCCTCGATAGCTAACTGTGATCTCATTACTCACTCTATTACAGCCGAGTGGACTGGTTACAATTACGTAATACTTCCCCGGTTCTTTCACCCAAATACTGCTTGTGATTTCCTTATTGTTCCACAAGTATTTATGGCCAGAAATAGCACCAACAGACAGCTTAACGCTATCTCCTTTACAAATCGCTCTATTCCCCCCTGATATAAAGGCCGAAGGTGCCTGATTTACTTTAATCTCTACGGTATCCCAATCTGACCTTCCTTTGGAGCTGGTGACTCTCAAACGAGCTAAGTAAGTCCCTGCCCGGTTATAGTTTACTTTGGGATCTTTTTTAGTCGAAACACTCGGGCTTCCACCGGCAAAAGTCCATTCATAAGAAGTGGGGCTTCCAGTACCTCCAGCTGTAAAGCTCGCAACCGACAAAGCGCAAATATTCGTGTCACTGGTAACAATTTGAGCTTGAGGAAGCAAGCTTGAAGGTTTGATTATGAATTTTTTAGCATAGATACTATCTCCTCCAGTACCACTGCCATTTGCGGCGTTTAATGCCGCGTAGAACGTGACATCGCCAATATTCGAACTAGGCGCTTCCCACTCAAAAGTCCAATCCACTTTATTTGTTCCTGTTTTGGATGTTCCTGTACTAGTATGCTCAATATACTGACGAGTATTACCGTTTACCACTTTTGTTCTCTTCTGAGTTCTATTTGAAGTGCGCGTCAAATCACCTGCTGGCTTATTACTCTTATCTAAAACAGTAACCTGAAAACCATATCTAGTCACTCCTGATTGAGCGTGTTTTATTGTAATTTTATAAGTCGAGTCAGGCAGATATCCCCCACCCGTAAAATCTCCAGTTAATTCAAAGGCAGAAGCAAATGACCCTCTGTTTAGGGTCCCGCTGTGACAGCTCGTACAATTTGCTTCGTTGGGCGCATTAGTATATCCTCCACCCGGGCCCGAACTGTAAGAAATAGAATTAAATGAGATTATGACCAAGCCACAGCAAAATAATATGATGAGGATTTTTTTCATGAGGTTTTTTATTGATTCTGATTTTTCACCGGGGCAAACATATAAATTCACAGTACTAATTCTTTCACGTTTGAGTGTGAAATAAACATGTTGACATGCAATTCTCTGAATATCTAGGGTGAGAAACCACCTTCAGCTAAGGTCTTTAAGAAATTATGACTTAAGATTGATAAAGTAACCCTATACTCAAACTGATTTAAAATCTATTTGCGTGCATTATCCATCACCTCATGAAGTAGGGCTGAGTTAGCGTCAGCTAAAGAATTGATTTCGATGAAGTTTCCCCCACCATTCAAAGCAATGGTCTGCATAAACTTCCTAGCATCCTTTTTCTTACCAAAACCTACTACGGACATTTTAACACCATTTCTATATTCGTCCGAGGCTTTTTCGTAGAGATCCCGATTCGTTTTATCCTTTGAATTAAACAATCCATCTGTAGCAAGAATGATTTCGTTATTCCCATCATGAATAAAATTCTCTTGGGCGTAGCGATATGCAGTATACATCCCTTCAGCTCCAAATGAATTCCCTTTTGCAACAAGACCATCAATTACTTCATAAATGCGTTCGGTTTCATTTCCAGGACAAGAAGATAAAGTAACACGTGACTTACTACTATAAGTGATTATGGTAAGTCGATCTTCAGCCCGGAGGACTTTCGCCATCTCTTTAATAGAAACCTTCAGATGTTCCAGTTTGTCATTTATCTTCATACTACCCGATACGTCGATTAACAAAACCACATTATTCAGTGCATATTTCTCTGTATTCAGACCTCCACTTGCATCTAAGTCTGGTTCCTCTTTACTCGTTTCTACAGTACTCGTTTCATCCGTTTTCGTTTCAATTTCTGCCGGCGGATCTCTTTTAACAACAGGCGTATCTGGGTTTGCTTGTTCTCTGACTACTAGTACATCTCTTTCTCGGATATCTTTACCCTTGAATTGTTCATCAGTCATTCGCCTAATTCGCTCTATGTCTGCCTGATCATCTCTTTTTGTCGGCTCTAGTTCAACAAAACCTTGTCCTTCTTTTCTTTTTTCTTTTTCAGGTTCTTTCTCTGTTACAATTTCCGCAAGCGGAGTCAGCGAGTATGTTATGGCTCCACTGTGTTTACCGATATAGACAGACCCAATATAAGGTCGATAGCCTGTTTTTGAGATTTTCAAATTATAATATCCGTATGGAATCCCGTCAATTGAAATCATTGCTTGACGTGAGTTCTCCAATAAAAAACGGCGTTGTCCTCCTTCTAAAAGAAAATCGACTCCTTCTATCGCAATGCCTGTTTCTCTGTTGAATGCTGTAAATGTGAAACTCCCCGGTGTAATAATCGACTCATTCTGCTTATCACCTACTCTTGGACAAACTGTAATGGCGTCTGGATGAAATGAAATAATTTTCCCTTTCATACGCAACCTAATCGGTTGCTGAGAACCACTGTGATAAAGGGCCTGGCTTACCGAAAGGTTCCCACCATCCTCGGTATAATATACTGCTGTAATTTTTCCGGTTTCACCGGGTTGTATATAGCCTTGAGGTAAATCAATGTACAAATTACGTTGATAAGGGATGGGAAGAAATAGGAGCTTCTTTGAACTCGTATTTGTGAAAGTGTACAAAGCCGTTGGGTTATTCCATAGCTTGACCTTACCAAAATTGAAAGTTGATGGACTCAAGTCTTGACCAAATGTTGTTTGTGTCACAAACGCAACCAGTATCAATACAATTAGCCTTTTCACTTTATTGGGAAATAGATTTGACTCTACAACGTTCAAAGCAATAGGATTATTTCTATTTTGCATGTGCTTAGTGATACTTCAAAAATCAATCCAATTTGATTAATTATTACAAAATTCTTCAAGTTCCAGATTTCTCGGATGTCAGAACAGTTCAAAGGTCATATCGAACGTTGGCTAAACAGTACCATCCAGATATTGCCCCAGACCCAAAATCGGAGGAGCTATTCAAACTGATCACCAATGCATATTCAACACTTTCTGACTCCACGTTAAAGTACAGACACGATAAAGAGTTGCGGATGGCTTTGCTCTATGACAAGGAGCAAATAAAACCAAATAGAAGTGCTGAAGAAATCAGAAAAAGACAGCGAGAAAGGGCCCAACGAGAAAGAGATGAAGAAATAAGGTCGTACGAGAAAAAGAATAAAATATTCCCCTACAAATATCGAATTGCCTTATTCTTGGCTTTGGCATTTTGGGGTTTGCAGATTGTTTACTCCAATTGGTTTGTCAATTTAAATGATTTCAGCGGTTGGATTCTAACAATTGGGTTTCTTCTCTTTATCAGTGCAAGCGTACTATTTCTCTCCTCTATTTTCACTTTTTACCGAATGAAAAACATAATGGAAGACAAGGATATCAATTACGAAAATCTCAGCTGGTCACTCTTCTTAGGTCTATTGCTCATGGGACCGTCCTTTATTTTAGGACTGAACACCCTTCGAAAAGAGTACCATTTAGCAAATTATGCAGTTGTCGAGAGAGCCAGTATTGACGATCTCGCATATTCCCGCATTCGCTATTCATTCTCACCAGATGGAGTACGAACAATTAGCAAATCCAGTCCGATAGAGAAATATCACATATTCGATATGAACCAGAAATGGATTATGTTGGAATATTCCAAAGCGGATCCGAGAATTACTCGTTTGCTGAGAAAAACCGACCAATAAAAAGTAGAGAGCACTACTTAGGCTTTACGCCTTCCCTCACCTACGAAATGATCTTCTTTATGTTTGAATAACACATTAAACGTTGTCAAAGAGCCATATATTCTTGATATATATTGTTGCAATCCAACTTTGTCTGCATCAGTCAACACTTTATGACTATTGATATTTTGTTCCAGAACGCGCAGTCGGTCACGAACCATCACGATTTTGTGAAAAAAGGTGTCGATTGGAATTTCTTTTACTTGAAGATTTTCGTCTTTAGGCTCTAGCACGAGTATGCCACCATCCCAACGATCACCCAACTCGATCTCATTCTGTAAGCCACCGAACTTTTCCATTAAATTGGTCAACATTTCTTCTACCTCCTGATAGTTAACCATATTGGCTGGAGTTTCTATACGTTCGACAATCTCAATCTCATCCGAACGGTCTACTTCTCTCAAACCGCCTTCAAAAAAACTTATTGAATAGGCCTGAATACCTATTGCACAAATAATCCCTTGTCCGAAGATTTCATGTTTTATGCGCGTCCCTATGGTCAAATTTTCCATGTTCTAAACTTTGCATCAAAAATAGTAGAGAGATAGAAAATCAAAAACCTTTGAAAGCGAATTATCAGCAAAATGTACATTTGCCCAATGACAAAATTTCGTTCACCGGGCAAATTGCTGATTACAGGCGAATATTGTGTACTTCAAGGAGCAAAATCTTTGGCAGTGCCGACGAGTTTTGGTCAAACGATGTCTGTCGAAATATCTCCTTCAACAACAGAATTAGTGCATTGGATAAGCCGAGAAGTAAATGATAAAATTTGGCTAGAAGTCATATTGGTCGGAGATAATCTTCAATCAAATATAAAACTTGACGAGCAGGGAGAAACCTTGCAAAAATTATTGCTATACTGTAAAAACAAAAGACCTCAAATATTTGAAGGCCAATCAGTTAAGATTGAAACAAAGCTTGAATTTCCACGTGATTGGGGACTGGGAAGCAGTTCTACTTTCTTGTCCAACTTGTCTCAATGGACGGGGATATCAGGACTGGATCTTTTATGGAGTCAGTTTTCAGGAAGTGGCTGTGACGTTGCTACCTGCCTTGCTGGAGAGAGTATTATTTATCAACTGCTTGAAAAGGATGGCAAAAAAGAAGGGAAGGTAGAACGCGTAAATTGGGACCCTGTTTTTAAAGATCAAATTTGGTTTATACATCTCGGACAAAAACAGGATAGCAACGCCGAAATCTCTAAGTGGAAGCATAATAATAGCTTAAGCAGCTGCATCACAGAAGATTTTGATGCAATCACTGAACAAATACTTGTTGAAGACAGTTTATCAGAGTTTAAATTCTTAATCAGTACTCATGAAAAGATGCTCTCGAAGATTTTGGGTATGAAAAGATTAAAAGAAGCCTTTTTTGCGGACTTTCCGGGAGAAATTAAATCTTTGGGCGCTTGGGGAGGAGACTTTTTTCTCGCTACAGGTACGCAGGTTGAGATGCAATATTTTATCGAAAAAGGCTTCAAGACAATATTGAGTTTCTCTGAAATGATAAAAACGAAAAATTAGGAATGAGCGATTTTGAATCCATTATACATGAGGTTAGCTGGCAAAGTCCATCAAACATTGCTTTGGTTAAATATTGGGGTAAGCATGGTGTTCAATTACCTTCAAACCCCTCCATCAGTTTTACTCTAAATAGTTGCAGGACCAAAACAAAGCTCATTTCAAGAAAGAATGATCTGAGTGTTAGATCTATTGATGTATATGTTGATGACCAGTTGAAGTCAGATTTTAAGCCAAAGGTTGAAAAGTTATTTGACCACGCAGAGAGGAGATTCCCATTTCTCTCGAGCTACTCTTTTGAAATCCGAACAAATAATACATTCCCCCATAGCAGCGGGATTGCTAGTTCAGCAAGTGGTATGAGTGCCTTAGCTCTTTGCATTTGTTCTTTTGCTCTAGCCCAAGAAGCACTTGAAGAGTCTGATTTTTGGAAAAGTGCCAGTGAACTTGCTCGTCTTGGAAGTGGAAGTGCGTGCAGGTCTCTATTCAGCGGTTTATCGGTTTGGGGAGAACACACAAGTATTCAAGGAAGTTCTGATAAATACGGAATCCAATACGATGATGTACATCCGGATTTTTTAAAATATCAGGACACTATTTTACTGATTCATAAAGGTCAGAAGAGCGTTTCAAGTACTGTTGGACACAAATTACTTGAAGGTCACCCATTTGCTGAAATTCGTTTCTCAGAAGCCAGAAACAATATGGATTTGCTCCTTGATTGTTTGAGAAAAGGAGACAAATTTGAGTTCGCAGAAATCGTCGAAAAAGAGGCCTTAATGCTGCATGCGTTGATGATGACCAGTGATCCGTACTTTATCTTGATGCAACCTGAAACCCTTGCCGCAATCAAAAAAATACGAGAATTCCGAAAACAAAATAACATTCCTGTTGCTTTTACATTAGACGCAGGTGCTAATGTACATGTGCTCTATCCCGAAGACACAAAAGAAAAGGTCTTGAAATTTGTTCAGGACGAATTGGCTTCATTTTGTGAAGATGGCACTTATCTTTGTGATTCGGTAGGCTTTGGACCAACTAAAGAAAAATGTTAAAAGAATCGCTGTTCTACGCTAAGATTCTCCTCTTTGGAGAGTATGGAATAATCCATGATTCCATGGGTCTTTCCATCCCTTTCGATTCATATAAAGGAAGGTTGAAATTTGCGAAAACCGAAAGCGAAGAAACAAGAAACTCTAATGGTCATTTGCAAAAATACCATGACTACCTAAAGTCCCTCCAAAACAGTAATAGTGATGTCGTTTACCTTGACCTCAAGTCGTTTCAATCTGACATTAATACAGGTTTGCATTTTGATTCAAGCATTCCTCAAGGATTTGGAGTAGGAAGCTCAGGAGCGTTGGTTGCTGCTATTTACGATCGTTATGCCTCTGGAAAAATATCGTCAGAAAATCCAAAAAAGGAGTCAATCAAGAATTTGAAAGACATCTTTGGCAAGATGGAATCATATTTTCACGGTACGAGTAGTGGTCTGGACCCATTGATTTGTTATTTAAACCTTCCAATCTTAATAAAGTCAAAAACTGATTTAGGGACGGTTGGTTTGCCTCAAGACAATAAAGGGGGCAAAGGAGCAATATTCCTAATGGATAGTGGGAACCCCGGAAAAACGGAGCCTATGGTGAACATTTTCATGGAAAAAATGAAACATCGAGGATTTAGAAGAGTCGTCAAAGAAGAGCTGAAGAGATACAATGATGCGTGCATTCATGCCTTCTTAAACAAGGATTTAAAACCACTTTTTTCAAATATCAAGGAATTGTCTTCACTACTTCTTGAGAATTTCAGACCGATGATTCCAACCATTTTTCACAATCTATGGAAAGACGGAATTGAATCAAACGATTACTATCTCAAGCTTTGTGGATCAGGTGGCGGCGGTTATATCCTCGGCTTCACCGAAGACATCGATAAAGCCAAACATAAACTCAAAGGCTACCCCTTAGAAGTAGTCTTTACCTTCTAGGAGAATTGTGGCGATATCATTGTTCAAACGGACGCAGCGAATCTTCTTTCTGAAGATAATATCTCTGCTTTCGATTGTGCGTTGGTACAATATTATCATCACAGCCGTCGCACAATACGTTTCGGCAATTTATGTATTTAATCGTACTCAATCTGGATTTGATGTCCTGAGAAGTCCTGATTTACATCTTATTGTTTTAGCTACCGCACTGATAATTTCAGCGGGCTATATTATCAATAGCTTCTACGATTTGGAGAAAGACCTTATTAATAGACCTGAACAAACCATTTTTGGTAGATTAGTAAGTAAAAGCTTCTGTCTGTATTGCTATCTAACCTTCAATGTAATCGCCTTAGCGCTTGCGCTCTTTGTCTCGTTGAATGTATTCATTTTTTTCGCATTGTTCGCGGCTGCCTTATGGAGCTATAGTCACAAATTTCAACGCTATGCTATTCTTCGAGAACTCAGCGCATCTCTTCTATCCGTAGCTTCCGTATTGGTGATTGCCCTCTACTTTAATTTTCTTAGTGAGGACTTAGCCATTTATGCCGTACTTATGATGTTGATTCTTTTCAATAAGGAAATAATAAAAGACTTCATTAACCTAAAAGGAGACGAATTGTATGGTTATGGGACTATTCCAATCCGCTTTGGGAAACGCGCGGCATTCTATTGGATTGCAGGTTTTTCGATGTTTGCGATTGCCATTGCTTTTTATTTCATGACGAAGCATACCGAAATGTTCTTTGAACTCGGAATGTTTATAGCAATTTTATTATTGATTTGGGTTGTAGCCCTATTCAAAACTCCTGACAAGACTTCAAATAAATTCAGTAATAATCTTTATAAGATTCTGATAGTGCTTACGCTGGCTCTCAGCGCTTTCCTTTAGCTCAAGAATGGAAGTCGGTTGATTTTTACAATACTAAAATGATGCACCGTGGTTCCAAATGATTTGAAGTATCTAGCAATTCCTTCCTGCATAGATCCCTCAAAATCAAATATCTGAAGGCCCCTTCTCTTTGCTATTTTAATAGCTTCACTCATAATCATGGGGCTCGCTCCACTTTTCCGTTCAGATGCTTTTACAGCGCCCATACTGTAGATCATTCTGTCATTGTAGATAATGAAAACTTTGGCCGCAACAAGCAATCCCGCTGTGTTTTTCAGAGCAAGAACGATTGCATTTTGTTTCGACATTAAACCCGAGATCCATTTCTGATAAGACGAATAATGACCCGATTGTAATTCTTCTAGGTTGGCTCCAATTTCGACCTTGAACAATTCAATAGCTGAGTCGACTTGGTCTAGGGACTCTACTTGGCTATAAACTTTTGCGGCTTTACGGATATTGCGCTTTATATTTTGAGAAAAGGAACTTTCAATTTCTTCAATACTTCGGTCCAATGAAAGTAGATGTGTGCGTCTCTCCTCTTTGACAAAGCCTTTGGCGATCCATTTTTCAAGCTCGTTTGATTTTGGGGGAAAGGCATGCACAACCTTTATATAATTGCTCTTCATCCATGAAGCGCATTCGGTATGCACCCACTTCAATGTATCTTTATCTATCGAGGCTGTGCTTATCACTCCAAGATATTGCGTAAACATAGGTGGATAGCTATATTTCAATAAATACTTGTGCTGATGATGAAATGGAAATACTGCAATGAGCTCATTGTCATGAAAGAATTGCAATGCTTTCCATTCTTTTGTCAATACATCGAGCGAATCATACAATGCATAAACCGAACCTTGTTCAGAATTTCTAATGAACTTATCCCATTTGATGGGGTCTATATCTTTCGAATTAAAAATTTCCTTGTGCATCAAGAAGCAACAAATCTAGTCTAACCTAAACTTTTGCCTAAAACGACCAAAATCAGATTGAATTTCGATGAAGTAAATTCCTTCTTTGAAAGATCGAAGATTGATTGTGAGAGTATCACCATTCAGGTTTGAATATTTCAATGGCCAAGACCTGCCCATTAAGTCATGTATATAAACTCCCCGAATTTCCGATTCAGATGATTTTTGCACATGGATCAATCCCTTGCTCGGGTTGGGGTATATGTACAGTCCCAGATTCTCAGATTGTTTGATCGACCCAGTAAAAAGTGACATAACAGTATCGCCAGAAGCATCACATTGAAAACTATCCTGACCATAGAGGAGAAAGTATTTCCAAATAGGATCTACCACTAATCGCTTTTCTCCGGCAGATACGTAGCGATAGGAGGAATATGGACCATTTCTTTCAGTTGAAACCAAGAGTTGAACTGAATCCAACTCGTTTAGAGGCATCACATTTATTTCTATAGTGTCGGGAGCAGGTCGAATCACACTAAATGCAGGTATTGACGGTCGTTTTCGATTGCTCACAAATACATACTTCGACTCTTCGCATGAGTTCGAGTCCTTCACAGTCACTTGATACCTGAACTCTCCCCAATTTCGTGAACTGAATATGGGATTCTGTGGATTTGGGCCTCCGAGACTTGAAAAAGGAACCCAAAGAAAATCAGGATGTCGTTTTCTATCTGACCCAATGTTGATAGAATCTCCTGCACAAGTCTCGTATTGAGTTTGGATATAATCAATGTCAGGTAAAGGGCTCACTTTCAACTCAACCGAATCTTTTCCGCTACAACCAGTCTGTAAATCAATTAGCTGAATACGATACTTTACATCTTTTTTAGCAACCCACGTTGGATTGGGAATCGAGTCGTTATCAATATCCACCTTGGGGGACCACTTAAATTTGTAAGGACTTGAATTCAGACCAATTTTCACTGTATCTCCAAGACATGCTTCGTATTTTCTTTCAAAATTAGTGAGTCGTATATCTGCATTGACTTGTATATGAACACTACTTGAATCTGCGCAGCCCATCGATGACGCAGCTTTAAATTTGTACGAATAATTCCCGCTTCGTTTTGAAACAAAAACAGGGTTAGATATTTGGGTATCGTTCAGGTTAGAACTCGGAACCCAAGTATAGCTAACACCTTTCTCTCCCGTTGATCCCAATTGGAGTTTCGAATCTATGCATAAACCTATACTGTCCTCTCCGTAAGCAAGAGCTCTGGGAGTTTTAAACGGAGTAATGCTTTTTTCTTGACTAAAATGTGCGGGTTTTGTTGACCGTATGCGATATTTATGTTTTCCAGGAATTGAGCTAAATGAACTCTTTGAGGGAAGGAACAAAGCAATTTTGGATGGGTTTGTATCTGCTTCCGCGTAGCCCAGATTTGTCCAATTCAAAAATGAGCCTGCCGAGTCAGACATTTGAACGATAAAACGGTTCCCACTGAGGAAAGTCCCAATTCCGTTGAATTGTGGTGAAAGTGACATTTGGATTGAATCACCCTCACATGAACGCAAGTCAGAAAGGGGTTCAAACCAATGCAATTTCTGAAACTCGATTTTATTACAATTTGTACAACACGTGATGAGAAGATCTAAGTCTGCATGAAAGTACATCCCAGATGGGTTATTAAAAGCTACTATGCGCTTCTTAGTTTTGAATGATGGGTCAATTCTGTAGATATAGCTGTCGTCCCAATTGGTTAGATAAAAATTACCTTCTAAATCCTGTGTAAGACTGTGGCAACTATCCAAACCTGTCTGCATGAGTATTTTGCTCGACCCATTGGTCAAATTGATTTCTTGTATGGGGGAATTGAGCGTATCCGAAACAAGCAGAAGTTTACTATTGCTATCGAAAAACATGCCTCTTGGTCGATGGATTCCAGTATCAGCAAGGACTTTGAAAGTTGGCACATAAAAAGGTGCTGGGCCCACCGTTCCTTCTATGATTTTAGAACCTGCGAGATCAGCCACATAAAATTTACCTGGATTTTTCAAATCAAAAGCAACGGATTCAGCATCTATTGATTTTGAGATTGAGAAGTTTACAAAACTAGAGTAGGAAGAAGGGTCAAAAATTTTGAGTTGATTGTCGTCAATGATTAATATTCCTTGATTCGTACCAAAAGACGCGAACTGAATGTCTCGAGGGTCTTTCAGCCCTGTAATAACTGTTTTCGTTTTATAATTCGAATCCATTTCAATCACAGTGCCGTTGCCTCTATTCAAGATTAGCAGACTCTTGTTAGCATCTTGGTAAGTAATGCGATACGGTTTATCGTACTGTGCAAAAGCAATGAGATTAGCGATAAACAGAACTATAAATATGCTTGATTTCCTCATTTGCGCTTCTAGCTTTCAAAAGATCTTTTTTCGAATTGTTCGATAATCAGACTTATACCTTCCTCAAAACTACGGGGTTCATAACTTAATACCTGTCTGCTCTTGGTCAAATCAAAACCAGTTATTGGCGGCCTTTTCGCTGGTTGACCAAGAGATTTGGAGTCAATTTTTTTCACATTCTCGGTAGAGAGACCGAAATAATCTGCTACGCGTTGCACGAGCTCAAATATGGTCATATTGTCTTTACCGGATATATTAAAGATGCCGGATGCAGCCTGACGCTCAATTAAATAGCACCCTTTCGCCAAGTCTTCCGCTAATGTTGGACTTCGAACTTGGTCATCTACCACATCCATTTCTTTACCTGATTCAAGAGATGACTTTGCCCAAAGCACAATATTACTTCGGCTCATGTCGTCGTTCAGACCATAAACTAATACCGTCCTAGCAATAGACCAAGCATGAGAATAAGAACGAACGATGCGCTCAGCGTTTAACTTGCTATGTCCATAAATGCTCAATGGGTTGGCTTGATCATCTTCTTTATAAGGACCATTTTCACCATCAAATATGAAATCCGTACTCACAAATATGAAATGAAGCCCGATTTTTTCAGAAGCTTCAATCAGTAACTTGGTTGCTGTCACATTGTAAAGTTCACAATCATCTGGATTCAATTCGCATTGGTCGACATGGGTCATAGCTGCGCCATGAATCACGGCATCAGGTTTCCATTTTGCAAAAACCCTTGCAATGTCATCCGCAGAGGAAATGTCCATGGCTTCGTAATTAAATTCTCCGGCTCGTGAATGTCTGTTCTCTCCTCTGCCTGTTGCTATCAATTCAACAGAATCTTCGCTCATGTAAAGGTTGGTTAATTTCTGTCCGAGCAAACCATTGCTACCTGTAACGAGTACGCGTTTCTTATCCATTTCTTTTGTTTTCGCTTAACTGAATATTGAATTTTTGCTCAAAACGCTCCAAGTCAACTTGGAGTTTTGCTTTAAATTTTTTGTCTTCTTTGCTTTTTGGGTGCAGACTCCTATGCTCTAATCGTTTGCGGAGTTTTGTCCATTGTTCAATCATATCTCGAGTAGAGGGTTCCATTCTAGACTCCATTAAACGCTGCCAGATATAGTCTATCGCCAATGAGTTTGGGTGAGTCATGTCTTGTTCGAAAAAGCGATAATCTCTCAGTTCATCAATTGCAATTTCATAAGAAGGAAAGTAATTACAGAATTCGAATGTCTCGCACAATGAATGGGACAATTCAAACAATCTAGACTTCGACCTGCTATTTGATATCAAACCATCTCTCAAATGCCTTACAGGGCTGACTGTGATAAGCACCTTGACATCTGTGTTTATTTCCTTTATCCTGTTCAATAAACTGCACCAAACTTCTACCATTTCGGATAAGGGAAGCAACTCCCTTGAAAACTCGGAATTAGGGGTTTTATGACAATTGGCAACGATTTGTCCCTGTTTGAAAAATGCATTTGAAGAACCAAAAGTTAAAATGATAAAACTATTCGGTGAATTCAGTTGTGCATTGGCTCCCAAAATACGCTCATTAATCTTTGAGAGTGTTGACTCGACAGATTGACCAGAGAAGGAACCGTGATGTTCCCATGAGTGGTATAGTCCTCGTGATTGAAAAAGATCTTCTTGATTAAAAAGCTTTAAATCGATAATCCGAGTAAGAGCTTTTGCCATACTCAAAGGATTGTAAATAACACCAAAAGGGTTTGTATCAATATCGAACAGGTTCTCTCCTAGCTTATTACCGATATTTTCTGAGAAACAAGAACCAATCAATAAGCCCTTATTTTGGTAATCAAGTACAGGAAGATATCCAATTGGAAATTCGATTTTATAGGGCAGTTGCACTTTTTCAAAGTAACATATAAATCCTCAAGGAAGGCTTGTGCACGACCACAGATTTGACTAAAAAAATCCCGATCAAATAGACCGGGATCTTTAATAAGAATTATTTCTTTCTAGTTACACGAGTATGCCAAATTAGAAACAGTTGTTCCAAATAGGGTAATATCAGTCGTGACTTTAGCAGGGTAACCTTCAGCGTTATATTCGATAGATTGATTGTAGTTCAGAGGAGTTCCATCAAAGCTCATGACTGCAGACAATGCGTTGTTTTTTGAGAAATTTAGTGGATTATCAAACTCCATATACATCAAAGGTGTTCTGTGATACGGATTGGGCTTGTCGTCATAACTGGATACAACAAGAGTAATCTCAGATTCAAGAGTACCGTCAGAATCATCATCGTACTTATTTAGCATATTGGTAATATTTCCATTCGAATAAGTGTAGGTATATGTTTCATAAAGCACTTTTCCACCTTCCATATCGTATCCCTTAACTTCAGAGATATTGTCGCCGTCATAGGTCAACTCAAACATCCACTCTACGTCGCCCAAATAGGACTCTTCAATCATGGTGATTTTATCTCCACTATAAGTCATTTTATAAACGTCGTCTTCATCAATTATCTCATCAAGTTTATCACCCGAGTAATTGAAGATTATTGAATAGGTATCAAAGCTATCTGACTCTGTGATTTTAGTCAGTTTATCCCCATCCCATGTCATGCTTGACATAGACCCATCGTCGCTAGTAATGCTAATTAGCTTGCATGAAACTTGATCCGGTCCGCCTCCTGTTGGTTCAGAAGATTCATCAGAACACGAATACATGAAGAACATAGTTGTTAAGGCCAATAAGCCTAGTAATCGATTTTTCATTGCTGTGAAATATTTTTACAAGTATACGATTATTAACTATTGGGTAAATCACAAAAACATATCCTTTTACATTAGAATTCTAGCGCAATGAATTTGCTGACAAAATGTCATTGGCTCTTATTATCTTTGCATGATTCCAAGTGGACCAAGACATGACAAAAAATCTTTATATAGAGAGTTACGGTTGTGCGATGAATTTTTCAGATAGTGAGGTTGTTTCATCAATTATGCATGAGAATGGCTTTACGACTATAAAGGAAGAAGAGGCGGCAGACGTAATATTTATAAATACCTGTTCGATTCGAGAAAATGCAGAACAGCGGATTCGTAAGCGCCTCAAACAATTGCGGGGCAATAAAAAAAGAAATCGCCGATTGGTAATAGGGATATTGGGTTGTATGGCTGAACGTTTGAAGAAGCAACTTCTCGAAGAAGAGAAATTAGTAGACATCGTTGCAGGACCTGATTCTTACAGAGATTTACCAAATTTAGTATTGGAGGCCGAAGACGGACAAAAAGCTATGAATGTTATTCTTTCTTTGGAGGAAACATATGCGGAGATCTCTCCTACTCGACTGAATAGTAATGGTGTAACAGCTTTTATATCGATTATGCGCGGTTGCGATAATATGTGCAGTTTCTGTGTAGTCCCTTTCACAAGAGGTCGTGAGAGAAGTAGAGCACCTGAAAGTATTTTAAGAGAAGTTAGAGAATTAGACGAGTCGAACTTCAAAGAAATCACACTGCTTGGTCAAAATGTAGATAGTTACCTTTGGTTTGGAGGAGGACCAAAAAAAGAATTCAATAAACTGACTGAAGAGGAGCGCGCTAATTCTGTTGATTTCGCCAAGCTTCTTAAAATGGTTGCAGAGGTTAATCCAGAAATTCGAATCAGATTTAGCACATCACACCCGAAAGACATCACGGACGACGTGCTTTACGCGATGAAGGATTACGACAATATTTGTAAGTATATCCATTTCCCGGCACAATCTGGAAACAGCCGAATTCTAGAAAAAATGAACCGCACCTATGATCGCGAATGGTATATCCAAAAGCTGAATAGGATCCGAGAGGTCATACCGGAATGTGGTGTAAGCTGTGATATAATAGCTGGTTTTTGTTCTGAGACAGAGCAGGAACATCAAGACACATTGAGTCTAATTGAATATGCTCAATTCGACTTTTCATATATGTATTTTTATTCTGAGCGTCCCGGCACACTGGCTGCCAAGAAGTATGAAGATGATATTCCTGAAATCGTCAAGAAGAGGCGATTGGCTGAAATCATAGAATTGCAAAACGGTATTGCAAAGGCTAAAAACAAGTTGCGAGAAGGCAAGGTTCAAAGGGTATTGGTAGAATGCACTAGCAAGAGATCAGATGATGATTTAAAGGGAAGAAGTGATGACAATATAACTGTCATCTTCCCAAGAGAAAACTTTGTACCTGGCGATTATGTCGATGTGTTAGTCGAAAGGTCAACGACAACGAGCCTCATTGGCACCGCTGTTGCAAAGGTTAACTTAAAC
>ERZ1046740.1413-NODE-1413-length-16956-cov-4.389681_pt1 | contig 16956 bp, 13 predicted proteins | sample MGYA00383093_ERZ1046740 | MGnify/ENA primary metagenome ERZ1046740 (study PRJEB29581, sample SAMEA5548363) | metagenome | biome: marine; feature: coastal; material: water | depth 25 m | study: Short-term variability in the microbial, nano- and picoplankton... | reverse complement strand
ATAAGCCAACGGCTGCAAAAGGCCCGATCAAAGGAAAGCCGATGGCAGCAAACACCAGCCAATAGGTTTGCCCTGTTTTGATGGTCAACCACGCCAGCAACCATCCAGCGATCACGTAGAAAGCCGAAAAGACCAATCCGTAGCCAGGGCGTGCCCGAAAATCTTTCCAGCCAAGTGCCAATGCTTCGCGAAGCATGGAAAACTCGACTTGTCCCAATGGCGGCACACCCAACTGAGGCTTGTCCGGCATCCACATCTCCCAATCTGTCTTTTTTGTAGTAAAACCCGCAGAAGCTGCACAAATCAAGCGTTGTGAATGTGTTATGGGCTCTTATTCGGCCATCCCGTTGCGTCGTGATAGCATTGCGCCCAGTTCAACAGCTCTAAATCGCGCCCTTTTCGAGCCATCAGTTGCATGCCCATCGGCAGGTCATCTTTCCCAAACCCAACCGGAACATTCACACAAGGCACGCCTGACAGGCTGACAGGGACGACGATATCCATCCAACGGTGATAGGTATCCATAGTCTGACCGTTGATGGATTTTGGCCAGTCCCATTCGGCAGGAAACGGCCATACTTGGGACGACGGCAAAGCCAACACATCAAATTCCTGCAACAAGAGGCTGAGCGTTTCAAACCAACGGGCACGTATGGCCCCTGCCCGGCTAATATCACGCGCATTTAATGTCATGCCTTGTTCAATTTCCCAAACGAGTTCGGGCTTCATCAAGGCACGCCGCTCTGGGTCGTCATAGTCCGACCCGTGTTCTGCGACGACGGCCCAATGGCGCAACGTGACCCAACTGTCCCACAGGGCAGATGCAGAGAATGGCGGCGGCACATCTTTGACAGCGGCCCCGAGCCGGTCCATCGCGACAAGCCCGGATCGACACAGCTCCAGAATTCCGGGCTCTGTCGGATAGGCCCCACCCCAATCTGACAGCCAGCCGACACGCAAGCCTTGCAATGAGCCGGGCGGTTGCACAGTCCAGTTTTGTGCAGGGGCATTATGAGGCACCAGTGGGTTGGGTCCGGCCATCACCGACATAAGAATTCCCAGATCGGCCGGGCTGCGCGCCATCGGACCAAGAGTAGACAGTTGTTGGAGGAACGTTTCACCGCCCGGCTCGCGCGGGACCACACCCCAGCTGGGTCGGAACCCATACACATTGCAAAACGCCGCCGGATTGCGCAGCGACCCCATCATGTCCGATCCATCTGCCAAGGCCACCATGCCCGTGGCCAGCGCAGCCGCAGCGCCACCAGACGACCCGCCCGCCGTGCGACTTAGGTCGAACGGGTTCCGGGTCACGCCAAAGACTGGATTGTAACTATGCGAGCCAAGCCCGAATTCTGGCACATTGGTTTTACCCAAGAATATTGCCCCTGCAGATCGCAAGCGCGCGACCATGGTTTCATCTTTGTCGGGCACATGATCTGCAAACAAAGGTGACCCTTGGGAACACAGCACCCCCGCCAACCTTGCCAAGTCCTTTACGGCAAACGGCAATCCATGCAGGGGTCCTTTGGGGGGGCTTACATCAGCGGCACGCGCTTCTTGCATCAATACGTCTGGGTCTCTGAGAGACACAATGGCGTTTACATCGCCGTTCACGGCCGAAATGCGCGCAAGCGTCGCCGCCATCACCTCTTCGCAGGTCACCGCGCCAGATCGCATGGCCGCTAGAATTTCACCCGCATCTTTATCTATTAGTGCCATAAAACCCTCCGCCAATTGCAAACAGGCTAAAGGCCCCACGATTTCACGCAAGGCCTTGTCTTCGCAATTGTCAAAAACGTCTGAGCGGCGCTTGGTTAACGATGCCTAATTGGTCGGGCCCCTACCCATCTTAATCCTCAGCCTGCGCATCCGCGCGGCTTTTACCCGCCACATCCATCGCCAGAGTGGCTGCCATAAACCCATCCAAGTCACCGTCCAGCACGCCCTTGGTATCTGAAGTTTCGTGATTGGTGCGCAGGTCTTTGACCATCTGATAGGGCTGCAATACGTAACTGCGGATTTGGTTGCCCCAGCCTGCATCCCCGGCATTCTCATGCGCCTCGTTGACCAGTGCTGAACGCTTATCAAGTTCAATCTGATACAAACGCGATTTCAGCGCCTTCATAGCGATGTCGCGGTTCTGGTGCTGAGATTTTTCCGAGCTGGTGGTCACGATCCCGGTGGGATGGTGCGTGATGCGCACCGCCGAGTCGGTGGTGTTGACGTGCTGACCACCTGCCCCAGATGAGCGGTACGTATCAACGCGAATATCCGCGGGGTTCACTTCAATTTCGATATTGTCATCAACGACTGGGTAAACCTTGACCGATGTAAACGAGGTGTGGCGTTTGGCGGCGCTGTCAAATGGCGAAATACGCACCAGACGGTGCACGCCGCTTTCTGATTTTAACCAGCCATAAGCATTGTGACCGGTGATTTTGTAGGCCGCCGATTTGATGCCAGCTTCTTCGCCAGCAGATTCAGACTGCAATTCGACTTTGTAGCCTTTTTTCTCGGCCCAACGCACATACATCCGCGCCAACATCGACGCCCAATCACAGCTTTCGGTGCCGCCAGCGCCCGAGTTAATCTCAAGAAACGTGTCGTTTCCATCCGCCTCGCCGTCCAACAGTGCCTCTAACTCTTTTTCGGCGGCCTTAACTGCAAGGGCTGTTAAGGACTGTTCCGCGTCTTGGACGATCTCGTCGTCTTCTTCCATTTCACCCATTTCGATCAGTTCGACATTGTCGTTCATGTCGGTTTCGATCGATTTGCAAAGATCAATGGCATCCACCAAGTTCTGCCGTTCACGCATCAGTTTTTGCGCCGCATCCGGATCATTCCAAAGGTCAGGGTCTTCGACGCGCGCGTTGAATTCTTCCAGCCGGTATTCTGCCGTTTCCCAATCCAATCGCTGACGCAGCAGGTCGAGCGATTTCTGAATGTTGGCAACAGTGTTCTGGGCTTCGGCGCGCATGGGTCAATCCGTTCGGAGTTAGTCAGACTTGTGTGATAAACCACCCCCATTGTGTGAGCAAGGCGTGGAAAGCCACTTGCACATCTCTATAAAGCGCCCCACGTGTTGGGTTGAAAAACATTATTGAATAACTTGCCTACAAATTCGTCGCCCGCCCGCGCTTAGAGGGTCTTGATCTTGCCCGTTTCCTTGCCTTTTTTGGAATGGTGATTGTCAATTTCACCGTCTTGCTTGTGCCACAGGATGCCTACGCAAGCGCGATATCAAAGTTATTAGAAGGAAAGGCTGCGGCAAGCTTTGTGATGTTGGTAGGCATCGGCCTCGGTCTTGGCGCAAGCTCTAGCTCTCCATTTAGCGCCTTAACTGTGACTGCGAAACGCGCCCTATTTCTATTGATATTGGGGCTGGTCAATATCACCATCTTTGACGCAGACATCCTTCATTATTATGCCTTCTACTTCTTTTTTGCCGCTTTGTTGCTGTCTCAATCTACACGCGTGTAATGAGCGGCCATAGTCGCTGTAAATGCAATTTTTGTCTCACTGTTGTTTGTGTTGGACTATGACCGTGGCTGGAATTGGGAAACACTGGAGTATACGGATTTCTGGAGCCCTTCCGGTTTTGTGCGCAACTTATTCTTTAATGGCTGGCACCCTGTCCTTCCTTGGTTGGGTTTTATGCTACAGGGCGTCATTTTGTCTCGTTTTGATCTGTCTTTACGTGGCGTCCAAGTCCGTATGGTTGCAATTGGTAGCCTTGTTTTGCTGGGCGCTGAGATCCTTTCAATGCTTCTGGTCAGCGCGACCCTTCACCAAGATCGTGAATTGACTGAGTTGCTTAGCACCGGCCCAGTGCCACCCATGCCGTTTTACACCCTTGCAGGTGGCGGAGCGGCTTTGGTGATGACTGGTGTTTGTCTGTTGTGTGCGCCAGCCCTTCAAAGGTCCGGTCTGTTGCAATTTTTTGCCCCAGCCGGGCGTCAAACTCTGACGTTATACATCGCGCATATACTGGTGGGGATAGGCACGCTTGAATCATTGGGTATGCTGGATAAACCGGGCAGCCCTCAAGACGCTTTTGTCGCTTCGGTGATTTTTGTCGCCTGCGCAACGATTTACGCGTGGATCTGGTCCAAAGCCTTTAAACGCGGGCCAATAGAAGCTTTGATGCGCAAAATTGCCGGATAATCAATAAAGCCCGCCTGAGCTCATCGTGCCAAATGTTGCTTTTGGGCCAACGACCGTTGTCTCACCGCTTGAGGTTGTGACTTCGTGGCCTCCATGTGTTTCGACTTCGTCAAACAAAGGCAGGTTTGATCCCATGGCAAAACCACCATCAAAGGTGATGCCAAACACGGGCTCTTCGCCGTCTCGGAAGTATTCTGCCACAACCGACGCTCCGCCTGCGTCATTGGATAGGCGCGCCCCAGTATAGCGGTCAATTTTGATAAAGTGCCCACCGGGTGGGACGCGGAATTTACCGCCGCCATATTTTTTGATGGCCTCTTTCATGAACTCTTGAAAGACGGGGCCACATGTCGTGCCACCATAAGTACCCCGGCCCAACGGTCGCGGACGGTCATGGCCGATATAACAGCCGGCGACAACTGTGCTGGTAAAGCCCACAAACCAAACATCCTTGGCTTCATTTGTGGTGCCGGTCTTGCCCGCGACAGGCACAGGTAATTTGATCTGGCTAGAGGCCGTGCCGCGTGTGACCACGCCCTGCATCATCGATGTTAGCTGATAGGCAGTGACCGCATCCATCACCCGTTCGCGGTTAGACACGATGCGAGGGCCACGATCGTTGGCGATGTCTGATTTGTCACAATCCACACAGTCGCGTTTGTCATGGCGATAAATCGTCTTGCCATAGCGGTCCTGAACACGGTCAACCAATGTGGGTTCAACACGTTCACCACCGTTGGCAAACATCGCATAAGCGGCCACCATCTGGAACAGAGTGGTTTCTTCAGACCCCAGAGAGTTGGCAAGGAACTGGCCCATATCGTCATAGACACCAAATTTCTCGGCATAATTCGCCACAACGTCCATGCCGACCTCTTGTGCAAGACGGATGGTCATCAGGTTCCGAGACATCTCGATCCCGGTGCGCAAAGGTGTTGGGCCGTAAAACTTATTTGACGAGTTGCGTGGTCGCCAAACACCTTGCGGCGTGTCAATTTCAATCGGGGCATCGATTACGATGGTGGCGGGGCTATAGCCACTGTCCAAAGCCGACGCATACACAAAGGGTTTGAAAGACGAGCCCGGTTGACGCTTGGCTTGGGTTGCACGGTTGAACACCGTGTCCTGATAGGAAAACCCGCCTTGCATAGCGATCACACGGCCGTTGTTCACGTCCATGGCCATAAAGCCGCCTTGTACTTCGGGCACCTGCCGCAAAGACCAGCGCACAAATTCTTCGCTGTCATCTTTGGTAATCGCACGTACCAGAACGACATCACCCACATCCACCAAATCGGCGACGACACGGGCTTTCCTGCCTCTGGTGCCGTCCTCATTCACTTTGCGTGCCCAAGTGACATCCTTGGCCGGAATCCAATGACCATCGGCATCTTCGTCTACACCCTCAATGCCAATGCGGACGTCTTTGCTGCCGATTTTAAGCACAACAGCAGGGTGCCATTCACCATCAAGATCGACATCACGCGGCACTCCAATCGCTGCCAAGGCCTCGCGCCAAGTGGTCTCATCCTGCATTTGCTCGGCGGTTAAAACCTGACCGGTACCGCGCCAAAGGCCGCGCGACCGATCATACTTTTCAAGCGCATGGCGTAATGCACGGGCCGCAATTTCCTGCATTTCAGGATCAATAGTGGCGCGCACCGACATCCCGCCAGTAAAGAACTCTTCTTCACCAAAATCTACACTCAGCTGACGGCGAATTTCGTCTGTGAAATAATCGCGTGGCGGCAGGGTAGATTTGAAACTGTCAAAGTCACCATTCTGAACGGACGCCAGAGGCAGCATTTTTTCAACTTCATAAACAGCTTCTGTAATATAGCCGTTCTCGGCCATTTCTTTCAGGACAAAATTGCGCCGGGACAGCACGCGTTCCTTGTTGCGGACAGGATGAAACTTACTCGGTGCTTTGGGCATCGAAGCCAGCGTTGCAGCCTCATGCGGAGTCAGTTCAGACAAGGCTTTGTTGAAATATGTCTGCGATGCAGCCGCAACCCCGTAGGAGTTTTGGCCAAGGAAAATTTCGTTTAGATAAAGCTCAAGAATTTGATCTTTAGACAGGGTTTCTTCCACCCTTGTCGCCAGAATGATCTCTTTGATCTTACGTTCAAGTTTGCGATCACCAGATAACAAAAAGTTCTTCATCACCTGCTGGGTAATGGTCGACGCGCCGCGCACGTTTTTACCGCGTGATTTCACGGCCTCAATGCCCGCCGCTACAATCCCGCGCGCATCATAACCAGAGTGCAGATAAAAATTCTTATCCTCGGCCGAAATAAAAGCCTGCTTTACTAGGTCCGGAATATTGTCCGAGGGTACGAACAAACGGCGCTCTTGCGCAAATTCATCAATGATCCGACCTTCACCAGAATAGATGCGACTGATCGTCGGGGGTTTATACTGAGCAAGACTTTCGTGGCTTGGCAATTCACGGCCATACATCCAGAAAATCGCACCAATCGATAGGGCCACAATCGCCAGCGTCATCGTCACAAATGTGAAGAGGCTTCCAAAGAAGGTTAAAATGGCTCTTAGCACGTGCTGCTCCCGTATCGCGTCAATCAGTGTCGCGGTTTGACTTGTCTATATAGTCCGCCTTGCACGGGGTCAAAACACATCCTCGACAAATGTGCGCGCCTTTTTGCCTGCAATCTTCTATTGCCGCACAAGATCGCGCAACACTTTGTCCTCATTGCGCCACTTTAACAGCCCGTCGCGAATCCCCCCCGCCATGAGGGCGCGCCAGTTGGGGTCATTCAAACGCTCCCAATCCGCCTCAGAAGACATGAACCCAACCTCAATCAATACCGAAGGGATATCCGCGGCTTTTAGCACTGAAAACCCCGCTTGCCGTAACGGTTTCGTGTTCAATGTACCGCTCGCATCCTGCATCGATTGCACCAATGTGGCCGCCAATAACTTGGTACGCGGCAGTGTTTCCATTCTCGCAAGATCAAGCAAAGCGTCTGCCAGCCGATCGTCGGATCCGGTAAGGTCAATCCCGGCCAGAATATCCGCACGGTCGTGACGCTCTGCCAAAGTCGTAGAGGCCTTGTCCGACGCCTCGTCAGACAATGTGTAGACTGTGGCGCCAGTCGCGCGCCCCTGCTGCAGGGAGTCTGCATGTAGAGAGATAAACACGTCAGCCCCAACTTCATGGGCAATTGAGACGCGTCGCGGCAAGGACACGAACACATCTTCATCCCGTGTCAGGATCACCTCGAACCCGCCAGTGCGGCGCAGCGTGTCGCGAATTTCGCGGGCAAACCGCAGCATCAAGTCTTTTTCTTGGGCCCCTTCGCGTTCTGCACCGGGATCAATTCCGCCATGTCCGGGGTCCAACACAACCACGATCGGCGCCCAGTCAGGCTGCGCCTCTTGGGTCGGCTTTACCGCCGCCGGTTCTGGCAAATCCCACCTTGGATCATGGGGTGCACCAGACCGCGCAGTGAAGGCGGCAGGTTCAACCAGGACAAGCTGCACGTCCAGAATCGCGCTGCCATCAACTTCGTTAACCCGCAAGCCTGCTTTGTCGATATTTAGTGGCTCTGCTAGGTCCAGGACCATGCGACTCCAGCCGGGACGAAACTGCCCGTAGCGCAGATCAGCAACACCTTTGACCTGACCAAGCTCGGCGCCATCAAATCCGCGCCAATCCACTTCGCGAAAATCCAACACCAAGCGGCGCGGATCATCCAATTGGAAAATTCTCCAAGGCACGCCTTGAGACAGCGCCAACTCAAGGCTCACCCCTCCCCGACGTGCGTCACTTAGCTGGCTTTTGTTGGCGTCAATGCGCGCCAATCCGCTAAAGTCCTGCGCCATTGCGGTGCTGGTTAGGAAAAGGGCCGAAAGTAAGGCAAAAAGTCTGCTCATCCGGTGCTCCGGTTTCTTGTTGGTCTTAGTCTATACGACCGTTGCAGGCCTGAACACCTTAGACGTGACCGCGCGCCTTCATGAATGTTGCCAAACGCTCTAACCCTTCGGCAATATCCTTGGTGGATCGCGCGTAAGAAAACCGCAACGTGCTGTTGCCGCGTACGGGGTCAAAATCCAGCCCCGGCGTCACGGCCACGCCGGCCTTGTCGAGAATTTCATTTGCAAATGCGCGGCTATCATTCGTGTAGGCACTGACATCCACATAAAAATAAAATGCGCCATCCGGAGGCGCAAAACGATCAAACCCGGCCTTGGGCAGCCCTTCGGCCATTAATTTCCGGTTCTGACGGTAGACATCCATGTTGGCTTGCAGCTCGTCATGACAATCCATTGCGCCCAAAGCTGCAACTTGGCTTGCGTGTGGCGCGCAAATAAACATGTTTTGCGCCAGTCTTTCGATCAAACGCACATGATCCTGTGGCACGACCATCCAGCCTGCCCGCCAGCCTGTCATTGAGAAATACTTGGAAAAGGAATTGATAACGTAACACTCGTCCGTAATTTCCAGGGCAGTAACGGCCTTGGCCTCGTATTCGATGCCATGGTAAATTTCATCGCTGATAAACGCTGCATTTTTTGCCTTTGCGGCCTCAATCAATGCCTGCATTGCAGTTTTGTCGAGCATTGTACCCGTGGGATTGGCTGGCGACGCCACCATCAATCCTTGGACATCCATATCTGCAAAATCAGACGGCACGGGTTGCAACCTGTTGGCATCAGAGGTTTGTAAATCGATCGGCTCCAGAGACAAGGCTTTTAGGATTTGTCTGTACGATGGATACCCAGGGGCACCGATCGCCACACGATCTCCGGCCTCAAACAAGGCGGTAAACGCCAGTAAAAATGCTCCGGACGAGCCCGGCGTAACAATGACGCGGGCCGGATCGAGATCAACGTTGTACCATTCACCGTAAAGCTGCGCGATCCGGGCCCGCAATTCTGGAATACCCAAAGCCACAGTGTACCCCAGAGCGTCATTTTCCATTGCATCGGCAAGCGCCCGCCGAGCGCCTTTTGGCGCTGCTGTTCCCGGCTGTCCCACTTCCATATGGATGATATGCCGTCCGGATTCTTCTGCTTGACGTGCAGCTTCCATAACGTCCATCACAATAAAGGAATCGACCTCTCCGCGTCTTGAGTTCCACATGATTTTCGTTCCTATTACTTCCATGGTCTTTCAACGCGAAATGACGGCTTCGTCAATCCACTCTCTGCGTCTTTTGGCGAGTATCTTGATATCTATTGCCTTAATCATTGTTGCGCTGCCAGCGCGGGCTGTTCCGCTGATCCGTGATCCCGACATTGAGTATGCCCTGTCTCGCGTTGCCCAACCAGTGCTGACTGCTGCAGGCCTTGGGTCCAATGTAAAAATACTGGTGGTAAATGATCGGTCTTTGAACGCGTTTGTTCTTGATAACAATCATATATTTATCAATCTGGGGATGTTGCAAAAGCTAGACACTCCAGAGAAACTACAGGCCGTCATCGCCCATGAAGCCGCCCATATCACCAACGGTCACATTTCACGCAGAATTACCAATATGGGCACTGCACAGTCTGCAGCCGGCCTTGGTTTAGCGTTAGCGCTGGCTGTGGCTGCCGCCGCTGGCAGTCCCGACGCAGGCGCCGGGTTGGCACTGGGCATCGCGTCGTCTGCAAACCGTCGCTTTTTGTCCCATACACGGGCAGAAGAAGCCGCTGCAGATCAAACAGGTGTGCGTTATATGGTGCGCAGCGGCATCGACCCGCGCGGCGCTGTTGAAGTGCACCAGTTGTTTCGCAGCCAAGAACTTTTGAATACATCGCACCAAGACCCTTATGTGCGATCTCATCCGCTGTCTCGCGATCGCATCCGGGCGATGCAGACATTTGTCGACACCTATGAATTCACGGTAAAACCACAGCCCGAAATTGAGTATTGGTTTTACCGCGCGCGCGGCAAGGCTTCGGCGTTCTCACGATCTGCCAAGTGGACTCTTCAACGCGCCAGTGACAGCCCGACCCAAGACATCCAAGCAATGCGAGAGGCCGTGGCGTATCTAAAGCTTTCTGACATTAGTCGAGCTCGCGCGCATATTGACCAAGCGTTGGCATTACGTCCAGACGATGCGTTTTATTACGAACTTAAAGGTCAAATATTGCTAGAAACTCGCAACTTCAATGAAGCTGTTATGGCCTACCAACGCGCCGTCGAGCTTGCCCCGGATAATGCGCTCTGTCTTGCGGGGTATGGCCACGCTTTGTTAGCCGCAGGACGCAACAAAGAGGCATTGGTCACCTTGAGAAAAGCCCGCGCGCGTGATTTTCGCGATGCAAGAATGCTGCGGGATCTCGGTCAGGCCTATGCCAAGACTGGTCAAAATGGACAGGCCTTGTTAGCCAACGCAGAAAGATACGCATTGCAGGGACGCCTGAAAGATGCAGAAATCCACGCCAAACGTGCGAGCGGGCTTTTGCCGCGTGGCTCGAGCGCTTGGCGCCGGGCACAAGACATCATCGTGGCCGCCGAACGCGCGGACCCCAAAAGAAAATGACAACGGAGAAATCAATGATCCGCACTTTGATCGCAGCCTCAGCCATTTCATTGGCAACACTGCCAGCCCTCGCGCTGGACCTCGACACCATGAGCGATGCCGAACGTGCATTGTTTCGCGCCGAAGTGCGTGCCTATCTGTTGGAAAACCCAGAAGTGATTATGGAAGCCGTCGAAGTTTTGCGGCAGCGGGACGCAGCGGCAGAAGCCATGAATGATCTGAACTTGGTCAAAGCCTATTCGGGTCAAATTTTTGACGATGGATACAGTTGGGTTGGTGGCAACCCGGACGGTGACATTACGTTGGTTGAATTTCTGGATTATCGCTGTGGTTACTGTCGCAAGGCCCACGGTGAAGTCAAAGAACTGGTTAAGACGGATGGCAATATCCGTTTGATTTATAAGGAACTTCCGATTTTAGGGGAAGATTCAGTGATGGCGTCACGTTTTGCGGTCGCTGTAAAACAAGTTGAGGGCGACAATGCTTATGAAGACACCCATGATGCCCTGATGGCGTTGAAAGGTGAAGTCACACAGACAGCATTGTCTCGCTTGGCCGTGGCCTTGGGCTTGGATGCCGAAGCCATCATGGATCGCATGAATGATGACAGCGTCAACGAAGAGATTGCCACAACACGCGCTTTGGCAAATCAACTGAGCATTTCAGGCACGCCGACGTTTGTGATGCAGGACGAATTGCTGCGCGGTTATCTACCCTTTGATACGATGGAAGCCTTGGTCGCCCAAAAACGCGGCGGCTAATCTGACTGGGCCCGAGATCAATGGCGAGCGCTAATGCGCTCGTCCCTACCGCAGATGTCGTTGAAACATAACGTATGGAAGAGATTAGCTTTCTTCAGACGATTCTTCGATTTCAGCCGCGCGTTTTTCAACTTGCTCTACAATATGTTCGATCATCTGATCATTTGACAACTTGTGGCTTTGTTTGCCCGCGAGATAGACCATGCCTGATCCCGCCCCACCACCGGTAAAGCCAACATCGGTCATCAGCGCCTCACCGGGGCCATTCACCACGCAGCCAATGATCGACAGGCTCATCGGTGTGTGGATATGGGCCAGGCGCATTTCAAGCGCTTCAACAGTTCTGATCACGTCAAACCCCTGACGGGCACAGGATGGGCATGAAATAATGTTCACACCTCGATGGCGCAAGCCAAGAGATTTCAGGATTTCAAAACCGACTTTGACCTCTTCCACCGGATCGGCGCTTAGGCTGACACGCACGGTATCGCCAATGCCCATCCACAGAAGTTGCCCCAGGCCGATGGCCGATTTTATTGTGCCGCTCACGAATCCGCCTGCTTCGGTCACGCCCAAATGGATTGGCGCGTCGGTGGCATCAGCCAATTGTTGATAGGCCGCCGCGGTCATGAACACATCTGACGCCTTCACGCTGATCTTGTATTCGTGAAAATCATTGTCCTCGAGAATACGAATATGCTCGAGACCGCTTTCGACCATCGCATCAGGGCAAGGTTCACCATACTTTTCAAGGAGATGCCGCTCTAATGACCCTGCATTGACGCCAATACGAATTGAGCACCCGTGGTCTTTGGCCGCTTGTATCACGTCCTTAACCCGTTGCTCGTCACCAATGTTGCCCGGATTGATCCGCAGGCAGGCAGCCCCTGCTTCGGCCGCTTCAATCGCGCGTTTATAGTGAAAATGGATGTCAGCCACGATGGGAACCGGGCTTTCGCGGACCACTTCTTTCAGCGCATGGGTTGCCGCAGCATCAGGCGTTGAAACGCGCACGATATCGGCCCCTGCTTCGGCCGCGGCCAGCACCTGTGCCACTGTCGCTTTGACATCCGAGCTGTCCGTGTTGGTCATAGTCTGCACCGCAATCGGTGCATCGCCCCCAACAGGCACATTGCCCACGTGGATTTGACGAGATTTTCGACGTTCAATATTTCGCCAAGGGCGGATGTGATTGATTGACATTAAAAAAGCCCCTCGCCGACTACGGTTCAGGGCTTATGTATGTCGGTTCGACTTAGGGGGCAATGGGCGGCTTAGTCACCCGCCAAGATCGCAGCGTCTGCTTCGGCCACAATCCGCGCCAACTCAGGATCACCACCCAGATCAGCTAGGTCGTAATCCGCCATCAGAGCATCCAAATCCAAGGCAAGATCGCCAATCCGGTTGGCACCACTTCCAGCAGGACCAAACAATGCGCCGTTTAGCCTAAAATAGACCGATCCGCTCATTCCGGCGGTCAACGTCGGGGCATCTTCGGTCGTGGGCAATGCAAATTCTTCGCCTGCATCAAGGATTTTCTCTAGAATAACAGAGCCATCTGCGGCCCGTACACGCACCCAAGCCGGGCGCACTGCCATTAGAACAATTTCTGTTGTTCCGTCTTCTAACACTTGAGGGATAGACCGATCCAAGGCGGCGTCCGAAGCGACAGCCAAAGTTGGCGCATCCGGGGTAAACAGCCCAATCGACGACGGATCAAGTGTTGAAATCGGCGCGTCCCGCGCCACCATGACTGGTACATCCAACGCTTCGGGGCGATACAAGCGGTCCAAGGCATCTGCCGACGCTGAAAACCCGACAGTTGACTCGTCGCTGGCCAAATTTGTGTCTTTCAAGGGGTCAAGGTCCGACGCCACAACCGGTGTCTGATCGACCGGGGCGAGTTTAACACGTTGAATTTCATTCAACGCAGACCAACCGCCATACCCTATTGCGGCAATCAGTGCGACCAGCACCAAGGAAGAGCCAATTGCGCGCGGTTCAATCCGCGACAGAAGAGATTCCTGTTCGGGTGTGAAGGGCAAATTGGGTTTCTTGAACGGGTCCGCGTCCACAGCATTGGCTGGGTCGTCATATTTGCGAATGGTCGACGCTTTGGATGACATGCCATGCGCGGTTGAGAAACCGCTTTCAAGGCAGAAAGTCTCAAAAGATGTTTCGGGATCCAAGCCAAGATACCGCGCATAAGACCGCACATACCCTGCAATAAAGCCAGGTGTTTCAAAGGCGGACGGGTCGCTATTTTCAATGGCGGAAATGTACGACGCTCGGATGCGCAACTCGCGTTGCACGTCCAATAAAGATTTGCCCAAGGTTGCGCGCTCACCGCGCATCATGTCCCCAAGTCGAAGATCGTAATCGTCGAATCCCTTAGGGGTTACCTCTGGCTCTTCTGATTTGCGCTGTCCCTTGCGCCTGATCATGCCGCTCGCCTCACTGCAATGCCGATCCGTTATCTTTCCCGATTCGGATCGGGTCCTTTGTTGAGGCTATGGTAACATAGTGCAACAATATTTGCACCAATCGCGGGACTTAGCCCGCAAGTTCGGCACGATTCAGCGCACACTGCGACCACAGCTCGTCCAAAGCGTTGACCAGCTTGTCCATTTCTTTGGGGCCGTGCACCGGTGAAGGCGTAAAACGTAGACGCTCGGTCCCACGTGGTACGGTTGGGTAGTTGATAGGTTGGACGTAAATACCAAACTGATCCAACAACATATCGGACAGAGCTTTGGTGTGTACTGGGTCGCCGACCATCACTGGAACAATGTGGCTGCCATGATCAATGATTGGCAAACCGAGACCCTTAAGGCGCAGCTTCAGAATCTTGGCTTGTTGCTGCTGTTGATCGCGACGATCTTGATCGGTTTTCAAATGACGAACTGAGGCCGCAGCTCCTGCCGCCACTGCCGGTGGCAAGGACGTGGTAAAGATAAAGCCTGGTGCATAAGAGCGGATCGCGTCACACATCTTGTAGCTGGCTGTGATATAACCGCCCATGACGCCATAAGCTTTGGCCAAAGTGCCATTGATGATGTCGATACGATGCGCCAGACGATCACGTTCGGTGATGCCACCACCTCGAGGGCCATACATCCCCACAGCGTGCACTTCGTCGATATAGGTCAGAGCCTTAAACTCGTCCGCAAGATCGCAAATTTCTTCGATGCATCCAAAATCGCCGTCCATTGAATAGATCGATTCAAACGCAATCAACTTTGGCGCCGCAGGATCATCAGCGGCCAAAAGCTCGCGAAGGTGCTCAACGTCGTTGTGACGGAACACACGTTTGGCGCCGCCATTGCGACGCACACCTTCAATCATAGAAGCGTGGTTCAGTGCATCCGAATAAATGATCAAGCCGGGGAACAGTTTTGGCAGGGTCGAAAGCGTGGCGTCGTTGGCAATATAGGCCGACGTGAACAAAAGCGCCGATTCCTTGCCATGCAAGTCAGCCAATTCTGCTTCAAGACGTTTGTGATAAGCCGTTGTGCCCGAAATATTTCGGGTGCCGCCCGAGCCAGCGCCAGTGGCTTTGATCGCGTCGTGCATCGCGTTCATCACGACAGGGTTTTGCCCCATGCCAAGATAGTCATTGCCGCACCAGACTGTGACGGGTTGTTTTGTACCGTCTGGTTTGTTCCAGACCGCATGAGGAAAATTGCCACGCTCGCGTTCGATGTCAATAAAGGTGCGATACCGACCTTCGTCATGCAGTTGCTGGATGGCGTCATCTAGCTTAGCCGTATAGTCCACAGGTCTTCCTCCGCAGTCTAATCACAAGCCAGGAGGATGCGCGTTTCCAGCTGGTGATTAATCAAGTTCCTGAACGCATATATTGCGCGCATCGTTCACGCAACAGGTCGCATATTGCCGCTGGTGCCTCCTTGACCTAGGTCAAGCCTTCTGGACAGCGCTGATGGGGCTGTTAGGCTTGGGCGCACACTCCCTTTTCCAACTCCACGACAGGACTTTATCGCATGTCACTAGAAAATGTTTTGGCCCGCATTGATGCAGACTTAAATGCCGCGACAGATAGGCTCATCGATTTATTGAAAATCCCCTCTATTTCCACTGACCCAGCCTTTAAGGCAGACTGTGATCGCGCCGCAGATTGGTTGGTTTCTGATCTGCAAACGCTTGGAGTTACAGCACAAAAGCGCCCGACCCCCGGCCATCCGATGGTTGTCGGGCACGTCGACGGCGACGGGCCACATTTGTTGTTCTACGGACACTACGATGTCCAGCCGGTCGATCCATTAGACTTGTGGAATCGTGACCCCTTCGATCCAGCCATCGAAGACACCGCGGCCGGTAAAGTCATTCGCGGGCGCGGGTCGTCAGACGACAAGGGCCAACTGATGACGTTTGTGGAAGCTTGTCGTGCATGGAAGGCCGTGAACGGCACCCTGCCCTGCAAAATTACGTTCTTTTTTGAAGGGGAGGAAGAATCAGGGTCGCCCTCGCTGGTGCCCTTTATGAAAGAAAATGCCGCCGAGTTGACCAGTGACATCGCGCTGATTTGCGACACCGGCTTGTTTGAAAGTGCAGTCCCTGCAATCACCACTCAACTTCGCGGCCTGTTGGGAGAAGACTTTACCATCACCGGACCAAACCGCGATCTGCATTCGGGCATGTATGGCGGTATTGCCATGAACCCAATCCGGGTTCTGACCAATATTTTGGCGGGGCTTCAGGACGAAACTGGGGCGGTGACGCTACCGGGGTTTTATGATGACGTGCCCGAGTTGTCCGACGAAATTCGCAGCCAATGGCAAGGTTTGAACTTTGACCATGAGACGTTCTTGGGCGATGTCGGCCTGAAAAATCCCGCCGGAGAATTGGATCGCACACCGCTGGAGCAAATCTGGTCCCGACCGACCTTTGATGTGAACGGAATTTGGGGGGGCTACACAGGTGACGGTTTTAAAACCGTGTTGCCCAGTGAAGCCTCGGCCAAGCTGAGTTTCCGTCTTGTTGGTCAGCAAAATCCCGACAAAATTCGCGACGCGTTCCGCACTTACCTGGAGAACGCGCTACCTGACGGGTTTACGGTCGAATATCGCACCGAAAAAGGATCGCCTGCGTCCCAAATGTCTATTGAAGATCCGTCCTTTGAGAAGGCCCGCAAGGCGTTGTCGGATGAATGGCCACGCCCGGCGGCTTATGTGGGCTGTGGTGGGTCGATCCCGATTGCGGGATTCTTCAAAGACATTCTTGGGGTGGATGCCATGCTGATCGGCTTTGGTAAGGATGACGACCAAATACACTCACCCAACGAAAAATACGATTTGGAGAGCTTCCACAAAGGCACTCGGTCCTGGGCTCGCATTCTCGCAGAACTGACAAAGTGACATCCCGGGAAGCCACAGGAGTAAAACAGAATGGTCACGCTTTGATTGGCGTGGCCACAAATATCAGAGGTCTGGTATGAGCCCACAGCAATCCCTCATCATTTAGGTTTTACTGGCCTCGAAATAGCCAAATATCCCAGTCAATGAGTTTTAGTTTCTATT
>ERZ1046740.1410-NODE-1410-length-16971-cov-6.180539_pt1 | contig 16971 bp, 10 predicted proteins | sample MGYA00383093_ERZ1046740 | MGnify/ENA primary metagenome ERZ1046740 (study PRJEB29581, sample SAMEA5548363) | metagenome | biome: marine; feature: coastal; material: water | depth 25 m | study: Short-term variability in the microbial, nano- and picoplankton... | reverse complement strand
ACGGTATTTTTATTTCCTGGGTTTGGCTCTGAATTTCCAGAAATGTTAACAGGCTTGTCTTCAAGGTTCAAAACTGTTTCTAAATGGATAAATATTTTTGAAGAACTATACCAAAACGATAGAGAAAACTATTCAATAAGCAAAGAAAAGTGGCTTTCATCGATTATAAAAAAAAAGAAATATGGGGTTTCTGCCAGAGGTCCATTAGGTTCAATTGCATCATTAGCCTTTAATGATATTTTGTGTTCTTTGAATATTGAATGTCATGCTATGATTGGTCACAGTAATGGAGAAAATGCAGCACTAATTTCATCTGGCAAATTAAAATACAACTCAAAAGAAGATTTAATAAAAATCCTTCAACTGCTTATAGAATTTCCTGAATTGAAAACTAAAAATGGTATTTATTTAGCCGTTAGTAATTTTTCTAAAAGAGATATTGATGAATTATTATCTCAATATCCGAACAAAGTTTATATGGCCATGAACAACTGTCCTGGCCAACAAGTTTTATACACTAAATTAGATGTTCGTGAATCAGTAATTGACTTTATAAAAAAACGATATGGTTTAGTTTTTGATTTAATTACAGATCATCCCTACCATACTGATGATTTTAAAGATTCATTAGGTTATTTAGAGTCTATTTATAACCAATTTCAAATAAATAATGGAAATATACCTGTATACAGCTGTGTTACAACTCAAATATTTCCTGATGATGAAGCAGAAATTAAAAATTTAGCGATTCGTCAATGGGTAGAACCAGTCGATTTTGAAAAAACAATTAAACGAGCCTATGATCAGGGGGTAAGAACTTTTATTGAAGTTGGCCCAAACAATCGTCTTTCAGGTTTTGTTCTAGATTCCTTAAAAAGAAAGAATATATTGATGCTTAATTGCAGTAAAGAAAATACTTCTGCTTTTAATATGATTATTGAAATGTGTGCTAAGTTATGGGTAAATAATCATAGAGTTGATTTGTCATATTTTATAAACAATGTCGTGTCAACTCTAGATAAAAATAACATTGTTTTTGATTCAAAGTTTAAAAAAAATAATGAAAAAATATTTGAGGGGCATCAAGAGTTAATGCAGCAATTTTTAAAATCGAATAATAAGATTACTACATCTTTTTTAAAGAAATTAAAAACGATATCAAAATTAAAAAAGAATTCCGCATTGAATATTGATATCGATAACTTAATGTTACTAGGAAAGTATCAAAAAACAGACTCAGGAATTGTATTTACTGGTAAATTGAATATTTTTAAACATAAACTTATCAAAGACCATTCTATGGGTGGAGTATTGCCTGTTGTTCCTTTTACGATAAGTCTTGAATTATTAGTGGAAGTAGCTGCACTAGTATTTGGATCAAATAATAATTTCTTTTCTGTATACGATTCTACCGGCAACCAATGGTTGGATTTTGAGAAAAATATAATTGATTTGAAAATCATAGCAAATCAAGAATTTACTGAAAAAGGGGAGAAAGTAGTAGCCATCGAAGTATATAAAATTAATAATAAATTACAATCTAAAACTCCAGCTTTTCAAGGAAAAGTTAGATCAATTAAAAGTATTGATAAGTTATCTATAATTGAACTTGGAGAACTTAAAAATAAACCCACTATTAATGTGAGTGATTTTTATAAAAATCACTTATTTCATGGAACTTGTTTTAAAAGTTTATACCGTGTAAAATATTGGAATAATCAGGGAGTTCACGCTATTTTTAAAATGCCAGATTTGTCTAATGCAATTGATGGAGTTTCATCTCCTAAATTCTTTATTCCTGGACCTATGTTAGATGGTACAGGGCAATTAATGTCTTATTGGCTATATGAACAAGGAATAAGAAACTTTGCTATTTTCCCTTTTTATCTTGGATCATTTCAACAGTTTGCCAAATTTCCTGCTTTGGGGGGTTCTTTGTTGTGTAAAGCTATAATTAGTAAAAAATCTTCTGTAGTATCTGGTAATTTTGAATTTATTGATTTAGATGGAAATTGTATTGGAAAATTAACTAACTTTAAGCTAAGGCTTTTTATTCATGATTGGATTCCGCCACTTTTAATGAATAAATTGAATCATGGGAACCCTGAGACACTCAATTCTGAATTTTTAAATGATGGAGGTGGAATTTGGAGAAAAATATTGAGCAAAATTATTTTTGAGAATGAACAATACAATCATTTATTAAATTTTTTAGAAATTGATCAAATACGTCAAAAGAATAATAAGAAAATATAAATTTTTAAGAAAAAAATGAAAAAAACAAAAGCAGAAATAAGATCTGAAATTAAAGAAGTTCTTAAAGAAATGATCACAATGTATGAATTGCCGATTGTAGAGATAACAGATGATTTATTCTTAATTGAAACTTTAGGATTTTCATCAGTAGATATTATGCATCTTTTAGCATCTGTAGATATGAGGTTTGAAAGACATTTACCTTACGATAAAATTATTTTGAAAAATGGCGAGTACGTAACTGATTTGAGTTTTGGAGAAATCGTGAGCTTTGTTAATGATAATTTTGATTTTGATCCCTCAGGTCCTAAGAAAATGTCTTAAAATGAATCAACTAATCATAAGTGCAGACGATTTTGGGTTAACTAAGAGTGTTACAAAAGGAATTTATGAAAGTATAGTAAAAGGGTCAGTCACGCGAACTTCTGCGATGATGTGTACCAATGGATTAACATGGATAAAAAAATATTCAGGAGGTCTTGATGGTAAAATTGGATTACATCTTCAACTTACTGACGGAATACCATTATTACCATCAAAGGAGATTTCATCGCTTATTAATTCAAATGGAAATTTTCCGCCAAAAAAAACTAAACATTTATATAATGTTAATATTTTAGAAATAGAGAAGGAATGGGAAGCCCAAATGAAGGCAATGTTGGATTTAGGAATTACACCAAGCCATATTGATACTCATCATAGTGTGCATCAATTCCCTAAAGTTTTCAAGGCATATTGTGCCATAGCTAAAAAGTATAAATTGCCTATGAGGGCATTAACTCCAAACATGTCAAATAAGTTTGAACTGATGGGTTTGTTAGGAAGTAATTACTGCTTCCAACCCAGGTTTAGTGAGGATTTAACGTGTCTAAGTTTAATCGACCAATTACTTCAAGCTTTTCAATCAATCAACAATAACGGAATTATTGAATTAATGTGTCATCCAGGTTATGTTGATCAAGATTTAAAATATCGATCTCATTATTTGAAACCCAGAGAAAAAGAGCTCGCAATATTTTTAGACCCTCAGTTAAAAGTTCTCTTGGCTGAAAATAAAATAAATTTAATTTAAGGCACACAAGTTTAAATATAATATACGCTTGTAAATGGTAAAAAATCTGACTTTTAATACAAAACCACTCATTATTCATGCACAAGGACCACATGATAATAAACCTTATTGGAAACCAATAAGGGATCGATTTTTTTCATCTCAAAAAAAGAATTTAAAGCTAGCTAAAAATCTTACTGTTTTTACTTGGAATAATGGTCATGAATCTATGGGGATTTTCGAGAAAAGTATGGACCATCTTGGATTACCATGTATGGTACTTGGTAAAGGGGTAAAGAATTGGAAAAATAGTAAGCATAAACCATTATTAACTTATGAAGCATTGAAGAATATTAATACCGATTACATTATGGGTGTTGATTCTCGTGATGCTATCTTAATTGATGATCCAAATAAAATTTTAGAATTATTTTTAAAAAATTTCACTTGTGATCTAGTTTTTTCTGCAGATTTAATGAATTGGCCTAATATGGCTGAATTTAAAAAATTCGAAGATAAATGCGCTGAAGGATTTAATTCAGATTATAAGTATTTAAACAGTGGAGCTTTTATTGGTAAAAAAGTTTTTTGCGAGGAGTTTTTTAAAAAAGCCTCTCAAACGGAACCTTGTAAAGAAGCACCAAAAGCAGATCAGGGAATTTTTAAACGGATTTTTATGGATTATTACCCTAAGGTAAAATTAGATTACCATTGCCAACTATTCCAAAATATAGGATTTGTTTGGGGTAAAACATTAGAAGTAACTTAAAATGATAGAAAAAAAACTTGTAAGTGTAAGCTACCAATGGGCAATTGCTGTTTATAAGGGGACAAGCCCTTCTAAACTTAAACCTTGGAGAAAAGCTCCAGAAACTATAATTACACATGAAGATGTCACAGATATTACAGCTGATTTTGTTGCAGATCCATTTATGATTTTAATTGATCAATTATGGTATATGTTTTTTGAAGTATTAAACAACGGAACAAGTCTTGGAGAAATTGGCTATGCCACAAGCTCTGATTGTATACAATGGAACTATGGAGAAATTATTTTAAGAGAAAAATTTCATCTTTCCTATCCAATGGTATTTAGAAATGATCAAGAATTATATATGATACCAGAGACTCGACAAGCAAATGAAATTAGGTTGTATAAAGCTAATTTATTTCCTCAAAAATGGATACAAGAAAAAGTATTAGTTAAAGGAGACTATGCAGATGCTACAATATTTAGTAATGATAACAGATGGTGGATGTTTGCTCTCCATGGAACGAAAGATCTTCATTTGTTCTACTCTGACTCCTTACTTGGTAATTGGATTTCTCATCCCGCTAATCCTATCATCGAAGATGATATGAAAACAAGTCGCCCAGCAGGAAGAATTATAAAAGAAAATGGAAAAATTTTTAGATTAGCACAAGATGGGGTTCCGCTTTATGGTAATAAGGTTCGTATGTTTGAAATAACAAATTTAAACCGTAAAAATTATTCAGAAATTGAATTGGAAGAAAGCCCAATTTTAAAAGGTTCTAGAAAGGGTTGGAACGCTATTGGGATGCACCATGTTGATGCTCATCAATTGGAAGATAAAACTTGGATAGCATGTGTTGATGGAGCTAAGCCGATGTTTAAAAAAACAATATAAAGTGTAGCTATAAAGAGGTTAAAATGAAGCAACAAAAAAAGAAAGTATGTTTTGTGTCAGCAGAATTTTTCCCAGATGTTGGTGGACTTTCCAAGGCTGCAACAAAAATTTCGAAGATGCTTTTAGACTCAGGTTTTGAGTTACATGTAATAACTCCACTTGCTGCAACAGTCACAAAATCAACTATTATTCCACAAGAAATGAATGGCCTTTTAATTTACCGTGTCCCTGTCGGTAAAAAGTTGCAAAATCCAAGTGGAAATCCTTTAGAGAAATTAAATGGCATTACTCAACTAGTAAAATTAATTCGAAAATTGGATAAGCAACTAAATTTTGATCTTTTTCATGGGTTTTATATTCCAATGGCTTATGCATGTTGCCTTGGGATGAATAAACCTCATAGGCCTTTAATTACGAGTATTCGTGGTAGTGACGCAAAACAATGGTCTGATCCCTCTATGAAAAATTTACTTCGATTGGTTCTTAATAAAACGAGTTGTTTAACAACTGTAAATAAGATGCTATTATCTAACATTGTGAATGCTGGTGCAGTGAATGTAAATTCAATGTTTATAAAAAATTCGATTAGATTAAAAACTGATAAAAGTTGGAATATTGAGACTTCTACTACAGGAAAAATTGGGACTCTAGGTAAGTTTCAAAAATGTAAAGAAATTGATGTTTTGCTTGAATCTTATAGTAAGATTAATACTGATATCAGAAATAATTTAATTTTAATTGGTAACTTCCCGAATGATTCTTTAGAGTTAAATTATAAAAATAAAGTTGACGCACTAAAACTTCAAAAAGAAGTTATACTAACAGGACTATTAAATGAAATCGGAGTCCTTGAAAACTTAAGAGATTTAAATGTTTTTGTAAGCACTTCCTCCTCAGAGGGTTTTCCAAATGCTTTATTAGAAGCAGCTTATCTAGGGGTGCCAATTGTCGTCTCAAATTTTGCAGGTATTGAGGATTATTGTGAAAATGATAAAAATGCGTTAATTGTTCCTGTAGGGGATATAAAAGCAACTTCAGATGCAATTTCTTCGATTCTATCAAATAAAAAGTTAGCGAAGCGATTGTCAAAAGGAGCTATTAAATTAGCAAAAACACTAACTCCGGAGAATGAAAAAAAACAATGGGTTAAACTCTATTTAGATTTAATTGAATAATAAAATTTAAAATAACAATATGTTTCAAGTAATCACATACTCTCCATTACATCTGAAAAATACAGCACTGGCTATTGAAACACTAAGGGCAGGAAGTATCGCCTTATTTGATCTTGAGTTTTGTGAAGAAGAAAAAATTGAAAAAGCAATTAATAACTTAAAATACACTTTAAGTATTATTCCAAAAAATGGAAAAATTGGTATAAAATCTCCTTTTAATAAACTAGCTATATATAAAAATATAGTAGACTTGTTAATTGGCCATAAATCAATTCTTGTATTAAGCGGCCTAACAAATACTCAACAAAAAATTCAACTTCCTAATTGGATTGAAAATTCCGATATACAAGTTTGGGGAGAAATTACCTCAAAGACTCAAGAGTGGTTAATTTCTGACAGTAAAATTAAGGCTGTGATAATTAAAGGAAACGAATCTGGAGGAAATATAGGTGATGAATCATCTTTTGTATTATCATCACATCTAATAGGGGGTTCCAAAAAAGATGTATTTATTCAAGGTGGAATAAGTGTTCATACTACATCGGCATGCTTTACCGCAGGCGCAAGTGGTGTTGTTATAGACGATCATTTATTGGCGATGAATCATTCACCGCTACCAATTTATTCAAAAAAAATAATAGAAAAATTAGCAATAGAGGATACTATAATAAATTTTTATGATGATCAAAAAATAAGAACCATTAATCACCCACTTTTTAAGAATTCAAAAAAGATTGGGTGGGGTGCTCCATCAAAAGAAAAGTGGCCTGTTGGTCAAACAATTGGTTTTGCAAAACAAATAGCACATGAATATAAGACGGTTGGCCGTTTTATTAAAGCTTTAAAAACCAATATATTTTTAAATTTAAGAGATGCTAAGGAATATCAACCTTTAGCTCCAAATTCAAAGCTTGCAATATCACACGGCACTCGTTATCCCATTGTTCAAGGACCAATGACTAGAGTTAGTGACGTTCCAAATTTTATAAATTCGATAGCAAAATCTGGTGGATTACCTTTTTTAGCATTGGCGATGACATCTGGAGATCAAGTTTCAAAAATATTACAAGAAACAAAAAAAGAACTTGGAGATAAACCATGGGGGGTAGGAATTTTGGGATTCATATCAGAAAAATTAAGAATTCATCAATTTAATGAAATAAAGAAGGTTAAACCTCCATTTGTTTTAATTTCAGGCGGTAATGTAGCTCAGGTAAATGATTTTAAAGAAATAGGAATTTCAACCTACGTTCATGTACCAGTACCAAGTTTATTAAAAATATTTTTAGATAAAGGATGTAGGCGTTTTATTTTTGAAGGTCGAGAATGTGGTGGTCACGTTGGTCCTGTTGGGAGTTTTACCCTATGGGAAAGTATGATTAACATCTTGTTGAAATTACCAAAAGTAGAAACGGAACAAATACACGTTTTATTTGCTGGTGGTATCTATAATAGTGTTTCCAGTTCTATGGTAGCAGCAATTTCTGGACCACTTGCCGCCAGAGGGATAAAAGTCGGAGTTCTAATGGGTACAGCCTACTTATTTACATCAGAAGCATGTGAGTCTCGAGCTATTCTTCCAAAATTTCAACAAATTGCGTTGGAAAGTAATAAAACCGAAATAATTGAAATTAGTCCAGGCCATGCTATTAGATGTGCAAATACTCCTTTTATTAAAGAATTTCAAACTGAAAAAGAAAATGGGAATAAAGAATTAGAGAAGTTAACACTTGGGAGGTCAAGAATTGCTTCAAAAGGTATTAAAAGAGATATCAATGGAAAATTAGATAAGGTTTCCGTACAAAATCAATACAATAAAGGGATGTTTATGTTGGGAGAAGTAGCTGGGATGATGTCTTCGTTAACTAGTATGGAAGAACTTCATCAAGAGGTTTCTCAACAAGGAAGTGAGCTTATTAAAAAAATAAAATTTCCAACAAAAAAGTATAACAACGTAAAGCCATCTAAAATTGCGATAGTCGGCATTTCAACAATTCTACCTAAAGCAGATTCCCCAAATATTTTTTGGACAAATATTATTAATAAAGTCAATGCCATAACAGAAATCCCAAAAAACAGATGGGATTGGAAGCTATATTTCGATGAGGATAAGAAAAAACAAGATAAAATTTATTCTAAATGGGGAGGTTTTATAGACGATGTGATTTTTGATCCATTAAAATTTGGTTTACCGCCAAATTCGCTAAAGTCAATAAGTCCTGCTCAAATGCTACTTTTAGAGGCCGTCGATAGAGCGCTACTAGATGCTGGTTACGAAGAAGGTGGTTTTGATAATGAAAATACATCTGTTATTGTTGGAAGTGACGGTATGAGTGCACTTAAAACTCATTATACAGCCAGATCTATTTCACCACTAGTAATTGATTTACTGACAACAGAGGATATGGACAGACTGCCAGAATGGAATGAAGAATCTTTTCCAGGCATTTTAACGAACGTTCTTGCTGGGCGTATTTCAAATCGGTTCAATTTGGGAGGCTCTAATTTTACGGTTGATTCTGCATGTGCATCTTCACTAACAGCAATTGATATTGCTATTAAAGAACTTGAGCACGGCAATAGCAATATGGTAATTGCAGCTGGATCAGATATAGCTCAATCACCATTTACCTATACCGCGTTTAGTAAGACTCAAGCACTTTCGCCTTCAGGAAAGTCACAACCATTTAATGAAGCTGCTGATGGCATTGTAATTAGTGAAGGGGTTGCGGTTGTACTGTTAAAAAGATTGGAAGATGCTGAAAGAGATGGTGATAAAATATATTGTGTAGTAAAAGGTGCGGCAAGTTCCAGTGATGGAAAAGGACTGGGCATAACAGCACCAAGATCGGAAGGTCAAGAAAAAGCGTTGCATAGAGCATATAGAAAAGCTGGATATTCTCCATCGTCAATTGGTAGTTATGAAGCTCATGGAACTGGAACAATTGTTGGCGATAAAGTGGAATTAAGATCAATTAATAATGTCCTTGTGAATTCTTTTACAGCTGCAGATTCTTGCGCTATTGGCTCTGTAAAGTCTTTAATTGGTCATACAAAAACATCAGCAGGGATTGTTGGTTTAATTAAAAGCGCATTGAGTTTGCGATATCAAACTCTTGCTCCACACCCTATGAATGGTAATCCTATTGATTTGCTAGCCGATAACAAATCGCCTGTTTATCTTCTTAAAAATGCTAGGCCTTGGTTTAAAAACCCAAGTCATCCTAGAAGAGTTGGAATAAGTGCTTTTGGTTTTGGAGGAACGAATACCCATGTAACTATTGAAGAATATACAAATACGGTTAAGGAACAAACTATAGGAAATGAAGATTGGCCATCAGAATTATTTGTTTTTGAAAGCACTACAAAACAGGAATTAATTGAAACAGTAAACAATTGGTTAACTGCATTAAAAGAAGGTCTTAATACCTCGCTCAAAGACTTATCTTTTATTTCATTTAATGAAACAAAAGATAAAAAGAATTCAAAAATAAAGTTAGCAATAGTTGCAGAAAATAAAAAAAATCTAACGAATCATTTTAAAAAAGTATTAAAAAAACTATCTGATGATGTTGATTTACTACTGCCACCTCAAATTTCATTAAATCTAAATTCAAAAAAAATAACAGGAAAATTGGGCTTTATTTTTCCTGGGCAAGGATCACAATATTCTAATATGGCTCTTGAAAATACACTTTATATCAAAGAATTACGAAATGTGATCGAGTTAGCAAATACAAATTTGAGAGGTAATGTTAAAATGGATAAATTAATATTTCCAAAAGCATCATTTTCCCGAGAAACAACAGATTATTTTAAAAATAAATTAACTGCAACTGAAAATGCACAACCTGCTATTGGAACAATATCTATGGGGTATTTTAATTTTCTAAAATCATTGCGTATAAGACCAGAGGCTCTTGCAGGACACAGTTATGGAGAATTTACAGCTTTGTATGCAGCAGGAGTTATAGATGCTGATGACTTTTTATCCATTTCAGAAAAAAGAGGTGAAATAATGGCTAAAGGTTGTGAAGTTGATGGTACTATGGTAGTTGTTTTAGGAAATAAAGAACAAGTTTCACCTTATTTAGATAACACTGTTCAAATGGCAAATTTAAATTCTCCAAATCAAACAGTAATTTCAGGAGAAAGAAATGCAGTTTATCAAGTTATGACTAAAATAAAAAAGAGTGGTTTAAAGGTTAAGGAATTGGAAGTTTCAGGACCATTTCACACCTCTTTTTTTAAAACTGCGCAAGAGCCGTTAACTAAAGCAATAAAAAACTTGTCTTTTACAAAACCTAAAACCCCTATCTACTCTAATGTTACTGCAAAGAAATATCCAAAAGATTTAAATAAGATTTTAACACTATTAAATCAACATCTTTTAAGTCCAGTTTTATTTTTAAATGAAATAAACCAAATGTATGAAGATGGTGTTCGATTTTTTCTGGAAGTGGGACCAAATAAAGTACTTACAGGGTTGGTTAATCAAATATTACGTGGAAAAGAATATAAAGCAATTGCAGTTGAAGGTCAAGGAGGTGGAATAAAAGGATTACTAAGTGCAGTAGGGTCTATCTATACTGAAGGACACACTGTAAATATCGAAAGTTTATATGAAAATAGAAACTGTAAGTTTTTAACATTAAATGAAGCGATTAATAAATCGTTAAAAAAATCATTAAGTAATTCAACTATTTTATTGAATGGCGGAGGTGTTCGTAAACACGAAGAAGATAGAATAATTTCAGGAAAATCAGAACTTATTAATGCATCAAAAAGGAATGACATTAAATCAATTGAATTATTAAAATCATCAAATAACTCTCAACAAATTAGTGATAATGACATGATATTAGAAGGATATCAATCCTATCAAAAAACCATGCAAAAATTTCTTGTTAGTCAAGAAACGATGATAGAACATTTTTTAAAGGGTAAAAAAATTCCGGGATTTAATCAACAAACAAACGAGGTTTTGATAACCAGCAGTTCAACTAATGTGAATAAAACAACTCCTAAGAATAGTGAATTGACTAACAATGAACTCAAAGAGGTTTCGTCAAAAGTTACTAACATTAAAAAATCTTTTGGAAGACCAGAAATTAAAAAAATAATGATCAGTACCATTAGCGAGATTACTGGTTATCCCGAAAATATGCTAAATGAAGATATTGATCTAGAGGCAGAGTTAGGTGTCAATTCTATTAAAAGAATGGAAGTTCTTGACAAAGTTTTAAGAGAATTATCTCCTGAACATGAAGATAAACTTCAAGCAGATATGTCTAGATTAATGAGAGCAAAAACAGTAAACGATTTTTTAAATATTGTTTATGACAAAGAGATTACTCAAGACATGGATTTGGTTACTGGATCTACAAAATCTAATAAAAAAATTGATACAGTAACGATTCAAAATAATCAAATCTGTGCACGTTATGTTATGAAGTCAGTAGTTCAAGAATTACCCTTTATGGGAGATCCAATTCTTAAAGGAATTCACCTAATTACTTCTGATTCTGGAAATGTAGCAAAATTAGTAGCAAAAAAAATTAAATTATTTGGAGGAACTCCTATTATACTTGATGAGCAGCTACTAGCTTCATTTAATCTTTTAGAAGACAAACTTTCATATTTATTTAAAAAGTATAGTAAAATTTCAAGTGTAATTCATTGTGCTCCTTTAAGTAAAATTGCGATGCCGAAAGAATTAAAAAAATGGAAATACCTGACACAAATTCAATCTAAAAGTTTATTTCAAATTCTAAGATTTGCTGCACTCAAAGATCATAATTTAGTTAAGTTTCCAATCAATAAAATAATAACTACTACATCTTTTGGTGGTTATTTTGGAAGGAGAGCAAGGGCTTCTAATGGCCTCCCGTCTTCTGGGGGTAATTCAGGATTGTTAAAAGCTCTAAATAAAGAAAGAAAAGATTTTGATATTAAAATTTTAGATTTTGACAATTTATTGTTAGAAAGCGAAATTGCCTACCGTATTGTCAGAGAATTACAAGACAATGGTAAAAAAATTGAAGTAGGCTATCCAGAAGGAGAGCGAATAGTTTTTCATCCAGTTGCTTCGGAAATAGATAATAAAAATCAAATTGAAAAATATAAATTAAGCAAAAATTCTATTGTTTTAGTTACAGGCGGTGCAAAAGGAATTACAGCAGAGATATCAAAATCAATGATGGTTCCAGGTATGAAGCTTATCGTTGTGGGTAGGTCTCAGGAGATTGATTTAGAAACCGTACCTGAAGGTGGTTCTAATAAGTCATTTAACCAATTAATTGATGAAGGTGTCGAAATAGAATATTTTTCAGTAGATACAAAAGATGAATCCTCTTTTAAAATATTGATTGAAAAAATTTATGCTACTTATGGTAAAATAGACGCTGTAATTCATGGAGCAGGTATTATTGATGATAATCATATAGAACAAAAAGATGTTAATTCATTTAATAATGTTTTTGATACAAAAGTAGATACAGCGTTTTTATTATTTAAATACTTACGTCCAGAATCATTAAAATTATTAGTGTTTTTTGGTTCTGTTTCAGGACGATTTGGAAATCAAGGACAAACAGATTATGCTGCTGCCAATGAAGTACTAAATCGATTTGCTTGGCATATTCATCAAAAATGGAAAAATACCAGAACATTAACTATTAATTGGGGTCCTTGGAAAACAATTGGAATGGCTTCCCCATTAGTTATTAGATTATTAAAAAGTCAAGGTATGAAAGCAATTGAGCCAGATGAGGGGTGTAATTTTTTCTTACGTGAAATTCGTCAGGGGAATAATGAAACTTCTGAGGTTATTGCTGGGAGTGGACCTTGGGGGAATTTTGACCAAGTAACCATTCCAGAGCTTGAACTTGAGCATATTTTTAATCAAACTATAATTTAATGATTAATTGAAATTAATGAGAAATAAAATAAAGATGCTCAAAAAAAGACTTGTAACTACTTTATTTATGAGTTTTATATTTTTTATAAAAATGTTAGGTCTTCCTTCAAAATGGTTTTCTAAGAGAGCTCAACAAGTAAAAAATAATTGGACTTATTCAATGTTATGGACCTATATTTCATCTTTTGCAACAAGAGCTTATCTAGACCAACCTTGTGAGTATAATATTGTAACTGATCAACCAAAGACAATTGTTGACGATCAATTCAAATTATCACCAAAAAAAATAAAAGAGTTTCACACCAACGGTTTTTTAGGCCCTTTAACTATTATGTCAGAAAAGGAAATGGCTAAGTTTAGGGCTAAACTTGAAAAAGAGTTAACTATAGATTCAAAAACATTTGGTTTTAAAACAGTTAGAGATAGACATTTAGATGCGCCATTTATAATGGAAATGTTTAAAAAACCTCAAATAACAGAAGTTCTAGCTCAATTGTTAAGTCCAGATATACTAATATGGAGATCTCATGTTTTTAATAAACTACCTGGAGCACCTCCAATTCCGTGGCATCAAGAATCAACTTACATGTCAGAAGATTACAAACAACCGATACTTCATCCTAAAAATAAAAATGATCTTTTCCAACTTACTGTTTGGATTGCAATCGATGAAGCTACTCCAGAAAACGGTTGTATCCAATTTATTGAGGGTTCGCATTCAAAAATGAGAAAAATTACAATTGGTAAAGGAGAGAAGTTTTATTCAGCACAATTTGCAATGGATATAGATTTAAAAAAATCTAAAGTTGTATCGATGCCACTAAAACCAGGACAATTTGTTGTTTTTTGCGAACGATGTGTTCATGGAAGTAGAGGGAATTTGTCAGATAAGAGAAGAATGGGAATTACTTTTAGGGCTATTACAACTGAAACCTCAGCATATTCTAATAAAAATAAGCATTATGCAGCACATCATCAATTAACTTGGGATTTGAAAAACTGGAAAATTATGACATTACGAGGCGAGGATAAGTTTAAATTGAGTAAAACAACTTAAAAAGAAAAAAATAAAAAGTAGTGGAGGCTAATAAATGATAAACATATTTAAATCTATCACAGGCATATTTGTAGAAAACACATACTTTTTGGTAAATACTGAAGAAAAATGGGGGGTCATTGTAGATCCGGGTCAAGATGCATATCAACATTTAAAAAAACTTAATATGAGTAAAGCTTTATGGAAAGCTGTTTTTTTAACCCATGCTCATCCTGACCATCTTTTAGGATTACAAAAAGTAGTTAACAAATTAAAAGTCCCAGTTTATTTACATAAAAACGACCTTTTTTTATATGATCAATTTAAAGATGAGGCAGCAAAATTTGGTTACAAGAAAAAAAAATTATCTCCACCAGATTTTTTTTGGAAAGATGGTGACAAAATTTCTATTGGAACCACAAAATTCAAGATCATTCACACTCCTGGGCATACTCCAGGTAGCGTATGTATAAATTGGGAAAATAAACTAATCACTGGTGACACATTGATGTACAGAGTTCTCAGTAAAACAGAAAGTTTTGGATCATTGAAGGAAAATAGAAAAAGTATAAAAGAAAAACTTTTTGTTTTACCTGATGATACTGTAATTTATCCTGGACATCAAAAAATAAGTACTATTGGAGACGAAAAAGCAAATAATTTAGAAGTTTATATAAAATAAAATTATAAAAAACATTAATATAATTTAAATATTAAACTTAAAACAAACTAAAAAACAAATATTTATTAAGTTGTAAAGAAATGTACGACTACTAATCTATCTAAAATGCAAAAAAAAGTTTTATTTTATTGTCAGCATTCAATAGGTATAGGCCATCTTGTAAGATCTTTTGCTTTAGCAAATTCACTAAAAAAATATTTTAAAGTTATTTTAATTTCTGGCGGAGAATTTCCTGAGGGAATTAAAGTCCCAAAGGATATAAATTTCATACAGCTTCCTCCAATCGGTATAGATGTGAATAATTTTTTAATTCCTGTTGGAACAGATGTTCCTGTATATCAAGTGATGAGAATTAGGCAAAAAAAAATATTAGATATTTTTATAAATAATGAACCTGATTTTTTTATTACCGAGTATTTCCCTTTTGGTAAGATTCTATTTATGGGAGAATTACTGCCAATTTTAAAATATATTAAAGTAAATAATATTGACGTAAAGGTGATTTGTAGCTCACGTGATATTCTCGAGCCTAAAACTGTTAAAAAGGAAATGCTAGAAAACTTCAGCATTAAAATTTTAAATAATTATTATAGTAAAATTTTGGTGCACGGTGACGAGGATTTTATCTCTCTTGACCAAACGTTTCCAAAACTTAAAAATATTAAAATTCCTATTTCCTACACAGGATATGTTTCAAATAAAAAATATGTCTCTAAAATTAATCGTGAAAATTTTAAGGAAATTGTTTTATCTGCGGGAGGTGGAAAAGTTGCTTCCCTATTTATAAATAAAATGATTAGTTCTTTCAATAATTATGGATTTGGTAAAAATAATATTTTAAAAGTCATTGTTGGGCCAATTTTTCCAAACAATGATTGGCTTAAGCTACAAGATTTAGTAAAAAATAATACAAATATTATTTTGATTCGCTCAGTAGAAAGTTTAAGTGAGACATGGAAAAAAGCAAAGTTATCTATTAGTCCTGGGGGATACAATACTACAATTGAAACTCTTTGTAGTAGAATACCTGCCTTAATAGTTCCTTATTGTAATGAAAGTAATGGCGAGCAAAAAATAAGGACTACTAGGTTGCAGAAAGAAGGTTTAGTTGAAATGCTTCATCTTGAAAATACCAGCGAATTACAAATAGCTCGTGCAGTAAATAAAGCATTATGTTTTAGTCCAATAGACAAAAAAATTAATTTAAATGGAGCTGATAATACCGCATTAATTTTAAAAAAATTATCATAATTCATTGTTTTTTTTTACCGAAGTTGAAAGACAAAATTTATTAGTATGAAATGTATATCCCTTGAATTTTTTTGTGGTATAATATTGTAGATTTGAATCTATATCTTTTTTAATTAAAAATGAAAAATCGGGTGCTTTTTCAATATTTGAAATCCCAATTCCTGAGGATTTTAATACAGCTTCTTTCAGTGTCCAAATTCTATTAAACAAAACACTTCTTTTTGTTATTGAACTATTTATTATGGCATTAAGTTCTTCTTGATTAAAAAATCGTTTTGCTAAACTGGTAATCACTGGATTTTGTTTTGTTTCAGATTCAATATCTACACCAATATCTCTGTGTGAGTCTATCAAAACTGCTAGATAATTTAATGAATGAGAAACATTAAATGAAATTTTTTTAAAAGATGTTTTTAGTTTTGGTTTACCATTTTTACCATACGTAAATGTAATTTTAGAGGGTGAAATAGTTAAATATTCTGCCAATACCATTCTTAACAAAATACGAGATTTTGTTCTGATTTTCTTTTCTTTTTGGAGCATTATTTTTTTTAATCTATCATTTTCGTCCTTACTTAAGATTTCTATGTAGTCCTTATGTTCGAATGTTTGCAGATTAAATAGAAAAAGGTGTGAATTATTTTTTTTAGGGAATTTTAATACAGCACTTGGGTATCGATATTCTTCTATATTAGTTTGATTTTTACCAACCCATGGTATTTTATAAACTCTAGCCGAATTCAAAATTAATTCCTTATAATTAATCATAAATAAAATTGAATTTTGGTGTATGGTTCATAAATTTTTTAGTGATTGTAAATACAACTCAACAATATTGTTTTTCAGATGATGATCTAATTGATCTTTTTTAATATACTTCAAAGGGATCTTATAACTTTCGGGCGAATTTTTAAAATAGTCATTTATTTTCAACAATTTAAAATTGTTGATT
>ERZ1046740.1409-NODE-1409-length-16975-cov-4.826596_pt1 | contig 16975 bp, 18 predicted proteins | sample MGYA00383093_ERZ1046740 | MGnify/ENA primary metagenome ERZ1046740 (study PRJEB29581, sample SAMEA5548363) | metagenome | biome: marine; feature: coastal; material: water | depth 25 m | study: Short-term variability in the microbial, nano- and picoplankton... | reverse complement strand
ATCTATTCGTGTGCGCCGTCAAAGCATTAGGACTAATTGGCCTGATTCACTGAGAGAGGCTTGCGCATCACAAAAAAAGCATAGCCGAAATAGCCTGAGTACTCACGGTACATTGAAATTTCGTGTTTCGCTTCGAGCAGAACTGCCTCTGCTTCTGGAATGCCCGTCCAGTCTTCAGCCTTCTCTGTAATGAGCTCTTCCATTGGCTCATAGTACTGGTCTGTCCACGCGTTGGGCGGCAGCAGAAAATGCCCCACCTCTTCGTACCCTGTGCGTTTGATGACTTCCAACTTCGCTGCAACGGTATCAATCTCTGGATATTGCTCCCAGTATTGGACAAGTTCAGGCGGAGGATTATCTTGTAACCACACCGCCTCAGTGACGACCGCGTAGCCGCCCGGCTTGATGAACTGCCGAAGCTTTTCAAGGCCAGTTTCAAAGCCCAGGTTATAGATTGCTCCCTCGGACCAGATGACATCGAAACTGGAGGCAGCGAACGACATTTCCCTCATGTCCTGCACTGTTGTTTCAAGACGACCAGAAACACCTGCAGCTTTCGCCTGAGCATTGACCCTGGCAATCATTTCGGGAAGAAAGTCCAGCGCGACAACGGCGCCCGCCCCACTCTTCAACAGCTCGATGGTCTGCATACCCGGGCCGCAGCCGACATCTAGTATGCGCGGTGAATCAGGAATACTCGGCATCATCGCGTATGCTCTGCGGGTGAGTTCATTTGAGCCTGGACCTGCGCGTGGCAAGGCGCCATAAATTTGTAGGAAGTAGTTCATTGAAAAAACGAGTTTCCGTGCTTATGCGCGCATACAGTAGAATTTGCAAGTTCCAGATACTTTAGCACATGCCTGGCACCGCTTGCGGAACGCACCCGACCGAGTCTGAATTAATACCTGCTAGAGCTTTGAAAACTCTTTGTTCAGGTTATAGCGCCGGGAAGTGACATAGGACTCCATGTCCTCTACACGCTGCAGAGCCGCATCCAGCCGCTCTTTGGCTCGCTGCATACGCACTGTGCTGCTGTCGCTGTAGCGAAACACTTTCCGTGGGCGATAATCATGATGACGCTCATCGTACTCCATCTCAACTTCGGCCTCTTCAAAAGCGGGCTCATCGACAAAATCGTTGCTGCGACGCGTGGGCCTGGGAGCCAATAATATCCACGCTCCCAGATAAGCCCACAGAGCCAGGGTGCCAGTAAAGAGAAAGGCACCCACCCATAGCAGGCGCACTACCCAGTGAGCTACGTCCCAGTGGTCTGCCATGCCAGCGGCAACACCTGCGATTTTCCCCTCGCGAGTATTGCGGTACAGGTTCATTCCCCAGCCACTACTCTTGCGTGTGTGAAACTGCCTGCTTTGGTGACGGTAATCGTCCTTGAATTGTCGATTGCGTTTTCTGCTATGCCTACTCATGACTTCTCCTTCACTGCTTCACCACGGTCAGCCTGTTGTCTCCAGTCGGAGTGATCTGCGTCAAGTATCGACTCCAGGGTGCCGATTCGCTCGGTTAACCTGTCTACTGTTTCGAGCATGTGTTCGATAGATTCACGATCCTCCTGGCTCAGGCTACGAGAGGAGCGATTCAAACTGCGGTAGTGCATGGTCAGCCACAAAGGCGCCACAATCACTACAAACAGGATGGTGGGAACAAACAAAAATTGCCAAAATTCCATTAATTACGTCCTTGGGCAGCGCGCCTGGTTTCAGTCATGCTGCCATTGTCAGGGCCAATATCCAACCGGATTTACCGCTGCTCCGGTTGTTTTGTCATTTCCGATTTAAGCCTTTGTAACTCATCGTTAATGCGCTCATCTTCCTCCAGTGCGCTGATTTCAGCAGCAAGATCAGGTGGTACTTCCCGACCTATATCCATGGATTCCAACTGGCTTTCCAGGCTGTCCATACGTCGCTCGAACTGGTCAAAGCGCTGGAAGGCTCCATCGAGCGCTTCACGGTGCATCTGCCGCTTTACCTTGATTCGGGATTCCACAGTTTTGCTGCGCATCAATATGGCTTTTTGCTTGGCCTTTGCATCAGTGAGCTTCTGCTGCAGCTGGGCTACCTCCTCAGTGAGCTGTGCGATGTGCTCATCAGTTGCAACCAGCTCAGCCTCTACGATGGTTACCTCCTCTTCAATGGCCTGCTTTTCCTGTAGTGCAGCCCTGGCCAGGTCTTCCCTGCCCTTGCTAATAGCCAGTCTGGCCTTTTCTTCCCAGCTGCCGGCCTCCAGCTGAACGTGATCAAGGCGCCTGGCGGCAGCTTTACGGTCAGCCAGTACCCGGGCTGAGGAACTGCGCACCTCTACCAGCGTGTCTTCCATTTCTTGAATGATAAGCCGGATCATCTTTTCCGGATCCTCCGCTGAATCCAGCAGCGAATTGAGATTGGAGTTGATGATGTCGGTCATGCGAGAAAAAATACCCATGATGTAACTCTCCTTTGTTTCTGTTGATCAGGCGCGCAACGCGATATCGGTTGCCGGTTTGCCTATCCAATGAATCAGTTCGGTAACAGCGACGATCTGAACAAATGTCCAGAGGCTGGCACCAGCACCCACAATCGGTGCACAGGCCGCGGTGAAAACCGCGACTACCAGGTAAATGAAAACTCGTTGCTCTGTTGAGTTTATCCTTTTTTACCCTCTTGGCTATACATGAACTGGGCTCTTTACTTGACCCACCACAGCTAATACACAATACATGCCATGATTTATATATTTATATAAATAACAATATGTTATGAAATATATCTAATGTTTTGGATTAATTTATATTGACTATTTAAGGTTTATTTTCCCCCTTAATATAGTTAATTAAACCTATATTTGGGTATATTACACCAATGAATAGATCACCTGATTCGATCATAGGCGACTCTGCCGCACTCTCGAAGGCTCTAGAACGTGTATCAAGCCTGGCCCCGGTCAACCGCCCTGCCCTTATTTTGGGTGAGCGAGGCACTGGTAAAGAGCTTATCGCGGAGCGCCTCCACTTCCTGTCAGGCCGCTGGGATGCACCGCTACTGAAAGTGAACTGTGCCGCCATCGCTGAGCCACTTCTGGAGTCTGAGCTGTTTGGCCACGAGCCAGGGGCCTTCACCGGTGCCACCCGGACCCACCGGGGCCGCTTCGAGCGTGCAGATGGTGGCAGCCTGTTTCTTGACGAACTGGCTACCATGTCCCGTCGATTGCAGGAAAAGCTCCTGCGCCTGGTGGAATATGGCGAGTTCGAGCGCTTGGGAGGCCAGGAAACTCTGCAGGTTGATGTCCGTGTGATTGCCGCCACGAATTCAGACCTCCGCGCACTGGCGCGCTCGGGAGAGTTTCGTGAAGACCTACTGGATCGATTAAGTTTTGATGTTGTCCACGTACCAGCCTTGAAGCACCGTACCGAAGACATCCCTGAACTCTCTCGCCACTTTGCGATTGGCATGTGCAGCGAACTCGGGTGGGAGTTATTCCCGGGGTTTACAGACGGCGCGATGGATTTACTGATTAAACATGAATGGCCCGGCAATGTGCGCGAGCTGAAAAATGCGGTGGAACGCTCGCTGTATCGCTGGGGAAACGAGCACGAGCAGGTAGCTGAAGTTGTACTTGATCCATTTCTTTCGCCCTACCAAACCCCTGAGGTGATAATTCCTGATATCGTCCCGGAAGCAGCGAATGAAAAGCAGGACTTTATTAAAAAAATAGAGTTGATAGAAAAACAGATGCTACTGGAGGCACTCGCCAAGCAGGGCTTCAATCAAAGCAACACGGCAAAGGCGCTGAATCTCAGCTACGACCAAATGCGCCATCTTGTGCGTAAACACGGGATTACTAGCCGTAAGCGTCGTCAGCCTGATCGAGACGATTGACTAACACCCCAGTTACACTACTGGCCTTTGCGATCTCGCCTTGCCTATCGTCAGTGGGTCTGCAACCCGCCAAAGGCATTAACAGCAATCTGGCGCTCGAGGAACTCGATGCGCCTCTTCAGCTCGATATTCTCGGACAATGCATCAACTGCTTCAAGCCATAATTTTCGGCAATCTTCGGTACTGACACTGTTGCTGGACTGATTTTGTTCACGCATGACACTACTCCTGTTTCGAGATGAGTAGTGTGGAGTGAAGCTGACATTGAATGCATTGCCATTGCCGCCAACAGCATGACATTGCACGCCATTTCAGTCCCTGGAAATCTTGATATCCCCATAGGGCGACTGGAGATTGAGATCAACCGCCTGCTCTCCCACCAGCATGCGCTGAGCACTCAGCTGTACATCGCCATCTAGCAAGACACCATGATCAAACTTGTACACTGGTGATTCAGTGCCGGCAATCATGCGGTCATCATAAGCCGATTGCTGTTCGCGCACTTCTTCGTTGGCTTTCTCCCAGGTCTTAAATTCCTGATCAGAATAACGAGCCTTTAGCATCTGGCTTGTAGTTGCGGGGCTGAGCAAAGTCGCAGAGGCATTATTGCCGCCAAAGCCCTTGGAGTTGATAACCGCGTAGCTGGCCTCGGCTTCATCAAATTCGCGATGAGCTGTACTGAAGGCAAGGTTATCAGTGGCGATATCGGAGGCCAGTTTATCAATAGTGCTTATACCTGGCAGTATGCCATGCTGCCACGCACTGAGGGTTGCTGTTACCTGATCCCCAGAGGCGGAGCCTAGAGAGTGCCCCAGGTAACATTTCAGGGCGCTTACCGGCCACTGCTCTATGCCAAATGCCTGGGCGGTGCGGCTGAGAATTTCAGACTCTGAAACCCGGTTCTGCGGAGTGCCGGTACCGTGTGCCTGCACCATGCCGCCAGTTCGTAATGCCTTTTCACCGACAATTGCACGGGCAGCTGCTACGGCCTTGGCCATAGTGATGTAGTTACCCACTCCCGGCCCTGAAATCGATTTCTTGTGACCGTCTGCATTGACAAATACATCAGTGGCCGCGCCATAAACGGTAGCTCCCAACTCCATCGCCAGCTCATCATCAAATAAAACCACCATCTGCGCAGACTCCGCGATGGTAAAACCACAGTTTTCAGCAAAAGGCCTGCAGGCGCGACGATGATCGGGGCTTTCACTTTCATCCAGGCCCTCGATCTGGCGCAAACCCTTGTCTGTGGCCAGGGCCCCCATCGCAGCATAACCTTCCATTACTTCCGGATTGATCGGTGCCTCGGCAGAGCCAATAAAAGCAACCCGCGCTCGGCCACTGCGTATGTCATCAATGCCATGACGCAGGTTGTAAAGGAACGAGGCACAGGCACCGAGACTCGCACCGGTGCTGCCAAGGCTGCCCAATACGTAGGCGTTAATAAAGTCTGCAGGCATCTCTGCCAGACTGAGGGGGCAATATTTTGATGTGACCCTTTGCCCCACATAGCGTGCCTTGAGCATGCCACCGGCACCAGCACTGTCTAACTGGCCCATGGCACTGCCGGCGTAAACACTGATCTGGTCTACCGGCACTCGACGCTGGATCGTGTCCCAATCTATACCCAGCGAGCCCAATGCATCAGAGGCAGCATATACAGTCATCTGTAGACCGCGGGGGTGGCTTCTTGAGGGATACAACTTGCCCGGCTCAAAACCTGTGGGCAATTGCCCCGCAGCTTTTACTTCGAATTCGCGATGAGTGGGCAAAAAGAAATCTTGTTGGCCAACTATTTGTACGTTTACATGGCTGGCTGTCTTGTCCTTCACCACCCAGTCAATGGGAATGGTATCGGGCAGGTGTTTACGCTGAATGTCGAAATTAACCGGGTGGCCATTGCTTTCGGTTGGGAAGCGCTGGTTCCAGCTCACCGAATCAGGATCAAAATGCGAGTCTTCGATTCTCCGCACCAGGGTATGGTCGAGAATAAACTGCTCCTGGCCGACCACAGAATCCAGGCCCATTATCGTTGCCAGTGAGTCCAGGGTGCGCTTCTGCTTGTCTTGGGATAGCGCATCATAGGCCATACGCCCAAGGGCGTGGTGGCCGGATGTACGCCCTGCGCCGTTTATTCCACCAAGGCCCACGATAACGGGTAAGCGCTGTCTGCTCATTAATTACTCTCTGGGACAAGTCGTTGATAAAAAAGCAGTTTACGGAGCAACCAATAAAATCAATATGGCATATCTGCCACGAATTATGCTATTTTGGCCACCAGTAAATTTGGAGTTCAACTGTGTATACAGCCGCTGCTGTTCTATATCCCGACGCGCTCGCCACCAGCATTACCCTGCCGATGGAGATCCTGCAGGCTGCAGGCCAAATGGCATCGGTAAGCGAGCGGGGAAAGTCCAAAGTCAGAATGCTCCTTGCCGCTCCGCAGAAAGTTCCGATATCCCTGTCCGGCGGCATTAACCTCAACCCCGATATCGCCTTTGATGACCTCCCTCCCCTGGACTTACTGTTACTGCCAGCGATCTGGCGCAACCCAATGCCCACCCTCAAGCAGGCCCGACCCTGGCTGAAAAGATTGCGGGAAATGAGCGAGTCTGGCACGCGTATCTGCAGTGTGGGAACCAGCTCCTGCCTACTGGCCGAGGCGGGGTTATTGAACGGGCGCCCCGCTACCACTCACTGGAATTACTTTGACCAGTTCGCCCGGCGCTACCCCCGGGTACAGTTGAAAACGCGGCACCTGATCACCCAGAGCGATAACATCTACTGCGTGGGTAGCGTTAACTCCATCGCCGACTTGATGGTGCACATCGTAGAGGAGTGGTTTGGTAGTCATATCGCCCGCGCGGTAGAGAACCAGTTTTCCCCGGAAATTCGTCGCCCCTTTCGGGCAGCCGCCTATCAGAATGAACCACAAAGCTCTCATCACGACGAAACCGTATTACAGGCGCAAGAATGGATACAGGAACACCTGGCGCAACCCATCTCTCTGGCAAAGCTGGCAGATCATCTGCGAGTTAGCAGCAGAACGCTGAATCGGCGCTTTCATCAGGCCACGGGGTTCAGCCCCCAGAATTACCTGAATAAACTACGCGTTTCCGAGGGTAAGGAATTATTGCGCCACAGTAATCTCTCCGTTAGCGATATCGCCTGGCAGGTTGGATTACAGGACGTCAGCCACTTCAGTCGACTGTTTCGTGAACACGTGGGAATGACGCCATTACGCTACCGAGAAGCCGTGCGAGGCAAGCTGTTTGCCCCTGAGCAATCTTGAGTAAAAAGCCCTTCTATGGCTAAATAGGCGCCCTTTTCCCGGAGCCTATTGTTATGTCCACTCATCCCGTTGTGATCGTCGACGGTGCCCGCACGCCCATGGGTGGACTGCAGGGGTGCCTTTCTTCCGTTCCCGCGCCAGAACTGGCCAGCACTGCCATTGCCGCGGCCATTGAGCGCAGTGGTATAAATGCAGAAGAGATAGACGAAGTATTCATGGGTTGTGTACTCCCCGCTGGTCTCAAGCAGTGCCCCGCCCGGCAGGCAGCTATTGGCGCTGGCATTCCAACATCAGCGGGGGCAGTCACTGTAAATAAAGCCTGCGGCAGTGGCATGCAGGCCACTATCTACGCTCACGACAGCATTCTTGCCGGCACTAACAAGGCCGTTATTGCCGGTGGGCTGGAGAGCATGAGCAATGCTCCTCACCTGCTACCTCCTGGTGCCCGTGCTGGTATACGCACAGGCCACGGCAAGATCTTCGACCATATGTTCCTGGACGGACTGGAAGACGCATACACTGGCAGAGCAATGGGCTCTTTCGCTCAAGAGACCGCTGATGCTCGCGGAATAACCAGAGAACAGATGGACGCCTTTGCTATAGAATCACTCACTCGCGCAAAACAGGCGATAGACGACGGTCTGCTAAAGGCTGAAATAGCGCCAGTTACTGTAAAAAGTCGTAAAGGCGAAACTGTGGTGAGCGACGACGAGCAACCCCATAAAGCCGCAGTAGATAAGATACCCAACCTGCGCCCGGCCTTCGCCGCAGACGGCACCATTACTGCCGCTAATGCGAGTTCAATTTCAGACGGCGCCAGTGCTCTACTGGTAATGAGTGCTGAAGCGGCTAACGAGAAGGGCCTTGAGCCCATAGCGAGAATCGTTGCTCACTCACGACACAGTCAGGCTCCTGGAGAATTTACCCTGGCACCGGTTGGCGCTGTTCGATCATTACTGGAGAAGTGCAACTGGACAGTAGGTGACGTGGACCTGTTTGAAATCAACGAAGCCTTTGCCATGGTCACTATGCTGGCGATGGATGAACTGGGTCTGGATCATGCCAGGGTAAATGTACATGGAGGAGCCTGCGCACAGGGTCACCCAATAGGCTCTACGGGTTCCCGGATTATCGTCAGTCTCATGTATGCGCTTAAGCAGCGCGGCCTGCGGCGTGGCGTTGCGGCGCTCTGTATAGGCGGCGGTGAAGCCACTGCCCTGGCCATCGAACTTATTTAATTCCATTGATTCAACCGGGCTAAACCGGGTTACACAGGCAAAAACTATGGCTCTTAGCAGCGTTCCGGACATTCTCGACGACATCCGCGCCGGCAAAATGGTTATTCTCATGGACGACGAGGATCGGGAAAATGAAGGCGACCTGATCGTCGCGGCCGAGGCAGTAACGCCGGAGATCATTACCTTCTTCTCCAGCGAGGCCTGTGGCCTTATCTGTATGCCTATTACCGATGAGCGGGCTCGGCAACTGCAGCTCCCCTTGATGGTGCGCAATAACCGCTCTCAGCACGAGACTAACTTCACTGTCTCCATTGATGCCGCTGAACGCAAAGGCCCTGGCATCAGCTCCATACAGCGCGCTCACACAGCGCTACAAGCAGTCGCCCCGGACGCCAAGCCCTCTGACATTAACCAGCCAGGTCATATTTTCCCGCTGGTTGCCAAGCCTGGTGGTGTACTGCGCCGAGCTGGACATACTGAGGCGGGTGTAGACCTTGCTCGCATGGCAGGTTTCGAGCCCGCTGCCCTGATCGTGGAGATCATGAACGAAGATGGCACCATGGCGCGCCGCCCGGAACTGGAGATATTTGCCGAGAAGCATGGCCTGCATATAGGCACGATCGCAGACCTGATTGAGTACCGCGCCCTGCATGAGCAGTCTGTGGAACTGAAGGACTGCAAGAAAGTCAGTACCGAGTTCGGTGAATTCAACCTGCATACCTTTCTCGATCTTATCGACGACACGGTTCACTACGCTCTGTCCATGGGCGAAATTTCCGAGACACAGGAAACACTGGTACGGGTACAAACCGTAAATACCCTAAGAGACGTTTTGGGCACTCGCATAGAAGGCTCTGATACGGGCTGGTCCTACCGGCGAGCAATGGAGCACATTGCTGAGCAAGGACACGGCGTGGTGGTAATGATAGGTCAGGAAACCAGCGCAGAGCATATTCTGGCAGAAGTCAGCCAGTTCCCCGAGCCATTCAGTGTGGCAGGGCCAGGAGATTCCCATGGGCAGCAGAATTATCGTGTGATTGGCACGGGCTCACAAATCCTCAAGCGGCTGGGCGTGGGCAAAATGCGCCTGATGTCAACGCCGATACACTTCAACGCACTTTCGGGCTTCCACCTGGAAGTAACGGACTTCGTTCAGCCCTGATCGATCATTCCGGCATTACAGATCCCGGAAGTTCGGTTTGCGCTTTTCCATAAAGGCGGTAATGGCCTCAATATTTTCCGGAGAGCCAGCCTGGCGCTCCATGGCAGCCTGCTCTTCAGTTATAGCAGCATCTATCGCAGGCAGGTGATGCATGCGCAAACTCCGCTTAATTTCCCTCAGGGAATTCACCGGCCACTGGGCGATTTCCTGAGCCTTCCTGTTGGCATGCTCCAGTAGCAGGTTATCCGACAGAACCTCTGCGGCTATACCACTGTTGAGGGCCTTGTCCGCGTCTATCCACTCGGCGGTATAGAACAGCTCTGCTGCCCGTTGGGCGCCAATATTGGCCTGCAGCATATAACTACTACCCCACTCTGGCACCAACCCCAGACTGGCGAAAGGCAGGCGCATTTTCAGGCTCTCGCCTACGTAAACAATATCTGTGTGGAACAAGACCGTTGCCCCGCCTCCAATAGCGACACCACGAGCAGCGGCAACAATCGGCTTATCAAACTCTGCTACTGCTCTGGCCGCTGATTCAAAGGGGTGCACTTCGCCGGGAGCGGTTTCGCCAAAAGCTGCGAGATCAACACCCGAACAGAAGTTGTCCCCGGCACCAGTGAGTAATACGCAGGTTACCGAGTCATCTTTTGCGGCATTACGAAAGGTATCGCGAATGCCAATCCACATTTCATTGTTGATGGCATTTTTACGTTCTGGTCGATTGAGCGTTATATGTAATACGCCTTCGATATTTTCTACAAGTAGGGTGTCTGTCATGGTTATATCCCTGAGTATCAGGCGTGAAACGTCACTGCATCAGTGACATCGGCGCGATCAGTAGTACAGCTATTGGCAGGGGCATTCTCCAAGGGGTGACCAAAGGAAATGCCGAACAGCAACTTATTGGAGGAATCGATGTGCAGCGCCTCACGAACGAAGTCTGCCTGAAAACTGAGAGCGCTCTGCGGACAACTGCCCAAGCCATGAGCGGACAGGGTCAGCATTAATGTCTGGGCATACATCCCCAAATCTGCAGCCTCGCGAAGACCAAAAGGCTCTGGCAGGAAGAGAAAGGCTACATGGGGCGCGTCAAAAAAACTGAAGTTGCGCATAAACTGCTCATGGCGCCCCGCCTTGTCGGCTCTCTCAATGCCTACAGCATCGTACAGGGCCTGCGCCGAGCCATATTGCCGCTCCTTGTACACACCCTCGTAGCTGCCATCATAGGGAAAGTCCATGGTAAAGCCGCCAGACATAAACCGCTCGGGCATTTCCTTGCGCAAACTAGCCAACGCTGATCCGGAGGCGACATGGACAGTCCAGGGTTGCGTATTACAGTTACTAGGTGCCCGCTGGGCAACAGAAAATATTTGCTCCAGAGTTTGTGTATCTACCGGATCGGGTTTGAACGCCCTCAAAGACCTGCGGCCGGTAACTATCTCATCAAATACCCTGGATTGATCGATCATTGCCCTGTGAACTCCGCTGGTCGTTTTTCTTTAAAGGCTCTCATGCCCTCCTTCGCATCACTGGACGCAAAGACTGGCCCTGCCAATTCATCAGAAGCAATCATAGCAGCATCTTCAGTCATACACTCCTGATGTTCACGCAAGGAACGAGTAACTGCTTTTACGGCGAGAGGACCGTTATTACAGATTTTTGTCGCATACTCTTTTGCCACTTCCAGGGTGGTACCGGCGGGAACCACCTTGTTAATGAGGCCAAAGTCCAGAGCCTGCTGAGCAGTGATATGTTCTCCGCACAGGAGAAGCTCCGCGGCCAGGCAATAAGGAATCTGGCGGCGCAAACGGACGGTAGAGCCAGACATGGGATACAAGCCTCTGGCGACTTCTGTGACACCAAAAATCGAATTGTCAGCGCCCACACGGATATCGGTACCCTGTAGAATTTCGGTACCGCCTGCCAGTGCATAGCCCTCTACCGCCAGTATTAACGGCTTATTGGGACGGTTATCCCGCAATAGTGCCTGCCAGTGGATATTGGGGACGGTGGCCATGAGCTCCATAAATTCATCGGTGGAGCGCTGCTCTCCCTCTGCTCCGGCTTTGAGGTCCATGCCCGCACAAAACGTGTCACCGTTGGCAGTAAGAATGGCGCAGTAAAGCTCATTGTCTTCCTCCAGCAAGCGCCAGGCCTTATACATGCCCAGCAGCATTTCCGGGCTGAAGGCGTTCTTTGCCTCGGGCCTGTTAAGCGTCACGATCAGGACGTTACCTTCCCGTTCGACTATACAATTTTTGGTGCTTATATCGAGTTCAGCCATTATTGATTCCAGGGTAGTAGTTATATGAGCTTATGCTCGCCAGCCAATGCGATTTCCAGTGCTTTTGGGTAAGCAGGTTTTCCACTCGGGGCACGGGGCACTTCGTCAACAATATGGAGTTCACGCGGCACCTTGTAGCCGGCAATGTGCTTACGAGCATCTTCCTGCACTGCGTTCAGGCTTAGTTCGACGTCACCACGTACTGCTACCACCGCAGTAACTTTACCGCCAAAGCGTTCGTCGGGCGTTGCCACCACAAGGCAGTCAAAAATCGCGGGGTTAGCTTTCAGGGCCTGCTCCACTTCTTCGGGGAATACTTTCTCACCGCCGGTGTTGATACAGTTGGAACCACGGCCATACACAGTAATGGTATCGTCTTCTTCGAGCCGGGCTTCATCCCCCAGCAACAACCAGGACCTGCCATCCACATCGACAATAGTCTTTGCCGTTTTCACCGGGTCGTTATAATAGCCCACGGGAATATGCCCGCTACGGGCAAATATACCCATTTCATTGCGTTCCACGTGACGATGGGGCTCGCCTTCAACATCAGTGACAACAGACATGAATTCACTCTTGGTGACATTACCCAGTCCCTGTCCCTTCTTGCCGCCGCCATCAAAACCCATGTTGCCGGACTCGGAAGAGCCGAAAGCATTGGAGATGAAGACATTGGGGAAATGTGCTTTGAACGCTTCCTGTTTGGTATCGGAAAACACAGCGCCACCTGAGCCGACGTTAAATACAGAACTGAGATCCCAGCGTTCGAGGTTTGCTTCCAGAGCATCCAGCAGAGGAACCGCCATTGCATCGCCGACAATAGAGATGGAGTTAACCTTCTCCTTCTCGACAATATCCCAGACATCTTCGCCCACCAGAGACCGGCCCGGATTTAAAACCACGGAGTTACCCGCAAGCAACTGAATGCAGGCATACCACCAGCAGGCGCCATGCATCAATGGCGCCAGCGCCATACCAACAATGGGAAAATCACCTACGCGGCCGGGAATCTGCTCAGGCTCAGTAATAGCACCATCCGGGTGGAACCAGCCACCACCGCCCATGGCAGCAAAAAATACAGCTTTATGAGGCCACATTACGCCTTTGGGCATACCGGTAGTGCCGCCGGTGTAGAGGATGAATAAATCCTCATCTGCCCGCTCGCCAAAGTCTCGCTGCTCGCTCTGGCCTTCAAGAGCAGAGTCATATCCCACGCTGCCTATCAAGTCCGGATCACAGCCTGAGTCGTCACCGACGTAGATAAAAGTCTTCAGATCCGGTGCTGAACCGCGCACTTCATCAATGTGAGGCACGAACTCCTGATTGTGAATACAGGCCACCATGTCGGCGTTATCGAAGATGTACAACAACTCTTCCTGTACATAGCGATAATTCACGTTAATCGGCACCGCACGGATTTTAAAGCAGGCGAGCATCCCTTCCAGGTACTCGTTGCAGTTGTAAAGATAGAGTCCCACGTGGTCCCCTGTCCCTACACCTTGCTGCTGCAGGTAGTGCGCCAGCTTGTTGGCGCGCTGCTCCAGTTCTGCATAGGTGGCACGTTGATCGCCGCACACCAAGGCACTGCGCGAGGGAACTTTGTCTGCCACCATTTCATAAAGGTCGGCGATGTTGTAATGCTTGGCCATAATTTTTATATCTCCTTTTGATCTCAGGATTTTTCAGCGCCAACTACCCACATGGCGAAGAACTGTGCACCGCCACCGTAGGCATGACCCAGTGCCAATTTCGCGCCCTCAACCTGATGATTGCCAGCGTCTCCACGCACCTGCCTGGCCGCTTCTGCAAAACGAATCATGCCGGAAGCACCAATAGGGTTGGAAGAAAGAACACCGCCAGAGCAGTTCCAGGGAATATCTCCGCCCTCATCCAGTGAGGTCGCTCCTTCCATGGTGAGTTTCCAGCCTTCCCCTTCTGGCGCAAAGCCAAGGTTCTCCAGCCACATGGGCTCGTACCAGCTGAAGGGAACATATACTTCGGCACAGTCCAGATCCTTGCGTGGATCGGTAATGCCCGCCTGCTTGTATACGTCTGCTGCACAGTCTCTACCCGCCTGTGGATTTACCTCTTCCCGGCCAGCGTACATGGTGGGCTCAGAGCGCATTGCAACGCCACGAATCCACGCCGGGGGCTTGGGTGACTGCTCTGCCAGCGCCTCATTGGCAATAACCATTGCGCAGGCGCCATCAGATGAAGGGCAGGACTCAAGAAAACGAATCGGGTCCCACAACATAAAGGACTCCTCAACTTCCTTCATAGTAATATCTGGCTTGTTCAGGTGCGCCAGTGGATTGCGTGCCCCGTGCAGGCGATCCTTCATCGCCACCTTGATACCCACATCGTAAGGCGCATTACTACGGCGCATATACTCACGAATAATCGGTGCAAAATAACCACCGGCACCGGCATTCAGGTGCGTGGAGAAGGGCTGAGGACTGGACAGTGCCCACATGGCATTAGACTCCGACTGCTTCTCGAACGCCACGGTTAACACCCGGTTGAAGGTTCCGCTCTGTACATGAGAGGCCGCGACCAGCGCGGTAGAACCGCCCACTGAGCCGGCGGTGTGCACGCGCAACATGGGCTTGCCATTACAGCCAAGGGCATCGGTCAGATAGCACTCAGGCATGATTACGCCTTCAAACATATCCGGTGCTTTACCTATAATTACTGCGTCGATGTCATTCCAGTTGAGATTGGCATCGGCCAATGCATTTACCGCTGCTTCGCGAACCAGGCCTGCAATGGAAACATCCTCGCGCTTGGTGGTGTATTTGGTTTGGCCAATGCCAACCACTGCTGCCAAATTAGCCATTACGCTTTCTCCACTACAGTTATCAGGTTGTGCTGCAAGCAGGGGCCAGATGTTGCATGGGCAATACCTCGTCCGGCTTCGCCACTGACAATACGATTAAACACCTCACCGATACGTGAAAGCCCCGAAGCCATTAACAGGTTGCCAGCCAGCACCCCGCCACTGGGGTTAACACTGGTTTCTTCACCAAGCCCCAGCGCCCGGGTAAGAATAATTTCCTGGTGACTAAATGGCGCGTAAAGCTCAGCTACATCAATAGCGCCATCGGCTGCGCCAGCACCTTCCGCCGCAAGACGGGTAGACACAGAATCCGTAAGGTCGCGCATACCCATATTGTGCGTCTCTATCCTGTGATCAATACCGCTGATCAGGGCATAGGGTTTGCCCCACTCCTGTGCCTTCTCCACTGTAGCGATAACCATGGCACTGGCCCCGTCAGATACCGGGCAGCAATCAGAACGACGCAATGGCGACAGGTAGGTATCCTCTGCCAGAATATCTTCCGGTGACACCTCTCCGGAGATCTGTGCATGAGAGTTATTCAGGGCATTCCTGCGAGAGCGAGAAACCACCTCTGCCATATCCCGCTCAGTAATCAGACCCTGTTCCAGCATCAGTCTGGCCTGCATAGCCGCCAGGGAGATTGTGTCTACCCACTGAGGCGCCAGGTAATAAGGATCCAGCTGCTGTGAAAGAACAATGGGGAGCTCTCCGGGGGAGGACTTACCAAAGCCGTATATCAGCGCTGAATCAGCGTGTCCCATGCGTATTTTCAATATGGATTCGTACAGTGCCCAGGCTGCATCCATCTCCACGTGTGATTCCTTGATAGGAGGCACTGCGCCCAGTGCATCAACACCTGCGACGAAAGCGAAAGCCGCGCCCTGCAGGTAATCGCAACTACCGGAGCAGACAAAGTCCACATCCTGCGCATTATTCAGCCCGGCCTGCCCAAAGGTCCTGCCCAACACAGGCATGAGCAGCTCTACTTCATTTACCGCGCCAGCGTCAGAAACACTATCGCTTTGCTGGTAGGCTACTATTGCTATATTGGTCATCAGCTCAGCCCTCCCAGCCGCTTACAGGCACTGTGCCGATAGATTCCACGGGAACATCCGGTTCGTCGATAGGCGCGAAGTACTTTATATTGTCCATGGCGTAATCCCATTCTTCCTCGGGCTTCCATACCGCCTGAACCCGCTGACCTATATGCACGTCTTCGTTCACACACTCACTCATCAGGTGAATAAAAGAGATATTGGCGCCATCTGCCACCAGGTTAGCGATGATATAAGGGGGTTGAATTGGGTGATTGGGAATAGGGATGGCGACAATTGTGAAAGACTCTACTGTCGCTTTGTCTGCGACATCGACCTCGTCAGTAGTGGGCACACCACATGCCGCACAGGAGCCACGGGGTGGCACATAAACGTTTTTGCAACTGGGACAGCGTTGCCCGGTGATCTTGCCCTTTTTGACCTGGGCCAGAAAACGGGCAGGAGCGGCACCGGCAGTAAAGTTGTACTTGAGATAAATCGGCACTTCTATGCCGGTAATCATGTTCTGTTCTTCGCTCATTGCAATACTCTCCTAAGCCAGCTCGAAACAGCGGATATCAGTGATGAAGCCAATCGTCTCGTCCGCCCAGACCGCACTCACTCTTGTACCTGTGGCAAGGTCACTTTCAGTATCTGCAGCCACACAGTGAATCATGGGGATGTCAGCACCATCGAGCTTGATCATTGCCCAGGCAAAGGGCTTGTCCATTGGATGGGCTTCGCGAGGTTCTTTAACCCAGGCCCAACTGACGATCTCACCCTGCTGCCCTACTTCAATAAATTCCGTCAATTCTTCGGCGGTATCCGGGTCGTATTCCATGGGCGGCACAATCACGCGACCATCACTGGCCTTGTTGCCAACTATCTTGCGGTCGCGCAGACCGGTAAGAAACCGACCAACAACGGGCCCGGTGGAACGGGTATAAGTAAAACCAAGCTCAAAGGCCTGGTTCAGGATTTCTGGTTGCGACACAGTCACAGCCCTCCTATGACAGATGAATTAGGGACTGGCAGTATCGGGCTTATCCTCTAATCCGCCAATGACACAAAGGATCAAGTCGAAGTGACTTTTCAGCTCATTCTGGCGCCTGGCCCGGATATACCCGATCTGGGGGATGCTCCCACGCATTACAGGCATTACATTGGGTCAGGATGCGCGGCAGGTCGCGTTACTTATACCAGCTATGCAAGAAATTGCTCGGGCGCCTGCCCCGTCGCCTCAAAATCACT
>ERZ1046740.1407-NODE-1407-length-16997-cov-4.066521_pt1 | contig 16997 bp, 14 predicted proteins | sample MGYA00383093_ERZ1046740 | MGnify/ENA primary metagenome ERZ1046740 (study PRJEB29581, sample SAMEA5548363) | metagenome | biome: marine; feature: coastal; material: water | depth 25 m | study: Short-term variability in the microbial, nano- and picoplankton... | reverse complement strand
TGGTCTCGAACGCTGTGAGATTACAATCGGTGGTTCTACCCTTGTTGGAGCACTGATTTCCGGTACTGATAAAGGTCTAGCTGTTGCAGATATTGCTACTGAAAGTGATATCGACAAATTAACGTCTTTTGGTGATGTTGTAGTTATGGAAGGTGGTGTTAACACCGCTGGAAATCTACTTTTATGCAACAATGTAGGGGCTATTGCATCACCATCAATTCCTAATGATGGGATAGAGATTATTTCTGAAGTACTTGGTATTCCAGTTGCTGTTTCTAGTATTGCAGGTGATGATGTTGTTGGTAGTCTTGCTCTTGCTAATGATCAAGGCGTTCTGCTTCATCCAGACGTTCTACCTGAAGAAGCGAAATTGATAGAAGATATTCTTCAGGTTCCTGCAATGGTTGGAACAGTCGCCTTTGGTTCACCTTATGTTGGGGCAGGAATTTGTGCCTCGAATAATGGTGCTTTGGCAGGCCGTGATACTACCGGGCCTGAACTAAATCGCATCGAAGATGCTCTTGGTCTAATCTAATTACTCTTGACAATGTTGAAGAGCGGGTTTTGCTGACCACTGGTTATGGGTGAGATGCTATACTCCGGAAAAGTCAAACAAGTTTGGTCAACAGATGACCCTGATGTCCTCGAATTTCGTTATACTGATCAAATATCTGTGTTTGATCAAATAATCCCCTCATTAATACCCAGAAAGGGAGAATCGTTGAACCGTACTACCTGTCATTGGTTTTCACTCGTCGAAAAAGAGGACATTTGTATGACTCACATAGTCGAGCGGAATGCTGCCAATCGTTGTTTGGTTCGTCGTGTTGATGTTTATCGTGAACCAGGAACACTTCCTCGAGATGGAGAATGGGTATTTGTTCCACTCGAGATAATTTGCCGACATTATTTGGCTGGCTCTGGTTGGAGGCGCTATCAAAGGGGTGAATTAAAAGCAGAAGACTTTGGTTTCCCAGAAGGAACAATAATATCCCAAGGAGATAAATTGCCTGCTCCTTGTATCGAAATCACCACTAAATTTGAGCCATTTGACAGAGTCATAGATGTCGATGAAGCCTTGGAGATAGCCAATATAAGCCGTGAGGAGTTGGATTCTCTTACTGATGCTGTAATCAAGATAGATCATCTTATTCAGCGTGAAGCAGACAAATGTGGTTTAATTCATGTTGATGGAAAGAAGGAATTTGCTCTGGGGCCTAATCGTGTACCTGTGTTAGTCGATTCATTCGGCACCTTAGATGAAGATCGTTGGTGGGATGCAAAGGCATATGCTGAAGGAGAAATTATTCAATTGTCTAAAGAATTTGTTCGTGAGCACTATATTGAGACAGGTCACCAAAACGAATTGCGTAGTGCTCGTGACTCTGGTGAAGAAGAACCACCAATACCTGCATTACCTCAGTCTGTCATAGACGATACTGCATCTCTCTATGCCTCGATGTTTGAGCGTTTAACTGGGGAAGAGTTCTGAAAAGAAATCTCTAACTGTGTGCGCGTAGTAATACTCCAACTCTTCGCTTTTCAGCGGCGCGTAATAATGCGAGGAGGTGCTTTGCTGCGTCATGGCAGCCACCATCTAGTGGCTCATCAGCAGCAGGTATCCATCGTCGAGATGTTATGGCCATGCGCAGCGTCTTAATTTCCTCAAAATCGAGCCATCCTCGCATATCTAGTCCACCAATTCCATTCTTCATACTATCAGGAATACGGTTTCTCAAATATTCGATATGCGACAATATTGTAGTGAAATATTCACTATCTTTTGCGGAAGGTCTCATCCATTCTACTAGATAGGTTAACGGTGAACCATCTCCATATGGGAATCTGCCAAATCTTTCATTGGAAACACCGGCATGTAGTGTAGCTCCTTCTCCTCTTCTCCCTAAATCTACACAAGCAGTAAAAAGTAACGTTGCGTCATCCCATGGTATTGAATCACGATTTGAACTATTCTCTATTCCTTGTGATTGTAATCTGATTTCTAAATCTTCATCGATTATTGCTTCCCAATCCTTTGTACCTTCTAGGACTTCTATCATCTCTGAAAAACGTATGGCGTTAATGGCATCAAGGGTAAGGAATGGTGAAGTTCCCGCAAGCCAGTCTCCATGCTCGTCCATAGGGCGGTGCACTCAGCGCTCGGAGAAGAACCTGTCCATTCTTGAATTGAGGTCTTCTTCTTCTATCTTCTCAGTATTATCATCATCATCGGTAGCAATTTCACGTCGTAAAGCGCCTAATTTACCACTGGCACTGGAATCTTCGATTATTTGTTTATGTTCAACTATTTCTTTAACCACTGACTTTTTAATCTCTTCTTCGATCTCAATTTCTGGTATCTCTTCAATTAAATCATCAAGATCATCCAATGACATATCGTCAATTTCACTGTCATCAATAGGTATTTTCTCTATCTTTTTGACTGGTTCTTTACTTTTTGTAGGCACACTCTGTTTTTCAATTGGTTTGTCCCTTCGGGTACCAATTATCCCGCCTAACCAAGCGATACCAATCAGTATTGTAGCTACTGATATTGTCCACACTACATCACCTGAACCGAATTCAACAAGAGGTATTGCTCCAGCGATTGCACTGCTTGTGTCATCATTTGGATCATCGTCCAAATTCCAAGGTGATTCACATGAAACCTCTGCAGTAACTAATGAACCGCTTTCGATTACTTCTGGTCGAACTATGCTTAATATCGGGGCATAAGCACCACTAGAAATATCGACAAATACACTGTTGCTCCATCCACTATCCGGCTCACTGAGTAGAAGTCTGCAAGTTGCAGAACCAAGCATAGAATGTCCTTGCCTTTTGATTCCAACAGTTATTGAATCACCATCTATGTCGATTGTTTCAATACCAACATTCCAACCTGATTGTCTCGACATCACGCTACTGCTACCTGATTCGAGAATAATTCCGGATGAATCGATGACTTCGTAAACAACAGTCACCATTCCCGGTTCCGGATCCCATTGAGAAATCGTAAGGTTTACCGTTGAGTTTGTACCTTTGTAAAGGTCTACCATTCGACTGTTTAGTACCTCGCCTGTAGATGAGCGTAAAATCAAAGTTGCGACCATTGGTGAATCATCACTTGCTGTCAGGATACATGAGGTCCAAATGCCACTAAATGGACTAATTCCAAGTGATGTGAGATTCATTTTTTGTTCGCTACATTCCGCATTATGAGCAGGGGGGTCCTTGCCGATTGTATGTACTTCGAGAATGCTCGTCCCAAAGTCAATACTACCGTTTATTCGTCCGCTCAAAAGAGTTACTTGTGCAATCTCATTTGTAAACTCAATGTTCAATCCAGTAGTATCTGCATTTGGCAGTTGGCTATCACTGTAGAATGCTATGTCCTGGATTTGGCCTGTTGGGCCATAGAGGACAGGTGTTGTTGAATATGCGATGTCCGAACTAATAGCTTGTATGATTAATTCGATTTTTCCTAGTTGCGGATGTGTTGCAGTAATTGTTAGCGAAATGGGGGAACCATCCCAGTCTTCACTGGGTTGTAAATCAAGAGGTATCCCTTGAATAGTTGTTGGAGCTAATACCACTGAGGATTTACCACTAAGTTTCCAACCCGATGGTATTGAATCTAAATCGATAGAAACTACTGCTACATCATTACCGGTGTTTTCTATCCACGCTGTTGGCAGACCGCCTTGTGTTGAAAGTAGCCAATCACCTCGGGAACCGAGAACAATACCGGGTGCAGAGCCTACTCTAATCGGAACTTCTTCAACTACAAGACCCGAACCATCACCATCTGAGATACGTAGTCTAATGACTCCTATTTGCCCTGCAATTGAATTCTCAGGAGGTGTTGTAAATACTATAATTTGAGTAGATTCGCCTGGTTTTACCGATTCAGCATTATCAGGTAATGAAATATTCCATCCTTCTCCCGCTTTAGAGAACCATGGTGCGCTTGGTGTATTACCTTCTTGCGTGATTGTTAATGTGACATTCCCTCCTTGTGGTGGCACTTCTAAATTAGAACCGCTTAGATTGACCTTCCAGCCAGAAACTACATCCACTACCAGTTCGACAGTAAGTGGGTTGTCAAGAACAACACCGTATGCAGATGCTACTAGCGTGATATTTACTATGGTTCCAGCCCAGGTATTTTCTGGAACTATTATTTCCAATAAAATAGTATCTTGACCATCCACTGCAAGTATTGGGGTATTTGCTCCAGCAAGATTCCATTGTGATGTATCTCCTCCTTCTGCATCGACAACGATTTGGGGAGTGATTAGAAGTGAATCTAATGCATTACCTCGGTTGGTAAGGCTTAGATTCAATTGCAGGTTTTGCCCGGGGGTTACAGAATGGCTTAATCCTTGTTCAACACTCATGTTCCAGCGATGATCAGGTCGTGCCTGTACAGTAATTCTTGCATCTGAATCAACGGTGGTATCGGACAAAGATGTCCAAGTCAATACCAACTCAAACTGTTCTCTTGCAGGTATGTCCTCTGACAATGAAACCCAAATCGGCATCAGAGTGACCTCTCCTGCGCCAAGTGTCTTTGTAGGAGATGGTATTGTGAATTCCACCAGAGGTGGTAAACTTAGATTGCCTGCGGTTGTGTATCCCGTTAGGGTAAAGGTATCTTCACCATTACCTGGGTTCTCAAGCCTCAAGATCAATTTAGTAGGTTCGCTCACATTAAATGTAGCTGGATTACTTGGGCTTGCTACTGTTGCTGATGAGCGGAATACCTGTAGAACATGCAATGATAGATTCAGATTATAGTTACTAAGTCCCGTCGCACTGGTGTTGAAGAAATGGCGATGAGGTGATGCATCTTCTGGCAAACTCAAGTTTAGCCATCCATACTCATATCCCGACCCACTTAGGTTTAGCAAATCTCCTTCTAGTGAGAGCGATCCTTCAGCACTCCAAATCCAATCCTCTTCACGCATATCAGAGTTTGAAATATCCCATGATATTACTCCATGACTACCTATTTCTCCAGTAATGTACCATGAAAGTCCTGTGGCTGGTATTGTTCGTATGTGAGCATCGGGTGAAGCCACGGAATTTGAATGCATAATCACTTTTTGGATTTCACAAATTTCGTCATCACCATAACCAATACACATGGTCAAGTCGAATTGAGTAGAACCTGCTTCAACTTCGATTTCAATAATCAATTCGATTGCTTCCATTGGTTCTAAATCAATTCCAAAAACCTCGTCACCATTTTCATCAACCAAGTTGGGTGAATCATCCCAACTCGCTGATGACCAGCCGATAAAGGAGGTTGTTTCAGGAGCATTTCCAAGGTTTTGTACTCGGACCCATGCTCTAGCGTTTTCTCCAATTCTCCCATGGCCTTCACTAATCGATAAACCCGATGGTCCTTCTACAGAAAGACCTCTAGTTCTGAATACATCGATTGGGAGAACCACGTTACTATTTACCGAAGAATCCGTATCCAGAGTTAAACTCAAGGGGATTAATGCACTTTCATCACCTAGTGCTGCTGAAGGTACATGGATTTCAAAATCAATAGAAACCGGTGTGTCTTTAGTTAACGTATGATTTAGACTTTCACCACTTGCCAAATCAAATGACCATCCATCTGCTAGGGATGAATCATCATATGTCAAACTCCAATCTGCTGTTGTTGAACCAACGCTTGTAAGAATTATTGACACGGTATCTGTGGTTCCAGGTACTACTCTTATGGTCTCAGATGGAATTGATATTTGTGCAACATAAGGGTCAACGATGCTTAAACTGGCACTAGAATTGTCATTGTCATCTCTTGCTTGAGTTATATTTTCATTGGGATCGAGAATCAATTCGAACACATGTTCTCCCAAAGTAGCAGTAATTTCGACACTGAAGGTAATAGGTCCACCTTCACCACTAGGGGATACTGGTATCGCCTCGTCACTTCGATATCGGGAAATCTCGTTACCATTCATCAACAGGACAGCATCTACTGGTTCATTTGTCTCCACAGTACCTATGTTGGAGAATTGGCCGCTGACGGTTAGTGTTTCACCGGGTTCAGGGTCGACAGGATTGAAACCAATACCTCTGTTATCTGCAAGAGGTGCCAAATCAGGAAGTGCTTGAGATACTAGTGTGTCACCGACTAATATGTCGAGGAAGCCGTCACCGTCAAGGTCTGCTACAGCAGGAGCAGCCCATACTCTATGCGGCATGGTCAAAGGACTAGACCAAGCACTATTGATGTCAGCAGGTGCTCCACTTTCTCCATCAAATGCATAGATGCGACAACCAAATGCTACCAGCAATTCTGCGATTTTATCACCGTCAATGTCTATTGCAATCGCTGGTGAAGCAGCAATCTCATCATTATCTGTACCGCTTCCACGTTCCATCTGTTTAGCCCATTCTTTGAAAGGAGGGTCGGCTGAAACGTCATGACAACCTGCTAAACCTTGTCGATTAAATGATACAGAGGAAGTTGAGTACCATGTGACCCAGCACAATCTGTCAGTGATATTATCGCTATCTGTATCAACAGGAGTAGGCATTGCATCAGCATAGCCATTTGGTGCTCTAAATCGCCAAATCTCATCTGTACTTGTTAATTCCATGGCGACGTATTGTGCTCCCATGCCATTGTCTCGACCATTCGCATCACTAGGTAGTGTAATTATCATCTCGGGTGCGTTATCTGAATCTAATTGAGTTACGACAGGACCCGGTAGTTTCAGTCTTGGTGCATCGTTATCGCTATCGGTTCCTGAAATCGAAACCCTTTCCCAATCAAGAGATCCAGTGGATCCATCGATGCGCCAAACCCACATATTTCCTGAATTGGAATTAATAGTGGTCAAAACAACACATCCAGTTGAGTCATCAAGTGCTGCAAAGGCAGGGTCGCTAGGATGTGTTCCCCTATCAAGGGTAATTTCCCACAAGGTTTCCGGTGGTCCTTGCAATGTCAGTGGTAATGCTAAAACGGTTACATCCTCACTATCCACATCGATTGTAGCAATGATTAATTCTGGTGAGCCATCCATTGATAAATCTGCTAATAGTGGTTGTGTTACTGCCTTGTGGCCCGACTGAGAAGTTGGTAAATGTGGACTGGCTATACCAATGCGGTAATCGGCATTTGTCCACGACCAAACCTTTTCATTATCATGTCCGGATGCACTCCAGCCAGATTCGTCACAACTGAGATCTGGTGACCAGACATCAACGTTGAGTGCTGAACTTGTATCATATACAACAGCGATTTCCAATTTTCCATCAGAATCGATATCGACGGCTACGGGTGTTGCTCGGATTCTTTCAGCAGAACCAAGGTTCACTTCCCATGCGGTCTTCGCAGAATCTCCTGCGATAATTGAGAGGTATCGGTCAGCATTTTCCGATGTATCACTGGAACGGCTCATCACTGCAAATAAGCTATTTTCTCCACACCTCTCAGCGGCTCCATCCGGTCTTGTTACCGATGTTGAGAGATTTACAATAATACTACCATATCCATCAGCGCCAGATTCATCATCAAATGCCTGCCAATTGATAATTGGTTCTGAGATTGTATTGAGGCCAGAATCTCCGTGTTCCGGTAGGGCTGAATCATGATATGGCGTGTGACCATATTGGGCCCATGGTTGTTCTTCGTGATTCCAACTTGAGTTCTCGGCAATAACGCCTGAATTGATAATCAGAGGTAATAACATTAGCATCGTCAAGAAGAATGCTAAGCGGCTAGGACTGGACATCGTCTATTGCTCCAATACATATCTCAACGCGATAGTTTGTAATGCTTGCCTTTAACCGGGCATGAGAGCCCCTATTATTAGGGTCAATAAATGGTCACCGCTGTCCAATCTTATTAAATAAAGGGCGAAGGTGGGCGGACTGACTTCGGTCACTTATCCCTCCTGAGGAGTACCCGGTGATGGACGGACGGTATCAAACCGCTCGTGCACTGGGACCTCTAGAAGGAAGTGCCGAATGGGGTGACCAAAATGTACAAAATAATCAGTAAGGAGGATACCATTCGTATTCCTGCGGAATATATGCGCAGGGGCCAGAGTTTGAATCAACACATCGATCGATTGGCAGCATCCGCTTTCGAAGGCCGTTTCGATGAAGAAAACCGATTTATTTTAGCAACTGCAAATCACCTCCCGCTCGGGCGTGGTCGTATCATCCACGGTGATGGTGCAGTTTACCAACACGTTCGTTTTGATGCTCTTTTATTCTGTATGGAAGATTATGAAGTAGTCGAAGGAGCTATCAGCGAGGTCAATGAATTCGGAGCATTCGTTAGAATCGGTCCTATGGAGGCATTGCTTCACAAGTCCCAGATTATGGAAGACCACGTTGATATCAACGTTGGCATGGGTGTTATCGAAGGTCGTCAAAGTGGCCGTAATATCGGTGTTGGAAGTAGTGTACGTGCTCGTATTGTGTCACTTTCACCAGATACTAGCGACCCTCGTCGCTCAAAGATTGGATTGACCTGTAAGCAGACAGGATTGGGAAGTCATAAGTGGCTTGTTGAAGATTCGGAGTGAGGTGTTTCAATGGTAAAGAATCCATTCGCATGTGTAGATTGTCATCTGATTCTTCCAGATGGTGAGGACCAATGTTCTCGTTGCCCTTCAGCTCAAGTTTCTTCACAATGGCAAGGATATGTTGTGGTAATAGATCCATCACGTTCAGAGATTGCTCAGAGATTACAAATCGAAAGACCAGGTAGTTATGCACTCAAAGTCATTAATCGTTAAGGTGAAATATATGCAGATAATAGAGAGAAGAGAAAATAAATTGCTCGACCGTGTCGAGATAGATTTCCAAATAAACCATACTGGCAAGCCAACACCTACTCGTGCATCGGTAGCAAAATCCCTCGCTAGTCTAGAACCTGGTTCGAAAACCAATCTAATTGTTGTAAAGGATTTGAGCACCAGATTCGGACAAGCTTTGACTACCGGAGTAGCTTTGATTTACGCTAATGATGAAGCGATTTCTGTTGAGCCATCATATGTGCATGAGAGATTAACTGTGATCGGTGAAGCTCCAGCAGCTGAACCAACTCCGGCACCAAAACCAGCACCAGTTGCTGATGTTTCTGGGGGTGAAGAATGATGGGAGACGGACCTAATTCCAGTGCTAAGTGGTCAAAGTATAGTGTCGAAGATGGCAAACTCGTCCGTAAGGGTGAATTTTGCGCAACATGCGGACCAGGAGTATTCTTAGCAGTTCACAAAGATCGCAAGTCTTGTGGACGTTGCGGTTATACAGTTGCTATCGAATGATTAATCCATGAAAGGGGATATTATTCCCTGATTGTCGATAACCATCCAATCATCACCTTTTTTCAGTAATTGGACAGGTAGTTCTTGTCTGATTTTTTTCTCTAAAGGTTCGAGAATCAAATCACCCTCCCAGGTGAGGAATCGCCAAGTTTCATCAAATACAGCATCGCGAATGGGTTTGTCAATAATCGCTATCAGCTGAATATTTTCACCGTCATATGCCCATATTTCACCTTCAGAAGTACAAAGTAAGTGAATGTCTCCTAAAAACACCTGTGTTATATTGCCAATGATCTCTAAGTAATCTTTTTTGATTTCTGAACCATCTTCACATGACATTTTTGCACACCCGCCACCTCTTGTCCATAGGTTAACAGTATCATCGATTGTTATAGCGACAATCTCATCACCTCGTGGTAATTTACTTATTTCGCTAAATTCAGGATTTGCAATTCGCCATAATTCATTTGCATCTTTATCGATGGCGTATATCCCTCGCTTCCATAGAGCAAAAACAATCATTTCATCATTAGCACAAATCGCTAAGGGTTCACTTTCGACTGTATGAGACCACAATGATCCCGCTACTTGATGATGTGAGGAATTACCATGTGCTCTTAACTCCCCACGCTTTGGGCCGTTTTGTAAATCACAATTCAAATCGATAGCAGCCATTCGTGCGAGCCTTAGTTCATGATCAACCCAAGTTCCGATCAATACATCGTCGATAATTACTGCATTAGTCATCGAAGTCGGAAATGGATGATGCACATTATTTTCTCCTAACCTTGAGATGCCGCCATCGACATCAACAAAAATGTGCCCCGCACTGTATGGAAGTACTTTCCACGGTGCGTTCGAACCAACCTCCATAGATACTGCAAACGCTACCTGTTTGTCAATCCTTGCTCACCGTCATCATGATGTGTAAGTGGTAAGACCCCTTGTCATGGTCACGCTGGTCATCATTAGTTCTGGTGACATAGCATCTGTTAATCAAGGCAAAGCCTTGCTGAATAAGGGACAATGGCTTAAAATCGATGATATCGAGCACTGTCCAGCATATTCCTTGCTCCATGTTCGCATGTGGTGGCTACCCGATGGCTGTTTATGGCAAGATGATTTAGATAAGCGCTGGGAAACCAACTTTGAAGAACAAGTCGACGAGGTGATATTTCCCTCACGTCATTCAGCAGCATCAGGTCAAGCTTGTCTCACATTGCACCCAATTGGAACGATGCAAATACCAGTTGGTGATACCCCTGAATACGGAGGTAAAGCCGCTGATTGCCCCCCTCCATCTCCGAGATTGGCCCCTTGGTGGCGTGAACTCAATCGTGTGGCTTCTGACATGGAAGATTTTTCACTTTCACTGGAGACAACTCATCATGGTCCATGGTTGAATACACCCTGCCTGTTTATTGAGATCGGTTCGACCGCTGACAATTGGCCTCATCGTGGTGCTGCTGAGTTATTGGCAGACATCATCTGGCGTGGATTAGCATTGGATGGTGGAGAAGGTATCGGTGCATGGAACGGTACCGATTTGGTTGTCATTACAATTGGCGGTGGACACTATGCTCCTAGAGGAAATAAACTTGGACTATTAGAAAATGTCAGAATAGCACACATGTTGGCAACATATTCACTGCCATTTGAAAAGGCTGAGAATGAAGGAGAAAAGCCTGGTGGGATGTGGGAGCAAAGCATCAGATCAGCACTTATTGCCACAAAAAAGGCTTATCCGGGTGGGAATATAGTTGCTAGTTTAGAAAAGAAGTCATTCAAAGGTTGGCAACGCCAGGCAATCCGTGAATTATTGATTGAACTAGATGTGCCTCTGCTGCGGACCAAAGCCATCGCAGAAATCGCAGCAGGAAAACCGTCAAGTGTCCCCTGAACTTGGCGGTAGCATGGTCAACCTATTCTCACGAATGATAGTGGGAATTACCCTCCGCATGCCGCGCTGGTTTGTGCGATGGATATCACGTAGATATGTGGCTGGCTCAAATCTTGACGATGCGGTTAAGGTGATGAAACGCCTAGAAAAAGAGCAGGCATGTTTCACCATCGATGTACTCGGTGAAGAGATTTCAACTCTAAATGAGGCTACATTTTTTCTCGAGGAATATCAGCGTGTAATCAAAGCGATTGTCGATAATCAAATCGATGCGAACCTCTCTATTAAGCCCACAGCATTCGGTCTATTAATCGATAAAGAAGTAGGTATGTCAAACATCGAAAAGTTGGTTAAAGATGCCGCAGAGTATGATATGTTTGTTCGTCTAGATATGGAAGACCATCGGGTCACAGAAGACACAATCAATGTTGTACTTGATCTTCATAGTAATGGTATTACAAATGTAGGATGCGTTTTGCAAGGCCGTCTTTATCGAACTATTGATGACATTAATGATGTAGCTAAAAAGCTCGGCCCTGCTGCTGATTATCGTATCTGCAAGGGAATATATCTCGAATCGGAAGACATTGCTCATACCTCGAGAAACGATATAATTTCAGCGACAAATGATTGTATTGATGCCATGATTTCATCTGGTGCGTATTTTGCTGTTGCAAGTCATGATCACCCAGTAATCGACCACACACTCAAGGCTTTGAAAAAGGCAGGAATGGGTCCTGGGATAGAGGATGTACGTGCCAATGCGGCAAAGCCCCGTAAAAACAAGGGACCTGGGTATGAATTCCAGATGCTATTAGGGGTACGCGGTCCACTTCGGAGAAAGTTACGTAAAGATGGACACAGAACTCGAGTTTACATACCATATGGTGAAAAATGGTATGAGTATTCAATTCGTAGATTGAGGGAGAATCCTACCATTGCAACGCAAGTAACCAAGGCGATTTTGATGCCTTGGAGTAATCGTCCATGATTAACAATCCTGGTTTACCAGAATAAATTATGTCATATTATGTGGATGACGTAATCATCGTCTTTTCTTTTTCAGACGACGTGTCTCACCGAATGTATGACCAACATTTTTACGATCTTTTTTAACGGTTTCAGGCCGTATTGGATTTGGATTATAACCCAATCTCCCCTCCTTCCACGCCTGTCTTCTTTCCCTTTCATTGCGTGGTTCTTGATATTCTTGTGGAGGTGCTTTTTCATGCAGATAAACCCGTTTTATGTCTTGGGCTACAACCCTTCCATACAATGTCCTACCTGCACCAGTGTGAATTGCCCGAATACGCCATTCAACTCCTTCATGTTCGAATAGTTTACCACCATGAAATATTGTATCTCGTTCGACAACTACGTGTGAACTCTCTGAATACTCACCGGTGGTTTTAGTCAGACGTACTCGAATCATGTCTGAACGCATAGCATTGGCTCGGATACAGCGTTCGGCTAACAAGCGTTTTCTAGAATTACTTTCTTCATCTTCGAGGCGATTTATTTCCCATGTCGCATCACCATGTTCGAATTGATCTCCGAGTACAAGAAGCTCATCGGCATCTAACTCAATATTTGCAATGATTGTTTCTGGTCCTTCACTGAGCATAAATGGAATACTCACTGCTTTTGGTGGTCGCAGTTGCAAGGTGTGGACTTTACCGCATTCCATGCATTTCAAGAGGAAATCCGAACCATCACCGGCTGGTCGTTCTCTGAGAACTTCATGACCAAAAATCTCGTTGCAGTCTGGACAACGGGCACCAATCCCATCATCATCATCCGCAAACTCCTCTTCAGACATATGCACTCATTCCGAGGCCGAGGCCCATCTATCTTGTATCTGTCGGCAGAAGAGGTTTGAATACATAGAGCCTCAAGCCCTGCTTCATGAGCGAGGAACTGCTTGCCAGTCTCCTTGTTGCCCATCCTGCCTTAAGCCGAAATGAGCCAGAAATCGCAGCAAATATCGCTACTCAATTAGAGCACATGGGTTTAGAAGTTCGGGGCGTCTCTCTTCTGCGAAGAATAAGAGACGTAGTGGCGAAATTGGAGCCAAATGTTTTGCTTGAAGTCGGTGCAGGAATAGGACATCTGTCGGCCTGGCTTTTGGATTATTTTGAAAGTTCCCAAACCCATCCTGAAAGTTATACCATAGTTGAAGAAGGTTCTCGCTTTGCAGTAATAATCAAACGTTTACTCGGTTCATCAAATGCTGGTGATTGGACTGAAGTAATCGTAGGAAACCCGGTCATTATCGCCGCAGAAACAAAGGCATGGTCATTATCTGGTACTACTTCTGATAAACCGATACTACCTGAAAAATGTGATTGTATAATCGTTAACACTACACTTCTCAAGTCAGTTGAAACGATAAACTCACTTATTCCTTTATTGAATAAGGGTGGATTATTATTGACAACCGAACCTTTAGCTCCTAGTGGAGAAAGAGACTCAGATGATAGTGAAGTCATTGCTTTCAATGATTGGATTGATTTGATTAAGCGTTGTAATGAGTCGCATCAGTTGGCCTTTATGCCAATTTATGGTGGAACTTTGGTCGCATTTTACAATGTTTAATTCATGGGTACTCCAGCTACTTCGAGCAGTTGCCTTGTCTGTAGCATCCCATAACCATAATAATCATCATGGCCGCTTTGGCCAGGTTTTTCTTTGACTGATTCCATTAGCCATTCTTTGATTTGTTGAACGGTAGAATCATCACCTCCTGCACTACCATTATGTCGTAAGTCTTCACGTGCATCTAGTAACAATGCCATGCTACCAGTGACGTATACTGTAGCGGCGCTTGTACCATTTGCAAGCCCCCAACCTCCTCCTAGGATGGCAACAGGAACCTCTTCTGCTGGTGCTACAACTTCTGGTTTTTTGTTAGGGTCATTACGTGGTAGGAGAAAAGGCCAAACCCTTCCATTGTTATCACCAACAGATGATCCAGTCCAAATATTCCCATTAATATCGACGCCACCAACACAGATTACATCTCGTTCACCGCCCGGACTTGCTACATCATTATCGCTAGAATTGCCGCCGTCATTACCTGCTGCTGCGATAACTATCACTCCCTGTGAAATTGCATTATTTGCAGCAGCAGAAGATGTGTCTCCTCCTAAGAAGGATGGTACTATACCTGGTGCACCTCCTAATGATAATGAAATTATATCACTACCAGAGTTGACGCACCAGTCGATTGCTTCACCTATTATTTCATCACTACCTGTTCCATTAGCAGTCAACGCCTTCGCCACCAATAATTCAACATTAGGTGCAATTCCTCGCAGATAAGTTTGTGCCACGAGAATTCCTGCCATCATCGTACCATGACCTTCATCATCATATGGTGCTGGTTGATTATTGATGAAGTCCTTCCATCCTTGCAATTTCAAACCAGTGAATTCAGTATGTTGAATATCTATTCCTGAATCGACAATACAAACTCTTACGCCAGTCCCGTCAAATTCACTAATATCATTATTTTGTACTAGTGAATTATAGTCGCTATGCTTTTTTACTACGATTGGATGTGGTCCGATATCCATTAATTCATCATTTGCGATAACCCATACAATCCATACACTCATTATAATTAATAAAAATGAGATACAAATACTTAGCAGCCTCTTTACCATTAGCAAATCATTTTCAAGCAAAGAATCATCTTCGACAATATTCACTGGCATTACAGGAAGTTCTTCCATAGTGAAACCACCTCAACCAAGAGCATCAACCGCTTCTACCAAGGTGTCGGCGAATAAACGAACTTCTTCTTCGTTATTGTAGAAATAAACACTTGCTCTAAGTGAACCATTCTCCAGCTGACGTTCGTTAAACCATGAATGTACACAATGCATTCCACTTCTGACCATTACACCTGCAGCCTCGTCCAGTAGAATCGCAACATCATGAGCCTCGATATTATCGAGCAATACCGAACAGATGCCACCGCGTTTACTAGCATCTCTTGGTCCGATTATGGACATTCCATCTACATCTTGGATAATCGATGACATCACCTTGTTTAGCCTAACTTCTTTTTCGTGAATATCTGAAAGATTTAGTTCTGAAAGATATTCAATCGCAGCATTTGTGCCAAAAATACCCGCATAATTCGCCAAACCTCCTTCGAACTTCGCCGGTGGTTTGGACCAAGTCAATGAATCATAACTAGAGTTTTCAACTGTTGAACCGCCACTTTGAATCGAACGCATATTTTCGAGTAAATCCATTTTACCCCACAGCCCACCCATTCCGCTTGGACCAAGCATTTTGTGAAGTGAAAATGAAAAAAAATCAATGTTCAGGTCCTGGACATCGACATCCATATGTGGTGCTGATTGAGCACCATCTGCACATACTAGTGCACCATGGTCTTTAGCGATTTTCGCAGCTTCTTTGAGTGGTACTGCGACTCCATCCAAATTGCCTACATGTGATAGTGATACTAGTTTTAGATCTGAACCTGCATCGGCGCATGCATTTTCAAATTCTTCTATATTGAAGGTATTATCAGAATTACTCTTTACGACTCTGTGATCTACGCCTTGTTCTTCTTCGAGTTGTAACCATGGTACGAGATTGGAATTATGTTCTCTGTCAGTAGTTAATATCACGTCTCCTTTTTTCCATGATAGTCCTTTAGCAACTTGATTGAGAGAATGAGTTGCATTCCGTGTGAATATAATTTCATTAGCGTTAGGGGCATTGAAAAATGTGGCCACTTTTTGCCGACATGAAACAACATGTCGACTAACTCTGGTTCCATAGCGATGGACTGAACGGTTTCCGCAACTCGGATTGGATTGATAATAATCATCAACAGCTCGAATCACTGAATCTGGGCGTAATGTCATACATGCATTATCGAGATAAGCAGGTGGATTTTCATCCCTTAATGTCGGAAAATCATTACGGTTTTTTGCAAACATCACCATGCCTCCGCATCCGGTAGGAAGTCGATATTAGGTGCATTTAACCCGCATGAAGGACAAGATGTTCTCGATGGCATTTTCTTCTCACACCCGTTACATTTTTCACCGGATTTACCATAACCCTGGCAATCATCTTCAGGGCATGAGATGATTATTTCACCGGCCTCATTCCTCTTGACATTGACTTCTGAACCACATGCAGAGCAGGAGCCTTGTGTTGCGACATCTTTGTTTTCTTTTTCACCAAAGTCACCGCGGAATGCAGCTTTGGTTTGGACGGTTGCATCTGTCCCTAACATCCTCTGAGGGAACCAGAGAATATGCATAAGTCCACCCACAGAAAGGATTCCAGTAATCACATGGATTGCGAGAATTGTGATTCTTTCTGCAGAACGATCGGCGATAAAATGAGCGCCAGACCATGAATTGAGAATCATCAATAAAATCCAACCCCCTAGCAAAACAGTCCAACCCTTCAGACTGTGCTCACGCATTGCAATTTCCATCAGTCTAACGTCGCTGTGTACATGATGTTCTTGAACATGAAGGTCACGTGTCTCACTTACTGCTTTCCAAAAGAAATAAGTGAAGAAAACAGCAATTGCTACTAAGATTACACCACCTAGCATGTCACCTGGAACGAATTCAAGAGGGAAGTCTGGCGCAGAAACATGAAATAGCATTTGCGCAGCCATTAATGATGCCCATACAATCATCATATTGAGTAAATGACCCCTCATTATTGGAAATAGTATTGAATACTGTACGATGAACAATACCAATAATACCACTGATAGTAGGATTTGGTAATAATCGAAACCGGTA
>ERZ1046740.1406-NODE-1406-length-17000-cov-17.695485_pt1 | contig 17000 bp, 19 predicted proteins | sample MGYA00383093_ERZ1046740 | MGnify/ENA primary metagenome ERZ1046740 (study PRJEB29581, sample SAMEA5548363) | metagenome | biome: marine; feature: coastal; material: water | depth 25 m | study: Short-term variability in the microbial, nano- and picoplankton... | reverse complement strand
TGTCTCCAATTTCATCAAGAAATATTGTTCCACCATTGGCAGCTTCAAATTTACCAGCTTTATCTTTAACTGCTGATGTAAAGGCACCCTTAACATGGCCAAATAATTCACTTTCAATTAGTTCTGAAGGAATAGCAGCACAATTAACTTCTATAAAAGGTGCAGAATTCCTTAAACTATTCATGTGTATTTGATGAGCAACTAATTCTTTTCCTGAGCCGTTAGGACCTTGAATTAAAACTTTTGCATTTGTTAAAGCTACCTTGTTTATCATCGCTTTAATTTCTGAAATAGGATGAGATTCTCCTATAATATTATATTCATTTGATTTTTTAGATTTAACCTTTCCTTTTTTAATAAAATTATTATTCAATAGGGCTGACCTAACAGAATTTAATAACCTGTTTAAATCTGGTGGTTTAGAAATATAATCGAAAGCACCTATTCTCATAGATTCAACAGCAGTTTCCAGATCACCGTGTCCTGAAATCATTATTGTAGGTGTATTTGGACATTCTTTAAGTACATGTCTTAATACTTCAATACCATCTTTTTTAGGCATTTTAATATCGCATAAAATCAAATCAAATTTATTAGAATTTATTTTTGAAACGCCATCGACGCCATCAACTGCCTCAATAATTTCATAATTCTTATCTTCTTGATGTAATACTTTTTTAAGAACTCTTCTTATAGTTTCTTCGTCTTCAATTATTAATATTTTTGGCATATTTTATTTTTGTAAGTGAACAACTCTCTGAGGAAATGGTATGTTAATATTATTTTCTTTAAACCTTTTATAAACTAAAAATCTTATATCACTTTCAATAAGATTTACTCTAAAACCATTATTATAAGTAAAAATTAATTGAAAATCTAATGAGTTGTCTCCAAAATTTTTAAAAATAACATTAGGTGTAGGATTTTTCATTAAATGTGGATGAGAATCAGCAATTTCTAATAGTATTTCTTTTACTTTTTCTACATCTGAGTTATAATCAACACCTACAGAAACGGAGCCTCTTAAAACAGTTCCATTCTCTGTCCAATTAAATAATGTTGATGTTAAATATTTATGATTAGGAATAATGAGAACTTTATTGTCAAAAGTAACAGCTCTTGTTGTTCTAATTTTTATATTTTCAACCCTACCAACTTTGCCGTCAATTTCAATAATATCACCAACATGAACAGTCTGATCAGCCAATATTAAAATTCCTGAAATAATATCTTGAAAAAAAGTTTGAAGGGCCAGACCAACACCAACTAATAATGCAGCTGAAGCAGCAAATATTCCAGTTAAATTTATTCCAAAAGTTGGAAACGTCATGAAGGCAACTATTACAAAGACAAAATAATTTAAGAAAGAAAAAACTGATTTAAACTTAAGTTTTCGTTCTTCATCTAATTTTTTTGTAGCATTTTTTTTGATAAACTTTAACAAAAAATGTGTCAGAAGAAAAATAAAAGTAACCAGTAATAAAGAAAAAATTGAGAATTTAATATCAGAGGTGACAAAAAATTCTTTATTAATAAATTCTAAAAATTTGTTCATTATGGAATAGAAAATTTAAATATAATGAAATGATAACTTTAGAACTAAAAAAAAAAGACTAATTCTCAATTAGGAATCATGAAAACATATCTTTAACCTTTTCAAAAAATGATTTTTCTCCCTTCTCTGGGGATGGGATAAAATTTTCATTATCTTTCATTTGATTAAAAAATAATCTCTGTTCTTTATTTAAAGTCTTAGGGGTCCAAACATTAACATGAACTAGTAAATCTCCATTTCCATAGGTATTAATACTGCTTAAGCCTTTACCTCTTAATCTTAATATTTTTCCTGATTGAATTCCAGACTCTAATTTGATTCTTACATTTCCCGTAACAGTTTCAATTTCTTTCGAAACTCCTAGAACAGCTTCTGAAATACTTATATATAAATCAAAATGAAGATTATTACCTTCTCTTTTTAAAGTTTCATGTTCCTTTTCACTTATTAAAACGATTAAATCTCCAGCTATACCATTTCCAGCAGAATCATTACCCTTTCCAGAAACTTTTAATTGCATACCATCTTCAACTCCTGCGGGAATTTTAACTAGCACCGTTTCTTCTTTAAGAATTAAACCATTTGAATCAGAATTTGAAGGTCTATTTGAAACAACTTGACCAGAACCACCGCAACTTGGGCATGTTGTGGATGATTGCATTCGACCTAAAATTGTATTTGTTATTCTTGTGACTTGACCTGAACCATTACAGGAATTACAATTTTTATAAGTAACGCCATCTGCTTTAATTTTTCTTTTAACCTTAATCTTTTTCTCAACTCCTAGAACTACTTCACTTAGTTCGAGTTGAACTCTTATTCTTAAATTACTACCTTTCGAAACTCGTGATCCACCTCCAAAACCACCAAAACCACTACCACCTCCAAAAGCACTACCAAAAATATCACCAAACTGACTAAAAATGTCGTCCATATTCATTCCAGCACCTCCAAAACCTCCGGATCCGTCAAAAGCAGAATGTCCAAATTGATCGTATTTAGATCTTTTTTCTTTGTTTCCTAAAACTTCATATGCTTCAGCTGCCTTTTTAAAATTTTCTTCAGCTTGAGAATCTCCAGGATTTTTATCTGGATGATATTTAATAGCTTTTTTTCTGTATGCTTTTTTAATTTCGCTTTCAGAGGCTGATTTACTAACACCAAGAATTTCGTAAAAATCTTCTTTCATATTTAATTAATTAGTTTCCAACTACAACTTTAGGATATCTAATAATTTTATCTCCAAGTTTATACCCAGATTCAATTACGTCAATAATCTTACCCTTCATATTATCATTTTCAGCTGGAATTTGTGTAATAGCCTCGTGAATTTCGGCATCAAAATCATCACCATTGTTAACATCGATTAGAATTAGGCCTTGAGATTTAAGAACATCAGAAAATTTATTTTTAATTAATGACATCCCCTCAATTAAGCTTTTTTCTTTTGATTTTTCAAATTCTTTAGAAGCTCGGTTTAAATCGTCAACAATTGGAAGAAGAGCAGTCATTAATTCTTGAGAAGCAGTTTTATATAAATCTAAACGTTCTTTAGAAGTTCTTTTCTTATAATTCTCAAATTCAGCAAATAAACGCAAAAATTTATCTTTTTCATCTTTGACAGAAACTTCAAGTGTTTCTATCTGAGATTTTAGAGTTGGTTTTTTTGGTGATTTGGTTTTTGAACTACTCATTTTCTAATATTTATTTGTAGGGTGCAAAAGTACTGCCAATTTTAAATATTTTGTCAAAATGTCATCAAATTATTTTAATAAATTATTTAGTGCAGAAGAAATTGATTTATATTGAAAATTAAATCCTTCCGCTGTAATTTTTTTAGAGGATACATTTTGACTAAACAAAAATAATTCTGACATAGGACCAGTTATTATTTTAATTAAAGACGAAGGGATTGGAGGAAATAATATTTTTTTATTTAAAACTTTACTAATTTCCAAAGTAAACAACTTACTTGAAATTGGATTTGGAGCAACTAAATTATAAATACCAGTTTTATTATTATTCAATAAGAACAAAATTGAATCAACTAAGTCTTCTATATGGATCCAAGAATATATGTTAGCACCGTTACCAAACCATGTGCCTAAAAAATACTTAACTGAAAGTGCAATTGGTTTTAGCAATCCGCCATTCAATGACAATACTAATCCTATTCTCAAAATTGTTACATTTATTTTTTGTTCTTTTAACTTTTCACACGATGTTTCCCATTTACTAACAGTGTTTCCAAGAAAAGAATTTGATATGTTTTGAGATGATTCACTGTGAGTATATGAATTATCCGATTTATAAATCCCAATTGCAGATGCACAAAAAAAATGATCAATTTTTGATTTTTTTTCTAATATAATTTGATTTAATAATCTAACAGAGTTAGTTCTGCTTAAAAGAATTGATTTTTTTGACGATTTTGTCCAAAGTTGGGCAATAGGAGAACCTGCAAGATTAATGATTATCTGAACTCCATTAATACAGTTTGAATCAATTTTATTTAATTCAGGATTCCAATAAAATTTATTAATATTTTTATTTGAAGATTTTAAATTCTTGTTTGTTGTCAAAATATTAATACACGCATTTTGTTCTAATAATTTATTAACTAATTTTTTTCCAATCAATCCACTAGCTCCAGTAATTAAGTATTTCATTCTTAATATCAATAATATTAATCAAAGTTAATTTGTAATTTTACTAAATACAATTGATTTATATGAAAGTTAATAAAATAAAAATCTCTAAGATAAACCAAATTGATTTTGATAATTTAGATTTTGGATCTGTATTTACAGACCATATGTTTACTTGTGATTATATCAATGGAGAGTGGGTAAATCCACAAATATGTCCTTACGAACCAATAACTATTAGTCCTTCTGCGAGAGTTTTTCATTACGGCCAAGCTTGCTTTGAAGGTATGAAAGCATTTAAAGACAACAAAAACGAAACATGGTTGTTCAGACCAAATGATAATTATGAACGAATTATAAAATCTTCTTTAAGATTAGCTATGCCAGAATTTCCTAAAGAACTATTTTTTGAAAGTCTTAATAAATTATTGGAACTTGACAAAGCTTGGATCAAATCTGGTTTAGGGAATTCCTTGTACATTAGACCGTTTATTTTTGCAAGCGAAGACACTATCAATGCAACTGAAGCAAATCAATATAAATTTATGATCATATGTGCTCCAGCTAATTCATATTATTCTGGAGACGTAAGGGTTAAAATTGAGAAATCTTTTAGTAGAGCAGCTAAAGGTGGTGTTGGATACGCAAAAGCTGCAGGTAATTATGCTGCACAATTCTACCCAACAATTCTAGCAAGAAATCAAGGTTATCAACAAATTATTTGGACAGATTCATCAACACACGAATATATCGAAGAAGCTGGAACTATGAATTTATTTTTTAGAATAGGAGATAAATTAATAACAGCTCCAACAAGTGATAGTATTCTTGATGGAATCACTAGAAAAAGTCTAATTAAAATTTCAAAAGATTTAGGAATAGATATAGAAATAAGGCCAATAAAAGTAAATGAAATTTTGAATGCAGCTAAAGAAAATAATTTAAAGGAAATATTTGGAAGCGGAACCGCAGTAGTTGTTCTACCAATAAGTGGTTTTGGATATGAAAACGATAAATTTGAATTACCAAGTATTGAAAATCCCTGGAGTCTTTTGTTAAAGAAAAAACTGAACGATATTCAATATAATATTATTGAAGATCCCTACGGCTGGAGGATTAAAGCTTAATTCAAAACTTTAGAAATATTAGGTTTAAAATAATTAGGTCCTTTCATTACTTTACCATCATTTCTGTAGATTGGCTTTCCGTCCTCTCCTAATTTACTCAAGTTACTTTTTTGTATTTCATCAAAAATTTCTTCTATTTTATCCTGCATACCATGTTCTATAATAGTTCCACATAAAATATAAAGCATATCACCCAAAGCATCAGCAACTTCAATTAAATCGTTGTTTTTTGCAGCTTGAAGATATTCTTGATTTTCCTCTGCCATTAAATTAAATCTTAATTTAATTTTATCTAAGCCAATTTCAGTAGTAGGATTTTCTTCATAACTAAGTTTGTATATTTCGTGAAAGATTTTAACTGCTTCTATTTGATGTTTCATATAGTATTTAATATTATTTTTACTTAAAAGTAGTTAAATATGTTCAGCAGTGGTCAATTAGTTTTTGCAATTTTATTTTTTATTTCGTTTGTAGCAATTATAACTATTAGTTACAAAAAAGATTTAAAAGGACTTAAGGGTTCGTACAGCGGAATCAGATGGGTAATAATAGGTTTTGTTTGTTTTGTTTTATTATTAGTTATTTTAAAAAAGCTCAGTGTTTCATGAAACAATTACTTTTAGTTTTTATTGGTGGAGGATTAGGAAGTATATTTAGATATCTTATTTCAAACATTTCTATTTTCAATAATTCCAGAATTCCCATTAACACATTTGTTTCTAACATAGCAGGGTGCCTTTTAGTTGGGCTAATTATGGGTTGGGCGATAAAAAACAATCAAATGAATTCTCCACAAACTATTTTATTTGCTACTGGTTTTTGTGGTGGACTTACTACATTTTCAACTTTTGCTTATGAAAATGCCGAATTAATAAAATCTGGCGAAATTAGTACATTCTTTTTCTACACATTTATTTCAGTAATTATCGGCTTTGCCGCAATTTTTATTGGAATACAAATAACAAAATAGGTTTTATCAATTTCAAAAATTGATCAATTTGATAAAATAAACCATCCACAATTATCATTTCTTAATTTTTAATGTTTTGAAATTACATTATTTGTAAAAATAACAGCTAATTAACCATTTTTATTAGTAAATATATTGTCTTTTGTTAGTTTTGATGAAAATTATTTAACAAAAATTAAAATTAACTTAATTATTATTATTATGGATTTAAAAAAACAATCATTAAAACTAAGTTCAATTGTTATCATTGCAATTTGCTTTTTCACATTAAACGAATCCAAAGCACAAGACTTGGGTGCAGATTTAGTCAGCTCATATGTTTGGAGAGGAACTCAATTTGGTTCTGGAGCTCACATACAGCCATGGGTGTCATTAAGCTCAGGAGATTTGGAAGTTGGAGCGTGGGGAAGTTTTCCAACAACAGCAGTTGGAGGAGGAAATGAACTTGATTTATACGCAAGTTATTCTTTTGGAAAATTCGGATTAACTCTTACAAATTATTCATTTCCAGGTGAGGGTGGTACTTACTTAGATGGAGAAGGACTTTTTGAAGGAGATTATTTAGAAATTTCTGGTTCTGCAGAACTAGGACCAATCAATCTTTTAGTAGGTTATTTTACAGAGGTTGAAGCATTATATATTGAAGCTGCTTTTTCAGCAGGTCCTGTAGATATATCAATTGGATACGGAGACGATTCAAAAGATGCTTGGTATGTTAATGGAGGAAGTGGATTATGCAACATATCTATCGGAGGTTCTAAGGATGTTAAATTAACAGAAGATTACACGTTACCACTATTTGGATCATTTGTTTACAATCCAGATTCAGAAGCTGCATTTTTAGTATTTGGAGCTAGTTTTTAATAACATAAAATTTAATATATATGAAAAAAATAGAAGCAATTATTAGAAAATCAAAATTTTCTAAAGTTAAAGAAGCTTTACACGGAGTAGAGGTAAATTTTTTCACCTACTGGGATGTTACTGGAGTTGGAAATGAAAAAGAAGGGCATGTATACCGTGGGGTTACATACAGTACTGCAGATATTCAAAGAAGGTATTTGTCAATCGTAGTTTCTGAAGAATTTGTTGAAAGAACAATCAATGTAATACTTAACTCTGCCTACTCAGGTGAAGTAGGAGATGGTAAAATATTTGTATTTCCCGCAGAGGAAGCTTACAGAATTAGAACAAAAGAAACAGGTAAAACATCATTAAACTAAAATTATTATGGAATTACTAACATCAAATAACGTATGGATGATGATCTGTACAGCACTAGTATTTTTTATGCACTTAGGATTTTCATTTCTTGAAATTGGACTTACAAGACAAAAAAATACAATTAACATATTATTTAAAAACTTCTTTGTTATAACTATGGGACTGCTAGTTTATTGTGGTTTTGGGTTTAATCTAATGTATCCGGGTGAATTTGGAATTATTGACAGAGTTTTAGGATTCGCAGGATTTGGATTGGATCCAGGGATTGATTATGACCAATTAACATACGCTGGAGGTGGATACACATATTGGACAGATTTTCTTTTTCAAGGAATGTTTGCAGCAACAGCAGCAACTATTATTTCTGGTGCAGTTGCTGAAAGGATTAAAATTGGTTCTTTTATGCTTTTAGCTTTCCTATATGTTTCTTTTATATACCCAATTGTTGGTTCTTGGCAATGGGGAGGAGGTTTTTTTAGCAATTTTATTTCTGACGATTTAGGTTTTTATGATTTTGCAGGATCTACTTTAGTTCACTCTGTTGGAGGTTGGGGAGCTTTAGTTGCTATATACTTTTTAGGTGCAAGAAAAGGAAAATTTGACTCTGACGGTAAACCTCTTGCTATTCCTGGTTCAAATTTGCCAATATCTGCTGCTGGAGTATTAATTTTATGGTTAGGATGGTTTGGTTTTAATGGTGGTTCTGTACTATCTGCAGACCCTGCACTTACATCGTTAACTTTAGTTACAACTTGCTTAGCTGCTGCAGCAGGTGGAATTGGAGCAGCTGTTTTGTCTGGAATACTTTATAAGAATTTAGATTTAACTATGTTTATGAATGGAGTTCTTGGAGGTCTTGTAGGAATTACAGCTGGAGCTGATCAAATGCTTCCACATACTGCAATATTAATTGGTTTAATAGCGGGTGGAATTGTTGTTCTCTCGGTTGCATTTTTAGATAAATGTAAACTAGATGATCCTGTTGGAGCAATTCCAGTACATTTATTTTGTGGAATTTGGGGAACGTTAGCTGTTGGACTATTTGGTGAATTAGCTGGATTTGATCAGTTCATGGTTCAATTAGCTTGTGTAGGAATCACTGGTCTCTTTTGTGTAATTGGTGGAACAATTATTACTTTAATTGTCAAATCAATAGCAGGTTTAAGAGTAGAAGAAAAAGAAGAAGAAGATGGCCTAGACATAGCGGAGCACGGAACAAGAGCGTATGGAGATTTTTCAATAAACTAATTATTTATAACTATTTTCATGAAAAATTAGTATCATGAAAATAAATTCTCTCATCAAGCTGCAATGTTGTTTATTAATGACATTGCAGTTTTTTTATACATATGGTCAAAACGAAGTCAGTCAAGGCCCATATGAACAGCTTATTATAAGAGGAGTAACTCTTATTAATGGAAATGGAGCACCACCCATTGGTCCAGTAGATATAGAAATTAAAAAAAACATTATTACAAAAGTTCAAGTAGTAGGCTACCCAGGCGTTAGTAAAAGAAGAAATGGTCCAAAACTTGAAAAAAATGGAATTGAATTTGACTATACCGGAATGTTTGTCCTACCTGGTTTTATTGATATGCACGGACACATTGGTGGAGTATCTCAAGGAGCTGATCCAGAATATGTTTTTAATCTTTGGATGGCTCATGGAATCACAACAATTAGAGAACCAAGCGGCAGAGGATTAGATTTTACTCTAGACTTAAAAAGAAAAAGTGCAAAAAATTCAATAATTGCTCCAAGAATATATTCTTATACTGGATTTGGAAGCGGAACAGAAATAAACAACAAAGAAGATGCAATAAAATGGGTAAGAGAAAATGCAAACAAAGGTGCGGATGGAATTAAATTTTTTGGCGCAAACCCCGCAATATTAGAAGCTGCAATAAAAGAAAACAAAAGACTTGGATTGAGATCAGCTTTCCATCACGCCCAAATGAGCGTAGCTAGATGGAATGTTTTAAACTCAGCGAAAGCTGGCTTAACAACAATGGAACATTGGTATGGATTACCTGAAGCTTTATTTAATAATAAAACAGTTCAAAACTACCCACCTAACTATAATTATCAAAATGAACAGCATAGGTTTGAAGAGGCAGGAAAATTATGGGAACAATCTGCAAAACCCTACAGTGAACACTGGAACAATGTAATGAATGAATTATTAAAACTTGATTTCACTTTAGATCCTACTTTTAATATATATGAAGCTAGCAGAGATTTACATAGGGCAAGACGCGCCGAATGGCATGAAGAATATACTTTACCATCCTTATGGAAATTTTATGAGCCAAGCAAAATTTCTCACGGCTCATATTGGCATTATTGGGGAACTGAACAAGAAGTTAATTGGAAAAATAATTACAAATTGTGGATGACTTTTGTTAATGAATTTAAAAATCGTGGAGGAAGAGTGACAACTGGTTCTGACTCAGGATTTATTTATCAATTGTATGGGTTTGCTTATGTAAGGGAACTAGAACTTTTAAGAGAAGCAGGCTTCCATCCCTTAGAAATTATTCGTTCAGCTACTTTAAATGGAGCAGAAGCTCTTGGCGCCGAAAATAAAATTGGCTCAATTGAAGTCGGAAAATTAGCAGATCTTATTGTAATTGAAGAAAACCCATTAGAAAATCTTAAAGTTTTGTATGGTACTGGTGCAATTAAATTAAATGACGAAAATGAAGTAGTTCGTGTTGGAGGAGTTAAATACACCATTAAGGACGGGATAGTTTATGATTCTAAATTATTGTTGAAAAAAGTAAAAGAAATGGTTAAAAATAAAAAAATAAAAGAAAATTTTATAATTACTCAACCAGGGATGAAATAAATTTCAAAAAAAATAAATCTATTATTTTTTATTAATTAAATTTCTTAAAAATGAAATACTTGAATTATTAAATATTTTTGGTTTATCAACATTGACAACATGACCACAATCTGGAACAACGATAAGTTTTGAGTTTTTATGCTCCTTGGTAACATGTTTAATTGATTCTAGAAACATATAATCTTCTGAACCCATTAAATATAGTGTAGGAATTTTCAATTCAACTTGTCTAAAAAGTTTCAATAACGGGTTCAATTCTGATGTTAATTTATACCATCTCATAAATTCTTTTTGGTACAATTTCTTAGCCTCATTTATAAACAAAAGTCTTGATTTTTTATGATTTTCATAGGGCATGATTACAAATGCAAAGAGTTTGTAGATCCATATGTAGGGTACAACGGATTTAAAAACCGAGCCAAGTTTAATCAAAAATCTTGAACGAAAATTAAGTTTCATTATAGCTCCAGCCATTATCATACTTTTAACCATTTTAGGATAATATTCAGCTAATTGACGGATTAAGATTGTTCCTAATGAAATTCCTATAAAATGAGAGCTTCTAATATTTTCTTTGTTTAAAACTTCAACAATGTCATTTGAAATTGATTTAAATGTATATTTTTTTTCAAAAACATTTGTGAAATGATATTTAGACTTACCGTGACCTCTCAAATCTAAAAGAATAACATTAAAAAATCTTTTAAACTCTTTTATTTGTCTAAACCAAATAGATGAGCTTCCACCTGCACCATGCACAAATGTCACCCATTCATTTGAATTATTATTTTTGTAGATCGAATAGTTAATCATTATTATTGTTTAATAAAATACTCATTTTATACTGAAGTTTTTTAGCTTCCTCATATGATTTTTTAAGAAAATTCTCATCATTACCTGCATATATTATAGATCTTGATGAATTAATCAAAATACCTATCTGATCATTTACTCCATTGTTAAAAGTGTCTTCTAAATTACCACCTTGAGCTCCAACACCAGGGATTAACAAAAAACTATTTGGTACAATTAATCTCACATCTTTAAGAAATGAAGCCTTGGTAGCACCAACAACATACATGAGGTTTTCAGAATTTTTCCATTCTTGAGATTTAACTAAAACTTTTTTAAATAAATCTTGATCTGTATTTGTTGAAAACTGAAAATCATTTGCTCCTTTATTTGAAGTTAAGCCTAACACTATAGTGTGTTTATCTTTATGATTAAGAAATGGCTCAATAGAATCATTGCCCATATAAGGAGAAACAGTTATGGAATCAAATTTCATATGATTAAAAAAAGCTTGAGCATACATATCAGATGTGTTTCCAATATCTCCTCTTTTTGCATCAGCAATAGTAAACAAATCTGGATATTTTTGATTTATATAATTAATCGTTTTTTCCAGGGTTTCCCACCCTTTTGAACCATTAACTTCATAAAAAGCAGTATTAATTTTGACGGAGACAATAAGCTCGTTTAAAGAATCTAATAGTAATTTATTAAAACTAAAAATCGGATCAGATTCTTTTAATAAAAATGATGGTATTTTATTGATATCACTATCAAGTCCCAGACAAAGGAATGAGTTTTTAGAAATAATTTGATCTTTTAAAAAACTTGTTTTCATAAATTAAAAAACTTCTTCTGAATTTTTAAGTAATTCATTATTTTGAACAATTTTCAGTTCATCAATGATTTTCTGTATGTCTCCGTTTACAATATTCTGCAAATCATATAATGTTAATCCTATTCGGTGATCAGTAACTCTTCCTTGAGGATAGTTATATGTTCTAATTTTAGCAGATCTATCACCAGATGAAACCATAGAATTTCTTTTTAACGAATCCTCTTCCAATTTCTTGTTTAATTCTAATTCGTATAGTCGAGATCTAAGAACTTTTAAAGCTTTATCCTTATTTTTATGTTGTGATTTTTGATCCTGACATTGAGCTACAATTCCTGTAGGTGTGTGTGTTAATCTAACAGCTGAATATGTTGTATTTACAGATTGTCCTCCAGGACCAGATGAACAAAAATAATCTATACGAACATCATTCATGTTAATTTCAACATCAAACTCCTCAGCCTCAGGCAAAACCATGACAGTTGCAGCAGATGTATGAACTCTTCCCTGAGTTTCAGTTTGAGGAACTCTCTGAACACGATGAACGCCAGATTCAAACTTAAGAAGACCATAAACTTCATCATTTCCTGAAACCTCAAATATTATTTCTTTATACCCACCAGCGGTTCCAGGGCTAGCATCTACTAAACTAACTTTCCAATTTCTTCCCTCACAATATTTAGTGTACATTCTAAAAAGATCACCAGCAAAAATACTAGCTTCATCTCCCCCAGTTCCTGCCCTTAACTCTACAACAACATTTTTTGAATCATCTGGATCTTTTGGAATTAATAAAAATTTAATTTCTTCCTCAATTGATTTTATTTTTTCTTTTGAATCTTTTAATTCTTGGTTTGCCATTTCTAGCATTTCTTTGTCATCTTCAATTTTAATAATTTCCTCTGCTTCTTCTTTGTTAGAAATTAAACTTTCATACTTTTTTTTCTTTTCAATTAAAAGACCAAGATCTTTATATTCCTTATTTAATTTAATATATCTCTTTTGATCAGTTATAATATCAGGTTGTATAATAAGATCTGAAACCTCATTGTATCTTTGTTGAACAATATTTAATTTATCTAACATTTAAAAAAATTAATATTTACGAATTTATGATATTTTGGAATTTATTAGTATTCAAAAGTTCCATGATCTGAAATAATAGTTAGTTTTTTTGAATCACTAGCCTCTACTTTTCCAATTATCTTAGCATCAACTCCAAATGACTTTGAAATTTCTATTATATCACTAGCTACGCTTGAATCAACATACATCTCCATTCGGTGTCCCATATTAAAAACCTTATACATTTCTTTCCAATCAGTATCGGATTCATTTTTTATAATTTCAAATAATTTAGGAGTTTGAAATAAATTATCTTTTACAATATGTAAATTATCAATAAAATGTAGAATTTTAGTCTGAGCACCTCCGCTGCAATGAATCATTCCATGAATCGTACTAGAATCATACTTTTTTAAAATTTGTTTTATGACTGGAGCATAAGTTCTAGTAGGAGAAAGTACTAATTTTCCAGCATCTAAATCAACACCCTCGATTCTTTGCCTAAGGTCATAAGAACCAGAATATATGAGTTCGTCAGGCACCAAAGGATCAAAACTTTCTGGATATTTCAAAGCTAGACTTTTATTAAAAACATCGTGTCTAGCAGATGTCAAACCATTACTTCCCATACCACCATTATATTCAGATTCGTAATTTGCTTTTCCAAAAGATTCTAAACCGATTATCACATCTCCATCTGTTATGTTAGAATTATCAATAATATCTGATTTCTTCATTCTAGCTACAACTGTTGAATCAACAATTATAGTTCTAACTAAATCTCCAACATCGGCAGTTTCACCACCAGTTGACTTTATATTTACACCATAATTAGACATTTCAAGAATTAACTCCTCTGTTCCTTCAATAATTGCTTTGATTACCTCACCAGGAATTAAATTCTTATTTCTACCAATTGTTGATGAAAGTAAAATATTGTCAACGGCACCAACACACAATAAATCATCAATATTCATTATTAGTGCATCTTGAGCAATTCCTTTCCAAACAGATAAATCTCCAGTCTCCTTCCAATACATATAAGCTAATGAAGATTTTGTTCCAGCTCCATCAGCATGCATAACTAAGCAGTAATTTGAGTCACCAGAAAGATAGTCAGGAACTATTTTGCAAAATGTTTTTGGAAACAAACCTTTATCAACATTTTTAATCGCGTTATGAACATCTACTTTATCGGCCGAAACACCCCTCAAACTATAACGATCTATTTTTTTTTCATTCATCTAAAACAAAGATACAAGTAATGGTAAGGATTTAAAATTTTATTTGAACTAAATAATTTTATAAAAAAATATCAAAAACTCAATTTTTTATCTAAAATTTATTAAAAAGAAAAAAAATATTATAAAAAAATACAATATTGATAAAAATGAATTCTGTTTATATCTTTTGAAAAGTTAAATCGCTTAAAATCAATAATATATTTTATTTTTATTGGATAATAATTTATTAAATCTTTTTATAAAATGAGTAAATCTAAATTAGAATACATTTGGTTGGACGGTTATAAACCAACCCAAAACATGAGAAGTAAAACTAAAGTCCTAGAAGATTTTAGTGGAAAACTTGAAGACTGTCCAATCTGGTCATTTGACGGTTCATCTACAAAACAAGCTGAAGGCGGATCTTCAGACTGTTTACTTAAACCAGTTGCAATATATCCAGACCCTGACAGAGTTAATGGATTTTTAGTTATGACTGAGGTATTAAATGCTGATGGATCTCCCCATGAATCTAATGCTAGAGCAACAATTGACGATGATGATAATGACTTTTGGTTTGGATTTGAACAAGAGTATTTTATAATGGATTGCGACACTTTATTACCATTAGGTTTCCCTGTTGGTGGTTACCCAGGTCCACAAGGAATGTATTACTGTTCTGTTGGAGGTAAAAATACACACGGTCGTGATTTAGTAGAAGAACACGCAGATCAATGTATTGAAGCAGGATTAAATTTTGAAGGTATCAACCAAGAAGTTGCTAGTGGTCAATGGGAATTTCAATTATTCGCAAAAGGTGCTAAAAAAGCTGGAGATGAAATTTGGGTTGCTAGATATTTATTAGATAGAATAACTGAAAAATACGGATATTATATTGAATATCATCCAAAACCAATAAAAGGAGATTGGAACGGAAGTGGTATGCATGCAAACTTTTCAAATACATTATTAAGAACTTGTGGTTCTCAAAAAACATATGAAGCAATTTGCGAGGCATTTAGACCTGTTGTTAAAGAACATATTAGTGTATATGGTGAATTTAATGATCAAAGGTTAACTGGTCTTCACGAAACAGCATCAATAAATGATTTTAGTTATGGTATTTCTGACAGAGGAGCATCAATAAGAATTCCAATTATTACAGTTGAAAAAGGTTGGAAAGGATGGTTAGAGGATAGAAGACCTGCATCAAATGGAGATCCTTATAAGATTGCTGGAAGAATTGTTAAAACTGTTAAATCAGCCAAGGTTTAATATTTTTATATAAAATGTAAAAAAACCCTCTAAATAGAGGGTTTTTTTTTAATATAAGTTAGTTTAGCAGTAATTGACATATGTAAACAGTGTAACACAGCAGGATTATTAACCCCTCTTTTCTACCCAAAACAAGTTTTTTTGGAAAAAATATTAAAGGGAGTATTATTGCTGCAAAAAACAACATTACGTAAATATCATAATTTATAATATTTTGATCTAATACAGTCAAAGGAGTTACTAGAGATGTTATTCCTAAAACAGCAAAAACATTAAATATATTTGAGCCCAATAAATTACCTAACGAAATACTTTTCTCTTTATTAAAAACTGCTACTAATGATGTTACTAGTTCAGGGATACTTGTTCCAACAGAAACAACAGTTATTCCAATAATCCTTTCACTAATCCCAAAAGAGTTAGCTAACATTATTGCCCCATCTATAAACCACTCTGAACCATAGAAAAGAAACAATCCTCCAAAAAATAATATAAAAAGAGATTTTAAAAGTGAATCTTCATTGCTGTTTTCCAACTCAACTTCAGATTTGTCACGAAGTTTTATCAAAGCTGAAATAGTCATAACTAAAAAACAAACTAAAATACCTCCTTCTATTTTACTAATAGCACCATCTAGTATTACTAAAAAAAAATAAATGGCAGAAAACATCATAATTGGCCACTCTTTCTTATAAACACTTTTAGATATACTAATAGGCGAGAATAGTATTGTAATTCCTAAAACTAATCCAAGATTTGCAATATTTGAGCCTAAAACATTAGAAATAGCTAAGTCAGGTGATCCTTTTAAGGCTGATTTAATACTAACAATTAGCTCTGGAGCAGAAGTTGCTAATGAAACTACTGTCATCCCTATCAATAATTTAGGAATACCAAATCTAAGTGATATTGAAACTGCGGCTTTTAATAATAAATTTCCTCCAATAATTAAGACGGTTAAGCCAAAAATTAACAAGGAAATAGTATTTAAATCCATATATTTATTTTTTGTAAAGATAGCACATGAATTATATATAATTAAATGAAAAATATATTTAAAATCTTAGCTAAGATTAATAAAGTTTTACTACCAAGTTTAACTAAAAACAGAGTGGACCCAATTAAAGCAACAAAATTTCAATTTTTATTATTAGGCTGGAGATATTTTATAACAAAAAATAGTTTGGATTAGAACTAAAATCTATATTACTTTCAATTTCTTTCCGACTTCGTAAAAAGCGTTCAGTGCTTTATCAATATCTTGAATTGAATGAGAAGCTGAAATTTGCACTCTGATTCTAGCCTGACCTTTAGGGACTACTGGGAAAAAAAAGCCAATTACATATATATTTAATTTTAATAGTTCAGAGGACATTTCTTGAGCAAGATGATCATCATAAAGCATAACAGGAACGATTGGATGATTTCCAGGCTTAAT
>ERZ1046740.1403-NODE-1403-length-17020-cov-5.209372_pt1 | contig 17020 bp, 19 predicted proteins | sample MGYA00383093_ERZ1046740 | MGnify/ENA primary metagenome ERZ1046740 (study PRJEB29581, sample SAMEA5548363) | metagenome | biome: marine; feature: coastal; material: water | depth 25 m | study: Short-term variability in the microbial, nano- and picoplankton... | reverse complement strand
ACGTTAGGTAAAAAATAGAATGAAAGAAAAAGGATATCTCTGGACGTGCTACGGCTTTACCAAGACTCATATGTGGGGGCTCCACATAGTCTCTGGTCTTTTCGCGATAGTCGGGATCGGCATGCTTACAATCGCGATTTTAGGAATAAACGAATTGAGCGATAAATTGTTTTATAGAATGATCGCGGCATCAGCCGTTGTGATGCTAGCAAACATTGGAATGATTTTATACTCAATGTTCACGATTGGGTTTTACAAGAATTGCAGAGATTTAGAAAAGTCGGAGGAAAAGACCTAACAAGGCGAGAGTGGGCAACTCCGTTCGTGCCTCCTCTTGACGATCTGCAAAAGAATTGAAATTCCAATTTTTAGGCTTTAGCATTTCAAAATGCCCGAAATATCCAGATTTCTAGGAATCATCATCCGCCTCCGCACTTCCATGCCGAGTATGGAGAATACGAAGTAACTATAGATATACTCACAGGCGTGATTACTGGACATTTCCCGAAAAGAGCCCTAAAGGCTGCCCTCGAATGGTATGAGCTCCACAAAGATGAGCTGCTGCAGGATTGGAAGCTTGCCGAACAGCGCGAACCACTAGAACCAATTCAACCCCTAGAATAATGAAATTCCCACACATTAAAGAAGCTGAGCATTTAGACGGATACAGGATCTGGGTAAGATTCAGCGATGGAACCGAAGGCGAAGTCGATTTAGCAAATGAACTTGATGGAACCGTATTTGCCCCCCTCAAGGACATCGACTTCTTCAAGAAGTTTACACTGGAAGGCCACACCTTGACTTGGCCGAATGGTGCCGATTTCGCACCTGACTTTATCCACTCATCTCTAAGGCAGATCAAGACGGCATAGACAATAGATTTCGCTACCGCTCATCTATGCCTAGCCTCCACGATCCTGGACGTGGACGGAAAATTGAACTTCTCGGATGATTTCCGAAGGTGACATCAGGTAGGGTCGTCTCTCCGAGACGACCGTTCGCGGACGTGCCCCCGCATACTCATCCACACAATACAGCGATCCACTACCGCAGGCTGAACGGTGCTATAAACGGCGATTTAGTTCCTAAATTCAGACCCCACACGCTCCTCGACATTTTTAAGCCATTTTTGAGACTTTTGACTCAAATTAGGCTGTTTTCGTCAGCGCGGGTAATCCGCGAAGAAGCCCTTCGGTCGAGCGATGTTCGTTATACCGACACACTGATAGTATGTCTTGCCAATCGTGGCCAGATTCGACACGATACAGATCCTTTCTAGTGGGTACAATGGTGCCGTCTTTCGGAAGGGGAGAATACGCGTCATGCATGAACTAAGTATTACCCAGAACATCGTTGCCTTGGTAAGCGAACGGGCCGAGGGCCATCGTGTGACCCGTGTCACGGTTGAAATCGGCAAGCTCAACGCGATCGTGCCCGATGCGATTCAATTCTGTTTTGGACCCTGCACGAAAGGCACTGCGCTGGAGGGAGCACAACTTGAAATCCACGAGATTGCCGGGCGTGGTCGCTGCCGGGAATGTGGCAGGGAACTGAAACTCACACAACCCTACGGTCAATGCGCCTGCGGCTCGTTTCATATCGAGTGCATCAGCGGCGACCAAATGCGGATCAAGGAAATGGAGGTCGCCTGATGTGCACAAGCTGCGGATGCTCTGAACACGCTCACCCAACGGTTACGGTATTCCAGGACGGCAGGCCTGTCCGGATCGAAAACCACGACCCTCACACGCACAGTCATGCGCATGCCCACCACGCGCACAGCCATGAACATGAATCCGGAACGACGATTCCGTTGGAAGCCGACATCCTTGCGAAAAACGACCTGCTGGCCCAGCGTAACCGGGGCTGGTTCGAGGGGCGCAACATCCTCGCCCTCAACCTCGTCAGCTCTCCCGGATCGGGCAAGACCACTGTGCTCGAAAAAACAATCCTTCAGCTCGCGGGTGATATTCCGATCCACGTGATTGGAGGCGACCAGGCAACGACCAACGATGCCGAGCGTATTCAAGCCACGGGCTGCCGGGTCGCTCAAATCAACACTGGTGCGGGTTGTCATCTCGACGCCCATATGCTCGCCCACGGTCTGGATGAATTGCAGCCGCCGCCCGACTCGGTCGTGCTGATCGAAAACGTCGGCAACCTGGTCTGCCCTGCCCTCTTCGATCTCGGCGAATTCTGTAAGGTAGCCATCCTGTCGGTCACGGAAGGCGAGGACAAGCCGGTTAAATATCCCCATATGTTTCGGGCCGCTCAAGTGATGCTCTTGAACAAAATCGACTTATTGCCACACGTCGATTTCAACGTGGAGCGCTGCATCAATCTCGCCCGACAGGTGAACCCCGACATCACGGTGTTCCAGATATCCGCAACCCGCGGCGACGGCATGGAGGCTTGGTATCAATGGTTGAAAGATCACCTGCCGACACATCCCCCCGGTCTCACGACCGAGGCAACCTAAAAAACAACGGAGCCAAAATATCGAAGCTTCGCTCCCCCATTCACTGCGCTCATTTCCCTTCGGCGGGACTGTAAGCGTGAAAGCGGAGATTCGAAGCCCCCCGGTCTCACGACCGAGGCTGCCTGATACATCGTATGAATAGGGAACGTCTCAAAATTGTTGCACGCGGCTTGGTACAAGGTGTCGGATTCCGACCCTTCGTCTACCGACTGGCGAATGAATTGTGCCTGCGGGGCTGGGTGCTCAACAGTGCCGGGGGCGTGTTCATCGAAGTCGAAGGCCCCCGCAGCGGACTCGATACATTCTTGCATCGACTGGAACAGGACAAGCCAGCACTTGCAGTCATCCAAAGCCTCGAACACTCCTTTCTCGATCCCGTCGGCTACAACGACTTTGCCATCCGCCACAGTGAGGACGAAGGGCCTAAGACGGTGCTCATTCTACCGGACATCGCCACCTGTCCGGATTGCCTGCGGGAGATAAACAGCCCCTCCGACCGCCGCTACCGCTACCCTTTCACCAACTGCACGCATTGCGGCCCCCGCTTCAGTATCATCGAGTCACTGCCTTACGATCGTCCCAACACCTCGATGAAACAGTTCGCAATGTGCCCTGCCTGCGAACGGGAATATAATGATCCTCTCGACCGCCGTTTCCACGCACAGCCGATCGCTTGTCCTGAGTGTGGTCCACGGCTGGCCTACTGCACGGCCACAGGCACCCTTTCGGCAGAGAGAGAAGAAGCGCTCGGAGCGGCCATCGAAGCTGTCAGGAACGGGCAGATTTTGGCTCTCAAGGGGCTGGGCGGCTACCAGTTGATCGTCGACGCACGGAACGACGACGCCGTGCGACGTTTACGCAAACGAAAGCAGCGGGAAGAAAAGCCGCTTGCCCTCATGTATCCGTCGTTGGAATCGGTCAATCAAGCTTGCCATGTTTCCCAGGCGGAAGCGCGACTGCTGCAATCGCCCGAAGCCCCCATCGTCTTACTTGAACGCCTTGACGCAGCCATTGCCCCCTCGGTCGCACCGGGCAACCCCTGCCTCGGTGTGATGCTACCCTACACACCCGTGCACCACCTCCTGCTCTCCAAGCTGGGCTTTCCCGTCGTTGCCACCAGTGCCAACCTCTCCGATGAACCCATCTGTACCGACAACGATGAAGCGCTGGAACGTCTGGCCCAGATTGCGGACGGATTCCTGATGCACGACCGGCCCATCGTCCGCCATGTCGACGACTCGATCGTGCGCGTGCTTCTCGGGCGTGAACTCGTCCTGAGGCGGGCCCGCGGATACGCACCATTACCCATAACAATGAAGGAGACGCTCCCGCCGATATTGGCCACCGGCGCACACCTAAAGAACACCGTCGCCCTGAGCGTGGGCAACGAAATCCTGAGCAGCCAGCATATTGGCGATCTCGAAACACAGGCAGCTTATGCGGCATTTGTGCGGACCACGGCGGACCTGCCACAGTTGTATGCAATCGAGCCTCAACTGGTAGCCTGCGACCAGCATCCGGACTACCTGTCCACTCAGTTCGCGCAGAGTCTGGCCACACCACATATCGAAATCCAACACCACCACGCCCATATCGCCGCTTGTATGGCGGAAAACGAGCTGGAACCACCACTGCTCGGTGTGGCTTGGGACGGAACGGGCTACGGCCCCGACGGCACGATCTGGGGCGGTGAGTTTTTCAGCGTAAAGGAAAGTTGCTTTGAACGCGTCGCACACCTACGCACCTTCCAACTGCCGGGGGGTGACGCGGCCGTCAAGGAGCCCCAGCGCTGTGCACTGGGTCTGCTCTACGAAATGCTCGGCGACGAAGCTTTTGCCCCAGACACCCCTCAACCACTGAAACAGATGCTGTCTAGGGGCATACAATCTCCGTACACCTCCAGCGCTGGTCGCTTGTTCGACGCCGTGGCCGCCCTCCTCGATATCCGTCAACAAGCGAGCTTCGAGGGACAGGCAGCGATGGAACTCGAATTTGCCGCAGATCCGGGAATCAAGGAAAGCTACCCGATCAACGTCGGCGAAATTGTGGATTGGCAACCGATGATCGAAGCCATGCGCTCCGACAACGCACCCATCGGCGTGCGCGCGGCGAAATTCCACAACACACTCGCAGAAGCCATCGTCCGGGTCGCTGGCAATGTCGGCGAGACACGTGTCGTACTGAGCGGAGGCTGCTTTCAGAACAAACTCCTCACGGAGCGTACCGTGCTGCGCTTGCGCGAGGCAGGTTTCCGGCCCTACTGGCACCAGCGTGTTCCACCGAATGACGGCGGTATCGCCCTCGGTCAGGTATATGCTGCGGCCAAGATGCAGCAGCTGAACCTTGGGAACGTTGAACATCCAAGGTCCAGCATCGAACGTTGAATTGTCGATCAGCGGGATTCGACGTTCAATGTCCGGCTCTCTCCTCAAGTGCGAATAATTAGGTTTTACTCTACGGCCGTGGGGCATATAAAAGTAGAGCAGGAACAAACACATGTGTCTCGCGATCCCCGGTAAACTCATAAAAATCGAGCCTACACCCGACGGCGTGCGAATGGGCAGTGCCAACTTCGGAGGGGTCGTCAAACAAGTATGCCTCGAATATACGCCCGAAGCGGTCGAGGGTGACTACGTGCTCGTGCATGTCGGTTTCGCAATCAACATCGTGGACGAGGCGGAAGCCACGCGGACCTTCCAACTGCTCGAAGAAATGGAACAGTTGGATGAATTAAACACGCCCGCCGACAATAGGGAGGAACGCGACGGATGAAATTCCTCGACGAATATCGCGACGAAGCACTGGCCAATAAAATCCTGAGCGAGATCCGCAAGGTCGTCACACGCCCCTGGGTCTTAATGGAAGTCTGCGGGGGGCAGACGCATTCCATCGTCAAGTATGGGATCGACCGCTTGCTGCCCAAGGAGGTCGAGCTCGTGCACGGGCCGGGCTGCCCGGTCTGCGTCACCTCTCTGGAGATGATTGACAAGGCGCATGCAATCGCCGCCCGTGACGATGTCATCTTCTGCTCCTTCGGTGATATGTTGCGCGTTCCCGGCACGGAAGCCGACCTGTTTATCCTCAAGTCACGCGGCGCGGATGTTCGCATCGTTTACTCCCCCATTGATTGCCTGAAGATCGCCAAGTCGAATCCCGAAAAGAAGGTCGTCTTCTTCGCGATCGGCTTCGAAACCACTGCCCCCGCCAACGCCATGCTGGTCTGGCAAGCGCGCAAGATGGGGCTTACAAATTTCTATGTTCTCGTCTCCCATGTGCTCGTGCCACCAGCCATCGCCGCAATCCTCGGTTCACCGGCAAACCGTGTGCAGGGCTTCCTCGGCCCCGGCCATGTCTGCGCGGTTATGGGCTACCGCGAATACGAACCGCTCTGCAAACGCTTCAACGTACCGATCGTCATCACCGGCTTTGAGCCTCTGGACATACTGCAAGGCACTTTGTTGGCCCTGCGCCAACTCGAAGCGGGCCGCGCCGAAGTGGAAAACCAGTATTCGCGCGTCGTCCGGCGCGAAGGCAACGAGATTGCCCTGGATCTCGTCAATCAGGTCTTCGAAGTATGCGACCCAAAGTGGCGGGGCGTGGGCCCGATTCCGCAAAGCGGCTACCGACTACGCGCGGAGTTCCACGATTACGACGCAGAGCGCATCTTTGAAGTCAGCGAAATCGACCGGCAAGAGTCAGGCGCATGCATCAGTGGGCAAATTCTGCAGGGCGTGAAGAAACCACACGATTGCCCCGCCTTCGGCAAAAGCTGCACTCCCGAAAATCCGCTCGGGGCGACGATGGTATCCGCCGAAGGAGCTTGCGCGGCCTACTACACACACGGTCGCCACTTGGATCTTTAAAGAATAGTCAGAATACGATACGAATAACTTACCAATTTAGATTAGTCGCCGTCATAGCAAATGCCTTAAAGCTCATAAATTTATAATTATCAAAAAACGCCCATCCAACAAACCCGAGCATCGATCGAACCCGGGGCCGTTCCCGGCGGGAAGTTGCCCGCTTCCCATCTCCGAGCACAAGGAGATCCTGCTCGGGCATGGCAGCGGAGGTAAGCTCTCCCACCGACTGATCGAGCAGCTCATCATTCCGCAGTTTGCGAATGAACTGCTCAGTCCACTACACGATGGTGCAATCATCGGCATTGACGACACCCGTCTGGCTTTCAGCACCGACTCTTTTGTCGTCGATCCCATCTTTTTTCCAGGCGGGGACATTGGCAGGCTAGCCGTTCACGGAACAGTCAACGACATCGCCATGTGCGGCGCCCGCCCCCTTTATCTATCAGTCGCCTTTATCCTAGAGGAAGGCCTGCCAATGGAAGACTTCCGGCGGGTGCTGGAGTCGATGCGTGAGGCCGCCGCCGAAGCAGGCGTGCGACTCGTTACCGGTGATACCAAAGTCGTGGACCGTGGCAAGGCGGACCGTATGTTCATCAATACTTCCGGCATCGGACTGATTATTGAAGGAACCGATATCAACCCCTGCAGCGCACAAGTAGGCGATCGCATTCTCATCAGTGGACCGATCGCCACACACGGCATCGCCATTATGTCCGTGCGCGAAGGGCTCGAATTTGAAACCGAAATCGCCAGCGATACCGCCCCGTTAAACGGACTCGTCGCAGCCATGCTCGACGTAAGTCATGATATCCACGTCTTACGTGATCCGACACGAGGTGGACTGACCAGCGCCCTAACCGAGATCGCCGAAAAGTCCGGTGCCGGCATTCGCCTCGAAGAACACAGCATCCCGATCCGTGAGGAAGTCAAAGGTGCCTGCGAGATCCTCGGCCTGGATCCGCTCCACGTCGCCAACGAAGGCATCCTGACCGCCATTGTCGCACCTGATGCGGCCGATGCCGTGCTTGCCGCCATGCAGGCCCATCCCCTGGGCGAGCAAGCCGCGATCATCGGCGAGGTCGTTGATGCGCATCCCGGCATGGTCACCATGAAAACACACGTCGGTGGAACCCGCGTCATCGATATGCTTTCGGGTGAGCAACTGCCACGTATCTGCTGATTCGGAAGATTGTAAGCTGCCCGGCAAAGATGAAGAATACATTCTAAAGTGCTTCGACCAGTTGATCCACCAAGCGCGCCCCCCCCTGCTCAACCTCAGGGCTCAACGGGTCACCGGGTTGAAAATTCCGACCTTCAATACCGTAGACAATCACGGTGGACGGAAGACGCCCGAGCGCGCGGGCCATTTCAATGGCTTCGGGCAGCCCCATGCCATGCGTCGAATAGCGCGAAAAGGCCTCGGTCGGCAAGGCGTCAGCACTCGTATCCATACGGTGGATACGACCGCATTCCGTAACCTCCGCCATCGCATCGACCAAAATCAAGACACCAGCAGAAGGAAACTTCTCCAACAAGTCGGCGACCTCGCCGGAAGCGCTGAGTATTTGCACTGTAGGCAGGTCGCGTTCTCGTAACGCCTCCGCAACGAAACACCCGGCGGCATCATCGCCACAGTTCGCGTTGCCTATGCCAATGATGGTCGTTTTTGCTTTCACGGCCGGTTTTCGTAGATCTCACCATCACGGTCGATCTTGACCTTTAAGAAGTGGCAGGAACAGGAGATACAAGGGTCGTAATTGCGAACAGCCTGCTCGCACTTCCATTGCAAGTCGTCGTTCGTCAAGCCGAGGTTCCCGGCAACGAAGCTTCTGAGATCGGCCTCCATTCGCCCCTGGTTCTGCGAAGTGGGCGGGACAATCACGGCGTCTTTAATCAGCCCCTCGTCATCAAGTTCGTAACGATGATAGAGGATACCACGGGGTGCTTCGGTGCAACCGTAGCCCACGCCGGCACGGGGCTCAATGTCTACGGACGGTTGCCCGGGCATTTCGTAAGCGTCGATAATACGGATCGCCTCCTCCACCGCCCTGTAGGTTTCGACTGCGCGCACCACAATGCTTTGAAAGGGATTGTCACAAGTCTTGCCGAGACCGGCAGCGGTCGCAAGGGCGCGCGCATCATCGCTCAGCTTGTCATAGCAATTGTGGTAGCGGGCCATGGGGCCAACCAGATAGCTCCCACGCGTCCGGACGTTCGCATGGAGCGAGGTGGAGTGCGGGACATGCTCTTCGACAATGTATTCGTCAAAGTGTGCGATATCGAAATCCAGGCCCTTGTTGGAAACCAGACGGCCTTCATTGAATGGGTATTCTTCCTTGTGACGCAGTGAAATGAATTCGTAATCCTGCCGAAAATCGGGAAAGTCCAGCCGGCTGGTAAACTCTATCATTTCGCGCGCCAGATCCAGACAGGGCTCAAGCTTGTCCCGTAGCTTTCCGAGTTCCTGCTTCGTCGGCACTTTGTAGAAACCGCCGACTTTGACATTAATCGGATGGATCTCACGTCCACCGAGAAGCTGCACGATTTCGTTGCCGGTCTTTTTCAACCGCAGGCCCTTCTCGACGACATCGGGATAATCCTTAGCCATGCTCATCGCGTCCTGATATCCGAGAAAATCCGGGGTGTGCAGGAGATATACATGCAACACGTGGCTCTCGATCCATTCGCCGCAATAGATCAATCGTCGTAATTCACGCAGAGGCCCGCCAACCGAAACACCGAGCGCCTGCTCCATGGCGTGAGCGGAACTCATCTGATAGGCGACCGGGCAAATGCCACAAATGCGAGCGGTAATGTCCGGCGCATCCGCGAACTTGCGCCCACGCATAAAGCCTTCGAAGAACCGCGGCGGTTCAAAGATGCGTAGCTTCACGTCTTCCACCCGGTCGTTGAGAATCGTGATATCGAGCCCGCTCTCGCCCTCAACACGGGCCATGTAGTCGACCTTGATCGTACGGGATTTGCCGGAACTGTTGTCGGTTTTGTCTGCCATTTGAAATGTCCTCGAAGTTTTGCTGGATGGTTCACAATCGGATCAGGAGCCCGGTGCCGGCCCATCTTCGGGGCTCTCGGAGGCCTTTTTGAATTCCGGTGCGTAGGCGTTAAAAGTGCGATAGGCACGCACGAGGTCGTCACGGCTGACGTTCAGTGCCGTTTGCCATCGTCGACTGAGCGAAGCAGTATTCGGGCTTTCCTGCGGACCAAAGCAATTGTAGCAGCCGCGGTGATAGCTAGGGCAGATCGCACCGCAACCCGCTTGTGTGACTGGCCCCATACAAGGCACTCCCTGCGCGACCATGACACATGGCGTCCCGCGCAGTTTACACTCCACGCAAACACTATGGCGGGGAATGTTCGGCTGACGCCCGTTGAGCAGCGCGTTAATCACTTCGAGCAGTTGGTATTTATTGATCGGGCAACCCCGGAGTTCGAAGTCGACATAGACGTGTTCCGAGATGGGCGTGGAATCTTTCAGCGTGTCGATGTATTCGGGATGAGCGTAAACGATGGATATAAATTCATCGACGTCCTTGAAATTGCGCAGGGCCTGAATGCCACCTGCGGTGGCGCAGGCACCGATGGTAATGAGATAGGTGGATTCTTGCCGGATTTTCCGGATGCGCTCGCGGTCATGAGGTGTCGTGATCGAACCTTCGACCAGCGAGATATCATAGGGGCCCGGTGTCACCGCACGGGAAGCTTCGAGAAAGTGGGCGATCTCGATTGCCCCCGCGACGGCTAGCAACTCGTCTTCACAGTCGAGAAGACTCAACTGGCAACCGTCACATGAAGCAAACTTCCAGACAGCGACCTTCGGTTTGGCTCGTTCTTTCATTTTGGATTAGAGTTCTTTGATGTTCAAAAGTCCGGCAACACGTTCATACGAAAAAACCGGGCCGTCCTTGCAGACGAATTCAGGGCCCAGTTGACAGTGCCCGCAATGCCCCACGGCGCACTTCATGTTGCGCTCCAAAGAGACATAGATGCGCGAGTCGCTGATGCCCCGTTTTTTTAATTCAGGCATACAGTAGCGCATCATGATCTCCGGACCACAGATCATGACGATCGACTTGTGCGGGTCAATGGGTGCACGTTGAATCAATTGCGGCACAACACCAACGTTGCCACACCAACGACCGGTGGCCCGGTCGACCGTCACATAAATATCCAGATCGAAACGACTCCGCCACTGCTGAATTTCTTCCTGATAAAGCAGGTCTTCCTGGGTACGGGTTCCGTAAAGAAGCACCACACGCCCGTAGTCGCTACGATTGTTCAGGATCGCGTAGATGGCGGGCCTGAGCGGGGCCAAGCCGATGCCTCCGGCTACAATCAGAACATCCTTGCCACGCGCCTCATCCAGCGGCCACGAACTGCCAAATGGCCCACGCACCCCGATACAATCTCCAATTCCGAGCGAGCCCATGGCACGCGTGACCGTGCCGACTTTACGCGTCGTATGGAGGACTTCGCCACCCGCTGATGGAGAACTGCAAATCGAAATCGGCACCTCGCCCACACCAAATACGTAGAGCATATTGAACTGGCCGGGAGCGAAGGCAAACGAATGCATTCCGTCTCTCGGCTGAAGGCATAGAGTAAAGGTGTCGGCAGTTTCCCATTCGACATTGGACAATATCCACGGATCCGTCACCATGGGGTCTCTGCCGTCGACTGCCTGAACTGTTGTCATAATCGTTATGTATTGTAGAGTTAAGATTACACTCCCCCGCCACCTTCATCGCCGTAGAGATCGAGCAATTGGAGACGCGTGGCCAGAAGCCTCTCCAACATGATCTGACTGAAACAACGGTGCAGTTGGTAGCCGAACTCGAAGTTCTGTTCACATTTGCCCCGCACACAGCGCCCGTCCAATTTGATAGCCGTCGTATCCTCGATTGCGGTGGCGTCGAAGTGCCAGGTGTAGGGCGGAAAAATCCAGGACCAGCCTAGTACATCGCCATGTGCCAGCGTCTGTATATGGAGCGGTCCCTTCTGCGGTGAATGCGCCGTAAGCTGCACACTCCCGGCATCGATAAAGAAAAACTCATTGGCAGGATCGCCCGTAGTGAAGATCACCTCGCCGGCGTTGAACGAGCACTCGGAAGCACAGGACACGAGCGCATCGCGGAGTTGTGGATTGAGTTCTGCGAAAGCAGGATTGTTCGCAAGGAGTTCCAATAGTTTTTTCATGGCCTGTTAGGATGGGTTTGAGTGGAACTTTGGATGGCGCGCACTTCTTCGGTGATATCGATCCCCACCGGACACCAAGTGATGCAACGGCCACAGCCGACACAGCCGCAAGTCCCGAACTGATCGTGCCAGGTAGCCAGTTTGTGGGTCATCCATTGTCGGTAACGCGAACGGGTGGAAGACCGGATGACGCCGCCCGCGACATAAGAAAAGTCCATTGTGAAGCACGAATCCCAACGCTTCCAACGCTCAGCGTGGTCACCGGTCAAATCCGTGGTATCTTCGACTGTAGAACAGAAACAAGTCGGGCACGCCATGGTGCAATTGGCACAGGACAAGCAGCGGTCAGCCACATCCGCCCAACGTGGGTGCTCTGGATTTTTAACAAGGAGCTCGCGAAGGTTCTCCGTTTGCATCGACCGGCCCATGGACTCGGCTGCTTCGGAGATGCACTGATCGCGTAGTTGCAGTGTTTGCACGCCAGCTAGTTCCTTGGGAACGTTCCCCAGAATTTGCAGGCCCCGTTCACTGCCTACCTCAATAACGAAAACGTGACCCTGTTGACTAACGAGTTCGGTGAGTGCCAGATCAAACCCCTGCCCGACTCTCGGCCCCGCATTCATCGACGCACAGAAACAAGTACCCCCGGCGCGTGTGCAGTTGACGGCGACAACAAAGGCATTGTCCCTGGCCTCGTCATAGTATGACTCAACACTCGTGCCAGTGCGGAATACCTTATCCTGAATTCGGATCGCGTTCAGGTCGCAAGCACGCACACCGATGAATGCATAGGCAGGGATCTCCCTTTTCTCGGGGATGACTTCGAATCCATTCGCCTTTTTTTCGGCCGTCCACAGGCGCATGCGGGAAGGGTTCAGGAACTTCTTCCATGCATGAGGGCCGGTATTGTAATCGAAAAGCGATGGTGAATCGGACTTCGTTATCCGGTAGACCCCGGGGCCCTGTTCATCGGTCCAACCTTTAGGAAGATCTTCAAGCGACACGATCTCATCGTAAATGATCGCTTCGTCCTGAACCGTTGGCCCGACCAAGGTGTAGCCAGCTTCGCGGAGCGCTTTCAAAACTGCATCCAGACCCGAAAGATCCATGACGAATGTATCCGATTTTGTGGTCATTTGCGGTCCCCATCGTTATAATCAATGTGCGAGTGAGTGGATATTTTCGTGCATACCAGCCATAGCCGGATACGTGGATTTAAGGTAACGGAATATAGTGACCTTGTCGATGTATTTTCGTGTCTTTTGGACGTTCGATGTTCGACGAGATCTCTATTCATAGAACAGGGTGGACCAGCGCCCCTCTTCGATCATACGTTTTTTGAGTTGAGCCCAATCTTCAGGCGAGCCGGCGATATCGGCCAACGCGTCGTCCAACTGTTCTTCGAGGCTTGAGAGTCCGGATACGTAGGCATGGGTTTTGGAGTCCTGCAGCATCGACCAAACTTCTTCGGCATTTTCCTTCAGGCTTCGCTCCACTTGAGCGGGTTCATCGAAATGCGGACGCGGGCTTAGCGACTCGAATGCCTTGAAGGAGTCCTCGTCGTAGTAACTGCTGATGTCGTTGTTGCGATCATTCATGTAGAGCAGGTCCATCCCGGTGCGTGCCCCGTAAAACAGACGGACCTTCCCCTTCCACCCACCACGCTCCCCGTAGATGTGCTTGGTAAAGGCGCGGAAAGGCGCTATGCCCGTGCCGACTCCAATCATCAGAAGGTTGCAGGTCTCATCACGCGGGGCAACGAACTGCCGCCCATAGGGCCCGGCGATCTCGATCCGGTCGCCGGGTTGCTGGTCACAAAGGAAGTTCGAGGCCACGCCGGGATAACGCTCGCCACTGACTTCATCGATGTAAAAACAACGGCGGACACAGATCGAGAGCTCCGCCCCACGAGTGCCCTCGCCCATGCGGGAACTGGCGATCGAATAGAGCCGGATATGGTATTTGTTACCAAAAGCGTGGGGCCCCGGAACGAGCACCGCAATGCTCTGCCCCTCGATAAACTGGAAGGCCGGATCCGTAACGCGCAGAACGATATGCCGGACCTCGGCGGTCGATTCATCTGTGATGCGCTCGGAACTGACGATGTCTGCAACATAGGTGCAGTCGGTGTTATATTGGCTGAGTTTCATAATGTCTCTCCTCTGGTGGTTGAATGCTTGTGTGAAAGTTCGTGGTCAGGCGGTCCCTTCGGCTTATGGCATAGACCGGCCCGTCTGAAGGCACAGCTGCCTCCGTCCTTGCTGTGGCAGGGAAAGCCGCAGCCTTCGCCCTCTTCGCGTGCAGGCCCGAACTCGGGGTGCTGTGCCGCAAAACGCCGCGCGAGATGCTGCACGACGATCCAGCCGGCAAGCATGCCGAATACGATCAGGACGGAGATGATGCATTTTAAAATCATGTCAGCGCTAGCCTCCAAGTCCGGCAAAGCCCATAAAGGCGAGTGAAAGCAGTCCGCCTAGGGTGAGGGCCAGCGCGGCACCGGTGCAGACGTCCGGGGTATCGGCGAGTTCGAGTTTCTCGCGCAGGCCCGCCATCAAGATGAGCGCAAGAGTGAAGCCGGCACCGGCCCCCAGGCTGTAGGCGAGGCACTGGATAAAATCGTATTCACGATTGGTTTGGAAAAGGGCCAGTCCGAGGATCGCACAATTGGTCGTGATCAGGGGCAGGAAAATGCCGAGGGAGCGAAAGAGCACGGGGCTGAATTTCTTGATCGTCATCTCAACCAGTTGCACCGCAGAGGCAATGACGGCGATATAGCAAATGAGGCGGAGGAACTCGAGTTCGAAGCGGATAAGCAAGGCGTTGATCCCGAATGCGCAGGTCGAGCTCACGAGCATGACGAAGACCACCGCCATCCCCATGCGGGACGCGGTTTCCAGCTTGCCCGATACACCAAGGAACGGGCACAGGCCAAGGAACATCGCCAAGACGAAGTTATTAATCAGAAAGGCGTCGAGGAAGATAAAGGTCAGGGAATCAGGTTGCACGGGCCACCTCCTTTTCTGTTTCGGACTTTGGCTGCCGACCGGCCATGCGAACCTGTTTTCGTTTTTTCAGAACGGCAAAAAGGAACAACCAGAAGGCTAGGATAAAGAACCCGCCGGGCGGTAGAACAAAGACCGCCCAAGGCTGAAAATCAGGCCCGAACAGCGACACGCCAAACAGCGTCCCGCTTCCCAATACCTCACGCACCACGCCGAGACAGAGCATGGCAAAGGTAAACCCCACTCCCATGCCAAGCGCATTAACGAATGCGTTGATGACGTGGTTTTTCGAGGCATAAGCCTCCGCCCTTCCGAGGATGATACAATTGACGACAATGAGTTGGATGAATGCGCCGAGCGCCTTATAGAGCTCTAGGCTGATCGCCTGAATCGCGTAATCGACGATGGTGACGAAGGTCGCAATCACGATAATGTAGGAGGCAATTCGGACCTGCTTGGGGATCACCTTTCTTAAAAGAGATACTAAGACCCCAGAGCACAGTAGGACGAATGTGGTGGCAAGCCCCATGGCGAGCGCGTTGCTTGCCGTGTTCGAAACGGCAAGCGCAGGACACAGCCCAAGCAGCATCACGAAGACCGGATTGTCCCGCCAGATACCTTGCGTGAAGACGCTCCAACTGAGCGCCTCGGGTGCTCTGGGATCCTTCATCATGGGCTTGTCCTTTCCTCTGCCGTGTTCTCGTATAAGGCGGCTTCGTAACGGTGTAGCAGCGGTAGAATTTCCGATGCGCTCTGCTGCAAGGCGCGTCCGACGGCAGTTGATGTCACCGTCGCGCCCGAGATAGCGTCGATCTGCCAGGAGTCGGTTTTCTTACCATGCTTCACGGTAACGATTTCGTGGACCAGCGCGGTGGACTCCGGATTGAGTCTGGCGTCGAGGCATTCGAAGTTGGCCTGAAATGCTGGATCGGTTTCAACCCGGTCGCCCAGCCCCGGCGTTTCCGAGCTTTGCAATACAGTCATACCGGTGATGCACTCACGCTCCAGCGAGTAGCCGTAGAGAACCTTGACGACATCCTGATAACCTCGTGCCGAGCCCTCGATGGCTACACCCGTCAACGCTCCGGAGTCATCATACCCAGCGTAGAGGCTGGCCTGTCCCAGCGCGTCGTCGGGCAGGGCTTGCAGGCCCTCTTCATTGAGGAAAAAGCTCCGGCGGCCGGTGGCTTCGGGCAGAACTTTGAAGACGGCGCGTTCGAGCGCTTCGCGGCGGTTCTGCAGGATACGCTCACGGGTGAGTTGGAAAGTCGTCGCCACCAGCAGACCGGACATCATCGCAATGCCGCCCAGCGTGCCGATGAGTGCCATGCTGCGTGGAGGTGTCGGAGAGGCTGTCCCGGGATTCCTGCTCATGGGGTTCCTTTCGTTTTAGGCATCTGGGCACCGTAGCGACGTGGTTGTGTCACCGCACTGATCAAAGGTGAACAGGCATTGGCCAACAGGATCGCATACATGACTCCCTCGGTCAAACCACCAAAGAAGCGGATGATCACCGTAAGGAGTCCAATCACGGCTCCATAAACCCAGACGCCAAGAGGCGTGACGGGCGAGGCCACCATGTCGGTGGCCATGAAGACGGCCCCCAGCATCAAGCCACCCGAGCACAGCGTGAAGATGGGCCCGGGATACACTTCGGGATTAAACCAATGAAAGACGGCTGAAAACAACGCCGCACTGGCCAATACGCTGAAGGTAATGCGCCAGTTCATCATATTCCGGAAGATCAAATACATCCCGCAGATGAGGATGAGCAGAGCGGAAGTCTCCCCGCTCGAGCCGGCGCTGGAGCCAAGGAGCAGATCCATCGAGTCTGTCGGAACCTGCTCGAATTTGATGCGGGCAAGCGGTGTGGCACCGGTAAAGGCATCCGGCGCGTTGTGCGCCATCCAGTCGCCCAGGGGTGCGGGCTTTAGAAACGGAAGTGTCAGTGACGATGGGATGAATTCGGTGAAGCGGTTGGGCGAGGCATGCGGCACCCAAGTGGTCATAGGCACGGTAAATGCCGCCTGAAGAAATGCCCGTCCAACCAAAGCCGGATTCATGATGTTAAAACCGAGCCCACCAAAAAACATCTTCCCCACGGCCATACCGAAGATACCACCGACCGCTCCCATCCAAAGCGGGAAACCGGGAGGAAGCGTCAGTGCAAGCAACAGGCCGGTAATCACCGCGCTCCTGTCGCCGACGGTCGATGCCTTGCCGGACAGTTTACAGATAACGTGTTCGGTCAACATGCAGGATCCGGTGCACACCACGAGCAGCGCCAGCACACTGATGCCAAACTGCCAAACGGAAAACGCACATACCGGCAACAAGGCATACACGACATGACTCATGATCACATCGACCGGTTCCGCCACCCGCAGATGGGGAGAGGTCCGCAATAGAACATGCGGCTCCGGTTCGCCCCTTGTTGTAGGGCTGTCCGTCATGAGGCTTTC
>ERZ1046740.1401-NODE-1401-length-17029-cov-4.462943_pt1 | contig 17029 bp, 16 predicted proteins | sample MGYA00383093_ERZ1046740 | MGnify/ENA primary metagenome ERZ1046740 (study PRJEB29581, sample SAMEA5548363) | metagenome | biome: marine; feature: coastal; material: water | depth 25 m | study: Short-term variability in the microbial, nano- and picoplankton... | reverse complement strand
ATTGCCCCTTGTCTGATTGGAGGATTATTGATAATATGATTCAGTATTATTTGGACGAGGGGCTTGACTACATGTCGACCTCTCCAAAGTTTCCCGATGGCTTAGATGCAGAGATAATGACAATGTCTGCGTTGTCAGAGGCAAAGCAAAAGGCAGTCTTACCTTCAGAAATAGAGCATGTAACACAATATATAAATAAAAATCCGAGTAGATTTAGAAATGAGCATTTCGACTTTGATAGAGATTTGTCACACCTTCGATGGACAGTGGATGAGCCTGAAGATTTTGTTTTAGTAGAGGAGTTATATCAAGCATTGTATAAAGACAACCCATTATTTTTAACGGATGATATCTTAGGCTTATTAGATGAACGACCAGAGCTAACTAAAATTAATGATAATTTTATTAGAAATGAGGGTTTAGAAAAGTCATTACAAGAAGATGAGGAGTTTTTGAAAAATGTATAAGAAATCTGAACAATTGTTGAATCGAGCGTTAGAGTCTATTCCTCTAGCATCACAAACATTTAGTAAGAGTTTGACACAGTACCCAAGAGGTGTATCGCCATTTTTTATTGAAAGAGGAAAAGGTTCAAAAGTGTGGGATGTGGATGGTAATGAATATGTTGATTTTGTCAATTCGTTAGCAGCTGTTACGCTTGGATATTGTGATGAAGATGTTGATAAGGCAGTACAAGCGCAAATGAAGAGAGGTGTAACATTTTCATTGCCGCATATCTTAGAAATGGAAGTCGCTGAAAAATTAATTGGCATTATTCCTTGCGCTGAAAAAGTAAGGTTTGCTAAAAATGGCACAGATGCTACCAGTGCATCTATCCGTATTGCCCGTGCATATACAGGTAAAGAGCATATTGCCGTTTGTGGTTACCATGGCTGGCAAGATTGGTATATCGGCTCTACAACAAGAGATTTGGGTGTACCAAAGGCGGTAAAAGAATTAACACATAAGTTTGAATATAATAATTTTGAGTCATTGGAAAAAATATTTCAAGAGCAAGAATTGGCCTGTGTAATTATGGAGCCAATGAATATTGAATATCCGCAAGATAATTTTTTGAAAAAGGTTAAAGAGTTAGTGCATAAGAATAATGCGCTGCTAATTTTTGATGAAACTGTTACAGGTTTTCGATATTCTTTGGGTGGTGCACAAGAGTTGTTCAACGTAATACCTGATTTAGCCACCTTTGGCAAAGGTATGGCAAATGGCTACCCACTTTCTGCCGTTGTGGGTAGTAACAAAGTAATGCAAAAAGTAGAGGATATTTTCTTTTCGGGTACCTTTGGTGGCGAAACTTTATCTCTTGCTGCAACTAGTAAAATCATTGATAAGTATGAGAAAGAGGGGGTGGCTAAGTGTATTGCTGAAGTTGGTGTTTATTTATTGGAACAATTGAATCAACTTATTGATGATAAAAATTTGAGTGGTATTTTTTGGACTTCTGGGCATCCGTCTTGGAGTTTTTTACATATTAAAGAGCAAGAGGGGTATGGCGCGTTCGAGATTAAAACTTTTTTCTTGCAAGAAATGTTTAAACGAGGAATATTAACCTTAGGTTCACACAATATAAGTTATTCTCACACAAAAAAAGTCGTTGACCAGTTGCTAGAAGCCTATACAGAAGTGCTGCCAATGATTGAGAAAAATATAAAAAATCAAACCTTGCTAGAGAATATACAAGGCGATATTTTGCAGCCATTGTTTAAAGTTAGATGAATATATTATTTAGAGTCGATTCATCATCAAAGATTGGGCTTGGGCATGTGATGCGTTGCCTTGTATTAGCAAAGCAATACAAAAAAGACAATATTGTTTTTGCAACTCAAGATTTAAATGGTAACGCCAATCAAAAAATTATTGATGAGGGTCATACATTAATTGTATTGGATGATGATTCTGTCAATCAATTGATTCAAAAAATCAATGAACTTAATATTGATATGGTTGTTTTTGATCATTATGGTATTAATTATGATTTTGAGAGAGCTATTAAAGAAGGCTCAGGTGTAAAAATATTAAGTTTTGATGATATTTACGAAAAACATTATTGTGACATTCTGTTGAATCATAATATTTATGCTGATGCCGGCGAATATAAAGGTTTGGTGCCTGATTTCTGCGAGATTAGGTGCGGTGAAAAATACACGTTAGTGCGTGATGAATTTAAAAAAATAGAAATTAAAAAAAACCTATCCAATAAGAGCAAATTAGTTGTTTTTGTGTGTCTAGGGGGGGCTGATGCGAATAATATCAGTCTACCTGTGTTGGAGATATTGTCTGATTTTGATAACATGATTGTCAATCTTGCTACAACTAGTTCCAATAAGAATATTGACCAGTTATTAGGTTTTTCCAAACAATACAAAGATATTAATATTTGCATTAATTGCAATATTGCTGAATTAATGAGTAATAGTGATTTTTCTATTATTACACCAAGTGTTATTGTTCATGAAGTAATGACTGTTAAATTACCTTTTATAGCTATAATGACGGCAGATAATCAAAAAATAATGTATCAATATTTATGTGAAAATAATTACCCAGTCTTCAGACAGGATGAACTAAATGAACTACGGATGGAGATTAAAAATCATGTCTAAAGATGAAATTATTATAAATGAGTACGGATTTTTTGAAATAAAAAACAAGCCTGGTAAAAAAGAGTTACAAGAATATTATGCAAATAAGTACTATCAAGAAGGCCAAGGCTCTTATGAGCTAAGCTATGATAAATCTGAAATTAAGTATTTATTAAATAAAATTGAACAAAAGCATGTGGCTGCTAAAACTATTTCTAATGTTGAAAAAGGAAGTTTATTAGATGTAGGTTCCGGAGAAGGGTTTACGCTTAGTTATTTTAACAATTTAGGATGGGATTGTGTAGGTCTAGATTTTTCAAGTGCAGGTGTTGAGAGTAAAAACCCAGAACAGGCGTGTTTATTAATTCAAGGTGATATCTTTGAGAACTTGGAGAAGATTACAAAAGGTGATAAAAAGTTTGATTTGATTTTTTTGGATAATGTTTTAGAGCATGTTTTAAAGCCTTTTGAGCTATTAGAAAACCTTAATAAGATTATTAGTGATGATGGTGTTTTGGTTGTAGATGTTCCTAATGATTTTTCCTTGTTGCAGAAATACTTAATGGGAAATAATCATATTGATAGAGAGTTTTGGGTTAGCCCACCAGATCATTTGTCATATTTTAATAAAGATGGATTAATTAACCTTGCCAAAGGTACAGGTTGGAAAATTAATAAGGTTATATCTGACTATCCAATTGAACTAGATTTACTAAGCCCCAATTCCAATTATGTCAATAATCCTTCAGTTGGCAAGGTATCACATAGAAAGCGTATAGAATTTGAAAATTTTATTCATTCCGTTTCTGTTGAAAAGACAAATCAATTTTATGAGAGTCTAATTGATTTAGGCTTGGGTAGGAATATAGTAGGATTTTTTAGTAAACTGTAAGAGTATTGTAGAAGATAATTAATGAAAATAGCTATTCTTTCCGATATTCATAGCAATGTCTTTGCATTACAATCTGTCTTGAGAGTAGTTGTAGAAAAGGAGGTTGAAGTATTAATGATTGCAGGAGATTTTGTGGGTTATTATTTTTGGCCGGCAGAGGTGCTTGACCTTTTAAAAAATTTCAATCCAATTGCAATATGCGGTAATCATGATCAGATGCTCAGAAAAGCAAAAAAAGATAAAAATTATTTAACGGAAATGTGTAAGAAGTATGGAAACGGACTGAGAGTTGCGCTTGATAAATTGGATAAAAAACAAGCTGAGTGGCTGTTAAATCTACCTGAATCGCTTGAGTATGAGACGCCAGATGGAAAAATTTTAATCTGTCACGGGTCTCCGTGGGAGAATGATGAGTATATTTACCCTGATTCAGGTGATGCATTATTAGACAGGTATAACAGTCTTGATGCCAAGTGGATTATTCAAGGGCATACGCACTACTCAATGCATAAAAAAGTTGGCGACGTTACAATTATAAACCCTGGGTCAGTGGGGCAGCCAAGAAATAAAAAGCCAGGAGCGCAGTGGGCATTGCTGGATACAAGTCTTAACAAAGTAGATTTTTTTTGTGAGCAATACGATATTAAAATAGTAGTTGAAGAGTCTAAGAAAAGACACCCAGAAATACCATATTTGGCAAATATCTTGGAGAAGATATGAAGACAATATTGATTACCGGAATAGGTGGAGATATTGCGCAGAGTATTGCAACTATTCTTACTGAAAGTCGCCCAGAGTTTAGATTGATAGGTGCTGATATGAATAATAAGCATGCGGGACAACTTTTTGTTGACGAACTGTTTCAAGTTCCTAGTGCATCATCAGTGGATTATTTGGGTAGCATTAGGGGTCTAATTAGAGAGTATTCTGTTGATATTATCATTCCAACCAGTGAGCAAGAATTATCTGTTTCCCATGCTTTAATCGATGTATTTGGTAGAGATAAGTGTATTACTGCTGGGGTAGAGGTGATCGATATTGGCGTTGATAAGCTCAAAACTATTGATTTTATTGCATCGCTTGATATTCCAGTTCCTTGGACGATTAAAGCAGGGGGTATCATTCCTAAAGACTTTCCGTGTATCTTTAAATCACAGAGAGGGTCTGGGTCAAAGAATGTGTTTATAGTTAAAAATGAGGAAGAGGCATCGTTCTTTGCTAATAAATTTACAGACTCTATTTTTCAAGAATTACTTAAGCCAGATAACCAAGAGATTACATGTGCAGTGTATCGAGCAAGAGATGGCAAGACTGCAGTGCTTCAACTATTAAGGGAGTTAGCAGGCGGGCTGACAAGTTGGGCACAAGTGATTAACAATGATAAGATTTTGGAAATGTGTGAGAGTGTAGCAGCTGGAATGAATCTTTACGGCAGTATTAATATTCAACTCAGACTAACCGATAAAGGGCCGAGAATTTTTGAGATAAATCCTAGGTTTTCTTCAACTGTTTTAATGCGCCATCGCATCGGTTTTTGTGATTTATTGTGGGCGATAGATGAGGCACAAGGGTTAGATGTTGATTTTCCAAACATTGAAGTTAATCAAAGCATGGTTCGTGTTCAGGATGCAAAGAAGTTAAGTGATTACGTATGAAGATAAATAATAGGCCAATAAATGTAGAAAATCCACCTTATATTATTGCCGAGATGTCGGCTAACCATAATGGCGATATCAATAATGCCTATAAGATTATTGATATGGCTAAAACTGCAGGTGCAGATGCAGTTAAGCTGCAAACTTACAAGCCAGATACGATTACAATGGATGTGCACACACCTGAATTTATGATTGAAGGTGGACTATGGGACGGACAAAGTTTATATGAACTATATGAATCTGCTTTTATGCCGTGGGAATGGCATAAACCCTTGTTTGAATATGCACAAAAAATCGGTATTACAATTTTCAGTTCACCTTTTGATAATACAGCTGTTGATTTGTTAGAAGACTTGAATGCGCCCGCTTATAAAATCGCTTCTTTTGAAGCGGTTGACTTGCCTTTGATTAAGTATGTTGCCCAAACAGGTAAGCCAATGATAATCTCAACAGGTATGGCAGATGTTCAAGAGATTCAAGAGGCAATTGAAGCCGCACGAGAAGGTGGTTGTAAAGAATTAGCAATATTGCATTGTGTGAGTGGATATCCTGTGCCTGCTGGGGAATACAATTTGAAAACACTTGTTGATATGCAACAAAAGTTTGGTCTGATTACTGGTTTATCAGATCACACAATTGATAACACAACGGCAATTACTAGTGTGGCACTAGGTGTATCAATTATTGAAAAACATGTAACTTTAGATCGGAACGGCGGAGGTCCTGATGATTCTTTTTCTCTTGAATCGGAAGAATTAAAGCAATTGTGTTTAGGGGCTAAAACTGCATGGGAGGCTCTTGGTAATGTTGACTATGGCAGGAAATCTAGTGAACAAGGTAACGTTAAATTTCGACGTTCATTGTATTTTGTTAAAGATATTAAAGAGGGTGAGGTAATTACTAAAGACCATCTTAAAAGTATTCGACCAGGATTTGGTTTGAAGCCAAAATATTATGAGCAAACTTTGGGGAGAGTTGCAAAATTCGACATAAAGTGTGGCACACCCGCTTCATTTGATTTGATCTTATGAAAAATATTGCTATTCAATCTAGGCGATTTGATTTAAAGGCATTAAGGCCGAGCGATGTGAGCGATAGATATCTAAGGTGATGAATTTTAAGCGTCCATTGATAATCAACAGGTTCTTTCAAAAGAAGGGAAGAGTTAAGCTTAGATTAATTAATAGAGGTTATAAGCAACTTCAGAATAGTAATCGGTTAGGCTTAATTATGCAGCTAAGGGATGCCCTTACTAAAACAGAACTTAAAAGTGTCAAAATCCATAATATTTTCTTCGGTAAGAATAGTCTTGATATTGAATTATCTGTTCGCCAATATCTAACTGTCAGAATATTGGGTGTGTCTTTTAATAAAGAGGTTCTGTATAGCGTAGGAGCCAAAAAACCAATTAGACATCCATTACCAAGAGAGTGGCGTAACACATTAATTAGTAAAAACATAAAAGTTGATAATTTTTCTTGCACTTTATTATGGTATGGGTATATATTTCTGCTCTGGGGGTATGGGACTTTACAATGGTTGAAGAGTTTTTTTGGTATGTTTTACAGACGCCCAAACCTGGGAAGTTATATTTATTTTCACGGTTTAAGTGAACACAATATTTCTTATGATACTAAAGACCACAATATTGTAAATTGGTATTTACAGTGGAAAAATAAAAATGTAGATAGCATCTGTCATAGTATCAACGGTCTATCCAATTTTAAATATAATGGATTGAGTATAGTTAACACTGACGGTCTTCCTAAGCTAAAAGGAAGACAAATGATGTATTATTATATTTGGTCAATGTATTTGATTACATATAGTTTTTTTATGATTTTGATTAGACCGTACTACGGCTTAATGCTTGGCGAGATTCTAAAATTAGTAAGAACAAGTTTTGCAGATAAAGATCAATTGGCTAGTGATTATCTTTTTCATAACTCAGGCCCTTTTTATAGACCCATGTGGACTTACGAAGTGCAGAGAAGGGGTTCAAGAGTTTTATTTTATTTTTACTCGACCAATAATGAGGTTTTTAGTCAAGCAGGAAAGGTGATAACACAAAACCCTTGGCATCTAATTAATTGGCCACATTACTTGACTTGGGATGACTTTCAAAAGGATTTTATCACTAAGTTTGATGTGCATAAGCCCATGGTGGAAGTTGTGGGGCCTATTTGGTTCTCTTCAGGGAGACTGAGCACCCGTATCCCCGATAGATCTGTTGCTGTTTTTGATGTAATACCCTTTAGGCCTACATGGTATATCTTACTAGGACTAGGATCAGAGTATTACACATGCGCCAATTCTATGAAATTTTTGAATGACGTTAGATCTGTACTATCTCAAAACAATATGCATATGGCACATAAAATTAAACGCAGTAATCCATTGGCGCACAAATATTATGTGTCCGGCCTAAAGCGGCTAAAAAAACAGGAAAAATATACTGACATTGATCCCGATGTAGATGCTTTACAAGTTATTAAGAAGACAGAAGCTTGTATTTCCATGCCATTTACCTCCACTGCGATTATTGCTAAGCATGAAGGAAAGCCTTCAGTTTATTATGATCCTAGTGGCTTGATTCACAAAGAAGACAAGGCAGCGCACGGTATACCAGTTTTAAGTAGTATTAACGAACTTGAGGAATGGGTAGAAAGCATATAAATGAGTAAATCTATAAAAAACAGCTCGTTATATTTATTTCAGATTGGTGTCAGTGGTGTATTAATGCTGGTATTAATGCCGATTATTTCAAAGTATCTATTGCCAAACGCTCTTGGCATGTTTGTTTTGGCTCAAATATATACCAGCATCATAGTTGGAATTGCGAACCTTGGTATGTTGGCAGGCTATGAGCGTAATTTTTTTATTTTTGAAAAATCAAGCGGCGAATCTGCAAAATTAATTTCTTCAGCCGTTCTTTTTGTTGCCTTTAATTTACTAGTGCTGTTGGCTTTAGTGTATTTATTTCAGCTGGAAATTAGTAGTTTAATATTTACTTCCGAAATCCCTAGTAATTTATTGCTTGTGGTTCTGATTGGTGCGTCTACTTCGTCATTATCACAGTACTATTTAACTTTTTTAAAAAATTCTAGTATGGCTCAAAGTTATATTAAATACATGATTGTAAATTCTATTATTTATTTTATGGTTGCTATGCTGTTGATGACTAGTGCAGATTTAGGATCTATGTCATTAGCCTATGCGTGGGCCTCCTCTAATACAGTATTGCTTGTTTCATTATTTTTCACTCTTAAAAAGGGACTTCCTGTTGGTTTTGATATGAGAATGTTTAAGCAGATGCTAAAGATTTCATTGCCACTCACACCCAGAGTTTTTTTTGGTTTTTTAAATACACAATTTGATAAGATATTGTTAGGAATGATTGGATCTAGTAGTCTGGTTGGAGTCTATCATGTGGGTCAAACATTTGCTTTAACAATTTTTCAATTTATGACGGGATTAGGCAGGGTATTTCAGCCTGAAATTTATCGAAAGTTGTTTGCAAAAGCGCATATTAATGATGCAAATGAGATAAGCCGATATCTTTTGCCATTTTTTTATATCTCTATTTTTATGGCTTTACTAGTGGTTATGTTTTCTAGAGAGTTTGTTTCTATATTTCTTTCTAATGAGTATCAAGATGCAACTCTTATCATTATTATTTTATCAATCTACTATGTATCAATGTTTTTTGGCAAGGTGACAGGTGCCCAATTAATCTATGCGAAAAAAACACATATTACAACTCTGTTAATGTTTTTAGGGATAGCGATCAATATTGGATTAAATATTCCATTTATTATAAATTGGGGCATTGTTGGTGCTGCATGGGCAACAACTATTTCTGGCGTCATTATGACAATAGTAGGCTATGTTGTTGCACAAAGATATGTCAAAATTACATGGAAATGGTCGTCGATTGTTGCAATATACGGACTTTTTTTAATGGCAGTTATATTTTCTATAGTTGATTATAATTCCACAATGCAATTATATATATCCTTGATATCAAAATTTATAGTTATATTAGCTTATGTTATTGTTGGTTATATGGCAGATATTATATCTATAAGAAAAATTATGGAATTGCTTTCTAGGTGATGTATATCCATTGAAAAATTGGTAAATTATTATGAAAAATATTGTTGATATTCCTGAGAAAATATTAAAATCCAAAATAGTTTTATTAGACATTGGTGCTAGAGACGGCATAGGATGGCCCTGGAGCGCTATACAAGATAATATATTGAATGTAATTTTAGTAGAGCCAGATCCGGTTGAGGCTAAAGCGTTAGAAATACGAGGCCAAGGAGAGGTTATCCCTTATGCATTGTGGAATAAAGAAACTGAATTAATATTAAATATTAATAATTCTCCAGGAACATCTTCAGTATTAGAATCAAATATGTCGTTTTTGCAGCAATTTGATGATGTGCAGCGTTTTATAGCAAAAGATAAAATCACTATAAAAACAAAGACTGTAGATGGTTTAGCTAAAAACAATGAAATTAGCGCAATAGATTTTGTCAAAATTGATGTACAAGGTGGCGAACTTGCAATATTACAGGGTGGTGAAAATTTCTTCAAAGAAAATATAGTAGGACTTGAGGCGGAAGTAGAATTTGCTCCGATGTATAAGGATCAGCCTCTGTTTAGTGATATAGATGTTTTTGCGCGTGAGAAATTAGGATTGGAGTTATGGGATGTGAGAAAAACTTATTGGAAATATAAACAGAAAAAATATCAAGCACCCTTAAAAGGTAGATTAATCTTTGGCGATGCATTGTATTTAAGGCCTGTATCAACTCTTAATGATTGGTTGTCTACAATGGATAAAGTTACAGCGATAGAAAAATTACATGCATTAATAATCACAACTATTGCTTATGGATTTTTAGATTACACATTAACTCTTCTCAATGCAGATTTTGTAGAGAACTATCTTGCTAAAGAAGATAGGCAGGCGTTTATTCAGCATGTTGGCAAAATATCTAATGGCTTCTATCCTTTTAAGAATGGAAATGTGTTTTTATATCGAATACTCAATGTCTTGGCGCATAGTTTTAAGCCTACCTATGGTGGTTGGGCAAATGGTGAGTCACATATTGGCTCTAGAAAGAAATCATTTTTTTGGTTTTAGTCTTAAAAACTCATAACATAATAAAGGTGTTTTATGAACAAAAAACTAATATTATTTGATTTAGATGGCGTGTTGCTTGACTCAGAGAGAAACATGGAGTTGTCTTGGCTTGCAGTTTGTGAGCAGTATGGTATTGATGTCAAGTTTGAAAATTATTTTTCTTACATTGGCAGACCATTTGAAGATATTTTAAATATTTTAAATATTAAAGAGCGACAGAGCAGTATTGAGAAGACATTTAATGAAGTATCCACCCAATTAATTCATAAAGTGAGTTTTTATAACGGTGTTGATTCTGTATTAAGTCACCTTTCTAATATGAATATTAAAACAGGCATTGTCACTTCGAAGAATGCTATTAAAACCCAAAAAATTCTAAAGCTGCTTAATTTTTCATTTGATATTGTGCAAACTCCTAATAATGACTTGCAAGGAAAACCTGCACCAGACCATTTACTATATGCTATGTCAGAATTAAATATATCAGCTTCAAATACTCTTTACATAGGAGATATGGATGTTGACTATGAAGCCGCAAAGGATGCAAAAGTAGATTATTTTCATGCCTTATGGGGATACGGCACTTGCCCTGATAAAAATACAATAAAATTAAAGCAAATTTCAGACTTAATGGACTTTATTAAATGAAAACAATTGGTGTTATACCTTGCCGCTACCAGTCGTCTAGGTTCCCTGGAAAGCCATTAGCGCTTATAGATGGTAAGCCGATGATGTGGCATGTTTATCAGCGGGCTCTTGAATCAAATGTATTAGATGAAGTATACATTGCAACTGACGATGAGCGTATTATCCAGGTTGCGGATGAATATGAATTAAATACTGTAATGACCAGTAACAAACATGAAACTGGTACCGATAGAGTGGCGGAAGTTGCTAGCAAGATTCAAGCGGATTACTATGTTAATATTCAGGGTGATGAGCCTTTTATTGAACCTGAAGCGATTAAATTAGTTGTGCAAGCTATTATTGATTGTGACAATCCGCTGGTTCAAGCAACTAATGCTTATACGTCCATGCAAGATATTAGCGATATCGTTGATACAAATACAGTTAAGGTGGTTATGGGTGTTAATCAACAAGCATTGGCGTATTCTCGACAGCCGATCCCATATCCGAAGGCAGATATTGCAAAATACTATAAACAATTAGGTTTGTATGCTTTTAAACAAAGCGGGCTGCAAGTGTTTAGTGAGAATATACCTGCTAATTTGGAAAAAGTTGAAAGCGTCGAGATGTATCGTTTACTTGAGCACGGTTATAGTATTCAGATGGTTGAAACTAATGATGTTTCTATATCAGTTGATACACCAAGTGATTTAATTCGAGTTCAAAAAATATTTGGCGAGTGATTTTCATCATGACCAGCTTTAATTAAATAGTAAACAAAATATGCTACTAAAGCAAATTTTTGTCATAATATACTTATCTTGATAAAACTTTATTATTAGATTTGAATACTGGTCAATACAAGCTATTATGCAAAACATGCGATAGTATCTTAGAAGAGAATAAAAGCATTTACAGGGTTGCGATACCTTTATTGCATGTTATCAAAGAGCATCCATCCTTTTTAAAACGATATCAATTTTTATTTGCAAGTGTTTCTAATTACTTGATTTCCCTAGGTGAGTCATCATTAATAAGCAGGCTAAGTCGAAAGATATCAAGTATTTTTCCTTTGGAGTATTCTAAAATAACCATTCCAATTAACCATCAAAATACTGATGTAGTGATTGTCTCTCATTTGGTGAATATTAATCATTTGGACTGTGAAGATGATTTTTATTTTTCTAATGTGCCTAAATATCTAGCCGACAACAAAATCAATCCTTTGATTATTCTCATTAACCATACTAATGAAAACACTGAAAATTTGTCAAAACGAATTAATCATTCAGATACGCCAAAGGTCATCCTTTCAAAGAATTTAAGCCTAAAGGGAGAGATTAAGAATGTATTTGGCCTGAGCAAAGAGATGATAAAAATGAGGCTCTCTTCTTTAAAGGAAGAGGGTTTGTTAAAACGAGTATTACAGTGTTTGTCTAGTGTTGAGGGGTTAGGTGGTGCATTGTCTGCCTTGAGAATTGGCAGGCAAGTCGAAGAGATTTTAAGCTTGTGCAGTCCCAAGGTAATTATGACTACCTATGAAGGGCATTCTTGGGAAAGAGTGGTGTACGGAATCGTTAGTCAGCATAATAAGAATGTATTGCGTATTGGCTATCAACATTCTATCGTTACAAGAAGGGCTCATTCAATTGCTAGGCCATTAGGCAAAAAGTATGATCCAGATTTGATTTTTACCTCCGGTGAGATCACTCATAATTTTTTGCAAAAATCATTAATAAATTCTCATTCTAGATTATTAGTTTTAGGCTCTAAAAAATCTTTAGAAAAGCTAGATTCACATAGTGATAAACAATCTAAAGCCTGTTTAGTGTTACCAGAAGGGATTATCGAAGAATGTAATACATTGTTTAGTTTCTCAATCAAATGTGCAAATGCATCACCGAACATTGATTTTATATGGAGACTGCATCCTGTGATGTCTTTCAACGAGGTGCTAGAGTATATGTCGATTAATATGGAGGATTTGCCTAAAAATATTATTATCTCCAGTTCGTCATTATCTGAAGATATTGCTAAATCTAGTTTTGCACTTTATCGTGGAACTACTGCAATTATTGAAGCAGTTTACGGAGGTTTGATGCCAATATATTTGTCAGATAATAGTGAAATGACTATTGATTTGTTGTACGAGATGGATGACGATAGAAAGATCGTGAGTAATATTAAAGACTTTACAGCGGTAGTTGATAGCGATACATTGCATAATAACGATAAATTAATTCACTATTGTGAGAAATATTTTGTGCCATTTGATTATCCAGTTTTGTTAAAAGAACTAAAAAGAGTTGTCTAAAAATGGAAAACTTTATGCTTAGTATTGTCATACCATCTTTAGGCGGAGATCTTTGTGATACTTTAGATGGTGTTAATGCAGGTAGTATTTACCCTGATGAAATTATCATCTGTTTGCCAAACGATACACACTCTGTAAAAGATGCGTTTAAATACAAGAATCTAGTGATTGTATATGCTGAGCAATATGGACAAGTGTATCAACGAATTGTTGGCTTTAGGTGCGCAAGAGGCAGCCATGTTTTACAATTAGACGATGATATATTACTTAATAGGGAGAGCTTAGAACAATTAATTGACTCTCTTAAAGAGTTGCCAAAGCATTCTACTGTCTCACCTTGTTTATTTAATACTAATAGTAAGCCGCTTTATGAGGGTAAAAAAGATGGACTATTGTCAATTTATTATCGATTAATTAATGGCAAGACTGGATACCAGTCTGGCGGGATAACGCTTGCTGGTACTAATTTTGGTGTCAATCCAAATGATGTTAATTCAGATGTGATTAAGGTTGATTGGCAGCCTGGTGGCTGTGTATTGCATAGGAGAGAAAATCTTATTCTTGAAGATTTTTATCCAAATAAAGGCAAGGCTTATTGTGAAGATTTGATTCACTCTTTTTTATTAAGAAAGTCGGGCGTTAGTTTATTTGTAGACAGGCGTGCTAAATGCACTACACCACTTAACCCTAAACTTTCTTTGTTAAGAGAAATAGTGCCAGATTTTAAGATTAGACTGTATTTCGTAAAGATGGCTAAACTAAGTGTAACTAGAATGCTGACCCATTATATTGTTTATATAATGAGATCTATTAAACTTAAATAAGTTAGCTGTAAATCATTGATTATATGAGTATTCCTATTGCAATTGTTGTATTAACAAAAGATGAGCCTGAGTTTTTGGATAAAACAATTCGTTCAATTATTAATAGAACGAATTACTCTTATGAGTTGTTTATTGTTGATAATAATTCTAATTTAGACGAGCAAAAAAAAATATTAAATTTATATGAGAAAGATGGGCTGGCTCATGTGATTTTTAATAACAAAAATCAGTGGGTTTTGGGATTTAATAAGGCTATAGATATCATTAACACTAGAACTGATTTATCATCAGAGTATATAGTGCTCACTGACGGAGATATTGTTGTGCCAAATTTTGTGGACGGGGTGTGTTGGCTGACATATCTTAAGCAAAAGATGGATAGTAATATTACAGTTGGCAAGCTTGGCTTGGCACTTGATACTCAATTTATTAAAAATAATAAACAGTTTCATAATACTTATACTAATGAATTGGAATACATGAAAGGCCCTATAGTGGATAATTTGATCATTGCGCCTGTTGACACTACTTTGGCAATTTATCGGAAAGATTTGTTTGTAATGAATCAGTTTAGAATGCTACCTGGGCATGGCTCATTAGTCAGACCGTACTATTATGTGTGTAGAACCAATGATACATATTTAGCGAAACACTTAGGTTGGCATAACTATGTTGAGCCGGATGTAAATCAACTTCAAAATAAGGTTGCTTGTTTTGCAAAATATGCAGGATATGTAGATCCAATTATTTTGGATCAAGTGGGTGCTGGAGTTAAATATTTTTACAAGATATTTGGTCGTATATACAAGGTTTACTGGTCTTTTGGAGTTGCTTGGCATTGGATGCGATATATTTCAGCTAGATTTCCAAGAAATCTTAATGAAATCCAGTCCAAGTGTAGATGATTATTTTATATTGGCCTAAAAAAGAATGAATACCCGGCCAAAAATTGCTATTTTGCTGGCTGCTTATAATGGCATGGCTTGGATTAAAGAGCAAATTGATTCAATTAATAGTCAAATTGCTGTTGATGTTGATTTGTTTGTCAGTGTTGATTTGTCAAGTGATGGCACGTACGAATGGTGCCAAAGTTTAGCAAAAAATAATTCTTATATTAAGGTGCTGTCATACGAAGAGCAATTTGGTAGTGCTGCTAAGAATTTTTTTCGTTTAATACGGGATGTTGATTTCGGTGCTTATGACCATGTTGCGCTAGCTGATCAGGATGATATTTGGTTGCCAAATAAGCTCATTCATGCAGTTGATACTATTAAGCGTAAAAAAGTTTGTGCCTTATCAAGTGATGTTGTGGCGTTTTTCCAAGATGGACGTGAGCTGCTGATTAAAAAGTCTAACCCTCAAAAACAATTCGATCATTTTTTTGAGTCTGCCGGGCCTGGCTGTACTTATGTAATTAAATCTAAAGCCTTACAGCAATTTAAAAAGTTTTTAATATTAAACTGGGATAAAGTTAATAGTATTGCGTTTCATGATTGGATAATTTACGCATATTTTCGCGAGCATGATTTAGATTGGTATATTGATGCTAAGCCACTGATGCGATATAGAAGACATGAGTCAAATGTGATTGGTCCAAATTCTGGGTTTGATGCTTATAAAAAGCGATTTTCTATGGTGAAAAGTAATTGGTATAGGAAAGAGGTGGTATCTATACGCATGTTGGTTGATCCAAGTGATCAGTCACACTTAAGGCTGGATCGATTATTTTTAATAAAGAATTTTTGGCAATTACGCAGGCGCTCTAAAGAGGCAGTTATATTACTTATAATGCTAGTACTTGGTATTTATTAAAATATAGCTTTAAATTTATCATAAAGGTAAAATTAGCTTATTTATTTATTTATTATCGTCTTGGAAATATTTTTAACTACCTTTATATTGTCTTTGACCTTTTCCGCCTTGATTGTTGTTTTGGCACATAAAAAACAATGGTTTTTAAACCAACATGATTTGTCCGGGGTGCAGAAGTTTCACCATGAGCCTACGCCACATGTGGGCGGCTTAGCAGTTTTCTTAAGTTTTGTTCTTGGTAGTTTTTTATTGCCAGTTGAGACTCAACGTGTTTTGCAACCTATATTGCTAGTTTCAGCACCTGTATTTATTATTGGTTTAATTGAAGACTTTAGTGCCAAAGTATCGCCTTTATGGCGATTGCTATTTATTTTTCTTTCTCTGAGTGTTAGTTTCTTTTATTTGGGCATTGGTGTGTACTCACTAAGTTTTGATTGGATAGATACTTTGCTTTCTTATCCGGTTATTGGTTTGGCATTTACACTGTTAGTGGTGGGCGGTGCAGTTAACGCACTAAATGTAATTGATGGCTACAATGGCCTAATGTCGGGTTATGTGATGCTAGCTTCAATAGCAATGGCAACTGTTGCTTATCAGTTGGGTGATGATTTGATAGTGCAACTAAATTTGCTTTTAATTATGTCCCTTTTAGGGTTCTTTTTGCTTAATTTCCCATTCGGAAGATTATTTATGGGTGATGGTGGCGCATATTTTGTTGGCTTTATGCTTTCAATGATAGGTCTGGTGTTTGTTAATAGGCATGATGAAATTTCTAATTGGTTCATTTTGGGTTTGCTTATGTATCCTATGTATGAATTATTGTTTAGTATTTATAGAAAGAAAGTAATTAATGGCACACTTGCCAGCCAGCCAGATGGGTTTCATTTGCATATGTTGGTGCATAAGCTTGTTGTTGCAAATAACCCGAAAGGTAGCAAAATAATGAGCAACAGCAAAACATCACCATTTCTTTGGCTGTTATCTTTAGTTAGTATTATTCCCACTGTGCTTTGGTATGATGATAAGCTAGCATTAATAGGATGGGCGTGTATGTTTATGGTTTTTTATACAATCATCTATTCTTATATTAGTTCTAGGGTGCGTACTTAATTATTATGAAAATATTGGTAACAGGTGGAGCGGGCTA
>ERZ1046740.1400-NODE-1400-length-17035-cov-4.472438_pt1 | contig 17035 bp, 12 predicted proteins | sample MGYA00383093_ERZ1046740 | MGnify/ENA primary metagenome ERZ1046740 (study PRJEB29581, sample SAMEA5548363) | metagenome | biome: marine; feature: coastal; material: water | depth 25 m | study: Short-term variability in the microbial, nano- and picoplankton... | reverse complement strand
ACGTCCGTCAGATTCACCAGCAACTGGAAGGCGATGAAGGCCGCCATCACGACGATCATGAGGATCGCGGAGCGCATGACGTCCGTCATCATGAGGGTGACCGTGAGCATGCCAGAATGCGTGCCTACTTCGAGCAGCTGGAATCCAAGCGCCACGGTGTGGAAGCACGCCTTGAGAAGTTGAAGGTTGCTTTGGTGCAAGTAGAGGGGGATGGCGACGAAGCCTCGAAGAAACGTCGGCAGATGAAACAACGCATGGCCGGGCTGGAATCTCAGCACAAAGCCATCATGGAGAAAATGGAAGGGCTCAAGCGCCGTTCCGGAAAGCATCACGATCACGAGACGCATAAGGACTGAGCGCTGCGCCCAGTTGCCTCCTGCCTGAAAAGACGGCGATGTCCAGGCATCGCTGGATCAAAAGCATGCAGGGGAGCGCGCCACGTTCAGCCTTCCAGCGAATGCCCGGTGGCAGGATCAGTCCATCCGTTTCGATACCCGGTTTCGAGGTTTCAAGCGCCTCGGCGTGGCGTTGCATGCCGAGTTGGCGCTTCTGCAAAAACAGGCCGTGACACGTGTCGTTTCAGCTCAGCTGAAAGCGTTGCATCTCCACGGCGTTTCCCCCTGATTTTCTCAAGGGACGCGGTTCTGGCTGGGCGAAGCCATTGCCATCCACCGCGCGTACCCGCACTTCATAAACCCCTGCCTGCAGACCATGGAGGGTGATTCCCCAATAACCCATTCCGAAACGCAAGGGCCACGCTTTGGGCTGACCGGTCTTTGCATCAAACCCGAGAAGCTGGTGAGGCTTTACGTCCTGCGGCAGGATTTGTTCCCAATCGGGAGGAGGATAGATGGGGCAGGGTTGCCAATCCGCCTCCGCTTGTTCCTGTCCAGCATCTTCCTGGGGCTCCGCATCCTCGGTGACCCGGCGCAGGCTGTATTCCACCCGCAGCAGGCCTGAGAGGCCTGAGATCACCTTTCCGTTCAAAACCACCGGTTGGCTGGCGGGCATGCGCGCAGGGATCGGGTCGATGTAAGCCGAGGTCTTCAGGTGGGATTCCGGGTCATTGTTCTGGAGGGCATAGGTGTCATTGGTGCGGTAATCGTTGGTGAGAAAAATCTGCTGCAGCCATTTGATGGACTTGAAGCCATGGGCCCATGGAACGATCATGCGCACCGGTCCCCCCCGCAGGGGAGTGATGGGCTGCCCGTTGAGTCGGTAAGCCAGCATGGGAGGGAAGCCCCCCGGGGGCGTCTCCATTGCCTGTGTGTAACTGAGTGACGACTGAAAGATCTGCTCGGGATCCTCGTTGTGAAAGCCCCGGTAATAAATGCGGCGGACATCTTTCATCCTGCCACAGAGCTTCAATACTTCACGCAGGGGGACACCTTCCCAGAGTCCCTGTCCCAGGGGCTCTGGTATGTTCAGGCACTGGGTGGCCTTGATGAACTTGACCCCGTGGCTCTCCCCAAGCTCACGGAGGGTGTTCAAGTCCAGAGCCGTCCCGTCCTTCATGGTGCGTGGGTCTTGCATCCGGGCAGGTTGAGTGACGTGCGGTGGTTCCACCTTCGGATCCGCCGTTATTTCCAGACGCCATGTCTCCGGTGTCATGCGGGCGTCGGCAAGGGCTTTGCCGGTGAGGGTGTGGGGCTTGGGATGGCCTCTGGCAACGGTATTGAAGGACTCAGCCGGCGTCAGGAACGGGTGCGGGCAGGCAGGAAGTGCTGCGTTCTGTTTTATCGTTACGTCAGAAAGGATATCTCCGTGGATGGCCTGAGCGGCTGCCAGGCTGGTCATCGTCCATGCGGCGCTGTTGGACACAAAGGCTCGCCGTGAAATTGCCTCGGCATCCTCTGGGGGGTGAGGTTTGTGCATATCATATTCTACATTACACACTTTGGTGCTCAGGGCAAGGCTTGATCCGGATTGCTGAGGTGGTTGGATCTCTGATCCGAAGGTCCGCTTTCATGGCGGGCCTGCCCGCTTGATGGTTTGTGATTGGGTGTGTTGACAGAAATCTTGTCAAATTTGTTTTTTTTGGTTTATTTCATCCAGATGAAGTCTAAGCAAGTCCCCATTCTGGGGCCATGCAACGCGCATGGCTGTTTTCTCCAGGCTAAGAATCTTTCCTCCAACGCCGCTTTTCCAGGGTTTACCTCAACTGTGTCGTCGATTGTCACCGGGCGTCTTGCGGCATCTCTGATGCTGCTGCTGTCTTCCAGTCTGTGGGGAAGTGGCTTGTCTACTGCGGTTCCAGGTTTGTCAGTGGAAGCGCTTGAGTCACTTGTCGCTCATTACGACGGAAGCCAGGGTGTGGAGACGGATATCAGTGCGGTCCTCTCATGGACCCCAGTGGATGCGCAGGGTGAACTTCTGAACGAGATGAAGCTTGAGTCCATGCAGCGGGGAGGCGGGGCGTCGGATCTGATCACTTACCATCCCGAGGGACGATTGTTGTTCGATGACACGGCCGAGGGTGATGATGGAAGGTATCTGCAGGGAACTCTCTCCAACGACGGTTCTACCTCTTTCACCGTCATCTGGCGTGGTCAATACAGCGCGGACGCTCCCTTTGCGACGTCAGGCACCTACGCCTACAACATCGGTCCCAATGCGACTTCCCACCAGCGAGATGATGGGAAGGGCGGCTTTGTGGTGGAGCAGTACAACGGCACGACTTACACAGGGGACGACATCGCAGCCTTTGATGGAGTGCCTACGGTATGGAGCAGTGTGCTTGCTGAAAACAGTCACGTATTTTATGCCAACGGTCAGAACCTGAACCTCGGTGGCATGCCGTCCTACCAGTTTGATGCCGGGGCATCGATCATCCTGGGAGCTTACAGTGCGAGTGGCTATGATTTCGTGGGCGAGATCGAGCAGCTCCTGATTTTTGAAAGTGCCTTGTCTGCGAGTGATCGGGAACGGATCGAGACCTATCTGGGCAGCACGCCTCCTGACGAGGAAGAGCCTGTGGTCGATGCGCCCGGTATTGTTATCTTCAGGGAGGGGAATGAGGTGACCATTCAGATCAGTGAACAGGCACATTTGCTTGCTTCAGAGGATCTGGTGAACTGGTCGATCATTCCCGAGGCGGCTCCCGAGCTGACCTTGCCTGCGGATCAGGGGCAACAGTTTTTCCGTGCAGTCGATTCCATCAGCGAAATTTCGGAGGGAATGGTTTTCCGAACCCGGGTTTCTTCGGATACGTGGAGGGAAGCAGAGTATCATCTGGATACGGGTGCTTTTTACTTTATCGGAGAGAAGTCTCACGGCTTTGATCATTACACCAGTGGCGGTAATGACCTCTGGTGGTGTTACATGAACACGGGAGGCAAGGGATCGGGACTCATCGAATTCCTCATGGAACGCAATCAGGATGCCGAGGCGACCAAGAACCGGGCTCTCGACAGCGGATGGTTGGCTTACACGGGCAATGCCTATGGTTTTCTTGAGCTTGAAGCGCTGCCGGCACAGCAGACTCTGGTGAATCATACGGCACCGGAAACAAGTGGTCAGAACGATACAACCGAAGCGTATTCAGAGGATTACGATGTGATCGATCACGAGAGCGTGTATTACGTACTCTATCGTAACGAAGGTAATGGTCACCTGTATCTGGGGATCGGAGGGCCCTCTCTCACAGAACAGGCCGGATCACTGCCGCCTGGTGATGGCAGTCCCAACCGGGACAACGGGGTGCGCGGGGATGTGGCCTTCAAAACAATCATTCCGCTTTCCGATGCGGACAAACAGGCATTGATCGAAACATTCACTCCCATGACACCTGCCTACAATGACACTTCTGGAGCCTACCATTACATGCACCCCGAGGGGCTTTGATGACTCGGGCGATTCCGCCTGACGATGCAAATAACGGCAGCATGCCTTCAGCCCTCGTGCCTGTGTCAGGTGCGAGGACTGGTTGCGCGTCTGTGGTGTGAGTATCAATAGTTGTGTTTGACCCCTAGTGGATAGTTGCCAAGTGCTTCGCTTGAGGTTTATGATCGGCTCTGGTTAATATGTGCTTCATTTGTCGCTGGAGCTCTGGCTATGGATTATAAGGTCCAATTTGATGTATTTGAGGGTCCGATGGATCTGCTTCTTTATCTGGTAAGGAAGCAGGAGGTGGATATTTATCAAGTGAACCTGACCCAGCTGGCGACGGAATTCATACAGTATGTTGAGTTCATGCGTGAACTGGATCTGGATGTCGCCGGTGAGTTTGTCGTGATGGCAGCGACATTGATGTACATCAAAAGCAAGGAGCTGTTGCCCAAGGACAAGCAGGTGCTGCTGGAGGAGGATGACGAAGGGCAGGATCCACGTTGGGAATTGATCCGCCAGCTCGTGGAATACAAGAAATTCAAGGATGCCGCGGCTCAATTGAAGGAGAAAGAGATTGAGCAGGAATCCATTTTTGTCAGGCAGGCGCCCAAACCCAATTTCAAATTGATGGAAACCCGGGAGGCTCCGCGTCCGGATGTCAGTGTGTTCGATCTGGTGAAGGCGGTGGGGACAATCCTTCAGCGCATCGAGGACAAGGAAGGTCAGACCCGTGAAATTCAGGCAGACACCTGGTCGGTGAGCCAGAAAATCGAAATGTTTCGAAAACGGGCTCAAACGCAGAAACGCTTCAAATTCTCCGAATTGTTTGAGGATGATCGCACCCGGCAGGAAGTGGTGGTGACTTTTCTGGCGCTCTTGGAGATGATCCGCATGAAACAGTTGCAGGCGGTGCAGCCAAGTCCTTTTGAAGAAATTGAAATTCAATCGGCTCAGGCAAGTGATGAACAGGCATCGAATCCCGAGGATGCTGCGCATGAAGAAGAGGCATCGGGGCAGGTCCAGAACCCTTCATCCTAGTTGTGTGACATGGAATTAAAACTCGTTCTGGAATCCATTTTATTTTCTTCGCAGAAACCGCTTTCGATCGCGGAACTGCGTGCATGTATCAAGGAAGCACCCGGCTACGCCGAGGAGCCCATTCCCACGGAACTTCAGCAAGTCAAAACAGCGGTTCTTGAGCAGACGCTCGAGGACTTGTCCCGGGACATCAATGCAATGGGGCGGAGTTTCCGCCTGACCTGTGTCGCAGGTTCGTGGCAGTTTGTGAATGCACCGGAGTATGTGGCCTGGATCAAGGCATTGGTTGGACATCGGCCCCGTGCCCCGCGATTGACCCAGGCCGCGCTTGAGACCCTGGCGATCATCGCCTATCGACAGCCCCTGACGCGTGCCGAGGCGGAGCAGATACGGGGAGTGTCGGTGGATGGGGTGCTGAAGATGCTTATTGATCGGGGACTCGTGGAGCAGGCAGGACGCGCCGAGGTGCTTGGGCGGCCCATGACCTTCAAGACGACCGAGCTGTTTCTGGAGTATTTCGGTTTGAAGAACCTCGAGGACCTGCCGGCTGCCGATGACTTGCGAAGAGTTCCCGTGGAGAAACCGCCTGGACTCAACACCAGTGATCCCGAGTTGGATACCGCCGAGAGCTTGGATTCGGAAGCTGACACAGTCGAAGAATCAAGTGACAATGATCCAGAGGCAGAAAACGATGCGTCTGATCCCGACGACGCGGACGAGGCATTCGATGCCGATGACGCAGAGGACTCAGGCGAGGATGAGGATGATGATGGGGATTGGGAGTCGGACGACTTGAAGGAAGACGATGAGAGCAGCGCCGGGGATGGGTTTGACGACGATGCTGAATTAGAGAACGACCCCTCCCGGAATTAGACCCGGGAATGTATGCAAAAAGAGGATTATCGGATTATGAGTTTGGATACACACCGTCAAGCGATCGACTCGATTGATGCGAAACTAGTGGCTTTGTTAAACGAGCGGATTGATCACGTGCAGGCGATCGGGCAGATCAAGCACCGTGACGGCGGCTCGATCTATGCTCCGCACCGCGAGAAGGCGGTGCTGGACCGGGTCTGCGCACTGAATGAGGGTTCCTTGCCCAGCGAATCACTGCGTGCGGTTTACCGGGAGATCATGTCGGCTGCCATTGCACTCGAAAAGCCCACGACCATTGCCTTTTTTGGTCCCGAAGCAACCTATACACATCAGGCTGCGATTCGGAAATTTGGTGCCAGCCTCGGCTATCAGGCGCTGAAAACGATTGGTGATGTGTTTGATGAAGTGTCCAAGGAACGGGCGGATTACGGGGTCGTGCCGGTCGAAAACTCGACCGAGGGAGTCGTTACTCACACGCTGGACATGTTTGTGGACAGTCCACTCAAGATCGTTGCACAGATTGTGATGAGGATTCAGCATTGCCTTCTTGGTATCGGGGAACGATCTGAAATCAAAAAACTTTATACCCATCCCCAGCCTCTCGGTCAGTGTCGCATATGGTTACAGACTCAAATACCTCATGTTGAGGTCATCGAGACAAGCTCGACGACACGTGCCGCAGAACTGGCTGCCAAAGAACCCAACGCAGCGGCCATTGCCGGTGCACTTGCTGCAGAACATTATGGTCTGAATATCCTGGAATCCGATATTCAGGACAATGCCGCCAATGCGACGCGTTTTCTGGTGCTCGGAAAACAGTGTAGTCCAGCTACAGGAGAGGATCGAACCAGCATCATGGTGAGCATTGATCACAGTGTCGGTGCCTTGCATCGGGCGATTGCACCCTTCCAATCGCTTGAACTGAACATGTCCAAAATCGAGTCCAGACCCAGCAAACGCAAGGCATGGGAGTATTTCTTCTTCATCGATTTTGACGGGCACATGGATGATTCGAAGGTGAAGGAAGCTGTCGCATTGCTGGAGCGGGAATGCAATTCCGTCAAAATACTGGGTTCTTACCCGAAGAGCGAATAGTTCGTATCCGACGCCTTGATCTCTGCTGATGGCTCCTGCCTTTGACCACTCTTTGCATGTCTGTTGCGTGATCTCGTTCCTGTTTTGAGGATGCCGGTTCCGCTTACGCGATGTTCGCAGGAAAGGATTTCATTGGATCCTTTCATCATTCATGGAATGGTTTGGATCAAATGCACATCGAATTAATCAATACCGGCAGCGAATTACTTCTGGGGCAGACGCGCAACACCCATCAGGCATGGATTGCAAAGCAGCTGTCCGAGTCCGGCTACCTGTTGAGCCATCAGTGCACCGTCTCAGATACCGGACCTGCTATCCAGGGGGCTTTGCGTGAGGCTTTGAAGCGAGCGGACCTGATCCTGACCACGGGCGGACTGGGCCCCACCTCCGATGACCGAACCCGTGATTTTCTCTCAGAGCTTATCGAGCGTCGCCTCATCAAGTCCGAGACCATCGTGGAGCATATCCGGAATTATTTTGAAGGGCGAGGAAGGGTCATGCCCGAGCAGGTGACCATTCAGGCGATGATTCCAGAAGGATGCGAATATTTCGTCAATCAATTCGGAACGGCGCCGGGTTTGTTGATTCCGTTGGATCCCAATCCATTTCGTGCGTCGGGCAAGCCTGCATGGATCGCCATGTTTCCTGGCCCACCGCGGGAACTGCACCCCATGTTCAGAGACCAATTCATGCCGTGGCTGGAGCGAACGTTACCTCTGGATCAGGCTTATCAATGTCGCATCCTCAGGACCAGTGGACTGGGTGAAAGCTGGATCGAGGAACGGCTTTCAAAGAAACTGGCATCCTTGATGGAGCAGGGACTCGACGTAGGTTACTGCGCGCGCAGCGGGGAGGTGGACATCCGTTTTACGGCTGATGGGCCTGAAGCCGAATCGCTGATACACCAGAGCACCGCGATCACTTACGAAGACATGGGACCTCTTATCTATGGAGAAGGGGAGGTGTCACTGGAGGCGGTATTGATCAAGGCATGCAAAGCCAGGGGACTCAAAATGGCACTGGCAGAATCATGCACCGGGGGAGGCATGGCGCATGTGATCACCAATGTGCCCGGAGCTTCAGAGGTGCTTCACTGTGGTGTGGTCAGCTATGCCAACGAAGCCAAGACTAACCTTTTAGGCGTGCCTGCACCTTTGATCGAGGAGCACGGTGCCGTGAGTGAACCCGTCGCCCGTGCGATGGTGGAGGGTGCCTTGAAGGTGTCAGGGGCCGACCTTGCCCTTGCTGTCACGGGCATTGCCGGGCCCTCCGGAGGAAGTCCGGAAAAACCGGTGGGAACTGTTTTCATCGCTGTTGCCGACAGGTCGCGTGTGCATCTGGTCAAGAAACTCAACCCCTACGATCGTGAAACCTTTAAATTCGTGACCATCAATCAGGGATTGGAATTGCTGCGGCGGATGGTGCTGGGAATCTCCATGGCCGACGAATGACGCTCGCTCGAGGGAGAGCTCTGGCAGGGGAAAGTAACTATTCATCCTTAAATTCACCATTGACGCGCTGCTTTTCCCGATTAGTATCTCCCCCTTATTTTTGAACCTTATTATTTGAAATTGGAACGTTAGAAACTCTATGTCAGTCAAAATCGCAATCAATGGTTTCGGAAGAATCGGTCGTCTGGTCTTCCGCGCACTCGCAGAACAAGGTCTCCTCGGAAACGAAGTTGAAGTCGTTGCCGTGGGCGACATCGTACCCGCCGATAATCTGGCTTACCTTTTGAAATACGACTCCACACAGGGTCGTTTCAAAGGTGAAGTCAGTTCCAAGAAATCATCTGCCGACAAGGAAGACGATGATGTATTGGTCGTGAATGGCAAAGACATCCACGTTGTCAGCGCACGCCAACCTTCCGGGCTTCCGTGGAAGGACCTTGGAGTCGAACTCGTGATCGAATCCACCGGATTGTTCACCAGTGCCGATGCTGCTCAAGGTCATATCGAAGCGGGGGCCAAAAAGGTGATCATCTCTGCTCCTGCCAAAGGGGACGGTATCGCGACCCTCGTGATGGGCGTGAATCACGAATCCTACGAGCCCGCAAACCATCACATCATTTCCAACGCTTCCTGCACCACCAACTGCCTGGCTCCTCTGGTATATGTGTTGCTCAAGGAAGGATTTGGCATTGAGGAAGGTCTGATGACCACCGTGCACGCTTACACCGCTACCCAGAAAACAGTGGACGGACCCAGCCGCAAGGACTGGAAAGGTGGACGCTCCGCTGCTATCAATATCATTCCTTCCGGTACTGGCGCCGCCAAAGCGGTGGGACTCGTGCTTCCTGAAGTGAAGGGTAAGCTGACAGGTATGGCATTTCGCGTGCCGACCCCAACCGCTTCCTGCGTGGACTTGACCGTTCGCACCGTGAAAGAAACCAGCTACGCCGAAATTTCCGCTGCCATGAAAAAAGCCAGCGAAACTTATCTGAAAGGTGTGCTGGAATGGACCGAGGACGAAGTGGTCAGCACCGACTTCATTCACTGCGAATCTTCCTCCATCTTTGATGCAGGCAGTGGCCTTGAGTTGAATAGCCGTTTCTTCAAGCTTGTCAGCTGGTATGACAACGAATGGGGTTACAGTAACCGCGTCGGTGATTTGCTGAAATACATCCTCGGCAAAGGTCTTTGATCCGCTGAATCACTTTTATTTATCACACGAAGGGCGATCGAAGGGTCGCCCTTTTTTGATGCATGGAACCTTCGTTCAACAAGCCCGATTTATCCCAGGAAACCATAGCGCTTCGAGAAGCCTGGATGCGTCATGACGATGCCTTCCTGAAGGATTACCTCATCTCGGATGTGGAGGATCCCCGCATTCACTTTCCGAGTATTTTTACGCGTGGCATGATTGCGGAAGCATTATTCCCTGAAAAGTTCCGTGAACTGATGTGGGAGGAATACCGGTTCGGCATATGCATGAGCTACATGCGGCGTGTGTTTCAGCAGAGGCCCTCGAATGGCACCCCTGGATTTCTGCTGGAAGCATTGAAGCAGGGGGATGAAAGTTTTCAAGCTATCCCGGTGCCTGCATACATGCATGCATCCTGGCAACAGTTGAATGCCTCGCGTTCGGATTCCAACTATATTGCTGCCTGTCTGGAGCAGGGTGTGTCCGGAGAAAAGGCGGCGGCATTCCAACCCGAGTTATTGAATACCTTTCAGCATCGGTGGAGGGATGCATTGCCAGATCACGTCGAGGGTTCTCTGAAGGTGATGGAGCCTGCCTGTGGCTCTGCCAACGATTATCGGTTTCTGCATTCCTTTGGTCTGGGTGCCTGCATCGATTACGAAGGATTCGATATCTGTCCCAAGAATATTTCTAATGCACGTGGCATGTTTCCTGACATCAGGTTCAGCGAGGGAAGTGTGTTTGAGGTAGATGCTCAGGATCGTGCCATCGATTTTCTCTATGTCCACGATCTGTTCGAGCATCTCTCGATTGCTGGTATGGAACGGGGGCTGGATGAGCTATGTCGCGTGACGCGCGGGACGGCTTGTCTGTGCTTTTTCAACATGGCTGAGCGCGCAGATCATCTGGTTCAACCCAAAGAAGGTTACCATTGGAATCGATTGAGCCTGGAAAAGATCATTCGGTTTCTGGATTCTCGATGTGAGCAATTGCAGGTCATTCACACTGCCAGCTTCCTGCATCAGGCATTTGCCTGCAACGACTACCACAATCCAGGATCCTATGCACTTGTCCTGAATTTTCACGAGAATTAAAACGTGCAATTTATTCTCATCACGGCCTAATGGAGGCAGTGCCCCATCATGTTCAGGCTCTTAAAGTCATGACATGGAGTGGTTTGGTGTATGGAAATGCTGATAAATATTCTGGTCGGATTTGCTTTGCTTGGCTCGCTTGTCTGGCTGGCTTGGAAAATCGTCAAAGCCGCGATGAATCGTTCTGATGAGCCTGCCGCATTGGGATTGAAGTGGCTGATCACCCTCGTCCTCGTGGGGTTCTGGGTTTTTGCCTTACGCGGACTGCTCAGTTCGGGCCCAGGAGTCGTGATCATGGTTCCGATCAGCGCGTTCATCGGCTTTATTCTTGGTATTCTCTGGACACCTACCCTGGTCAAGACATTGGTGAGTCCGTTGACGAGTGTGTTCGATGGGGGAAATATTGAGGCGGAACCCGTTCCTTTTTACGCGATTGCAGAGGCCAAACGAAAGCGAGGGCTCTATGATGTGTCCATCGCCGAAGTGAGGAAGCAATTAGCCAAGTTCCCCCATGACATGCAGGGGCACTTGATGTTGGCAGAGTTGTTTGCCGAGGATCAAGGGGATGTGGACGGGGCCATCGAATGTCTGGAGCAGTTCTATGCTGAGCATGAGCTCGGTGCAGTGAACGGGGCTTTTGTGCTGAACCGGCTTGCCGATCTCCAGCTCAAGTTCAAGAAAAATCCCCAGCAGGCCCGAGCGTATGTGCAGCGAATTCACTCGGATTTTCACGATACCGATCAAGCTGATAAAGCGCTTCAGCGCATTGCACATCTGCAGGATGAGGATTTCCTTGTCACGCGTCAGGACAAGAAAAAATTTGAGGTCAAAAAAGCCAATCTAAAGCTGGGTTTGATGGATCATTCAGAGATGGTTCAAGCCCCGGTCAATGATCTGGATGCAAAAGCGCATGAACTGGTGACGCATCTGGAACAGCATCCGAACGACACGGATGCGCGCGAGCAGCTGGCCTGGATTTATGCCAAGCATTATGGAAAGATTGACTGGGCGATTGATCAGCTGAAAGAGCTGACACACATGGAGCATCAATCCGTCTCTCAAATCGCGCGGTGGTATCATCAGATGGCGGATATCTATTGTCGATTTTCCGGTAGCTCTGAAGCGGCGAAGTTTGCTCTGGAAGAATTCATCCAACGCTTTCCCCAGAGCGGTCATTCAGAACGCGCCCGGACAAGGCTCAAACGATTGAAACTGGAGGCGAAGACATCAAAAAAGAGCCAGTCTGATGAGACTGGCTCTTTTCCAAGTAAAATGGATTAGTTCAGTAGAAATTATTTCAACTGAAGCGCGATCTGTTTCTCCAATTCGCTTGCCATATCCACATCGGGACGTCCCCACTTTGTTCGAGCCTGCACCAGAACGCGTGTGACTGTAGGGCTGAGTTCTTCGATCCTGACCCATGCGGTACGGGTGTCGACGCGAGCTGTCAGGGAGTGGTTGATGCGGTTCTCGCTTACCACTGTGCCATTGAAGCGCAATACTTCGATAGCCGCTTCATAGATCTGGTCCATCGGGCGTTCATAACGACCTTCAACAGAATCTTTCAACCAAGGCATGCCTGCTTGCCTGCTTCCGTTAGCCGTCGAGTAACATCCAGCGGTGCCAGCGAGCATGATGCTCAAAAGAACACACGATACAAAATACTTGAAATTCATCTCTTGTATGCAATCAAAATCACATGCTACGTCAAGCATGAAGATGTAAAGGATTCGAATAAATCCGGTTCGCAGTTTGCAACGAGGAGCTTATTTCTTCCGAAATCGAACCATGTAATTGTCTTTGAGGATATCGTAAGACGCTGTTTTCTCGAAACCTGCGGATTCAATCTCTCTACAGAAGACGCTTTCTCCTGCTCTGACGTGGTTCATGATCCAGTCAGAACTCACACCTTCCTCGCGTTTGAAATCGACCAGGATGATTTCACCGTCAGCACGCAGAGCTTTTGAAAGAGAAGCCAGCGTATTTTTTGGGAATTCAAAATGGTGGTAGGTATCGCAGATGAACACTTTGTTCACAGAATTTTCCGGCAGATTCGTGGACTTGGCTGTTCCCAGAACGGTTTTAATATTGGTTCGACGTGTTTCCTTGGCTCGATCGAGAATATTGGATAAAAAGATAGGAACAATGTCGACCGCGTAAACTGTGCCCTCCTTGCCGATCGCATCTGAGAAAAGTCCAGTATACAAACCCGTTCCCGCTCCGATATCGGCAATCTTGTCTCCGGGTTTCAGGGCGATGGCTTTCAATACCTCCATGCGGTGGTCGTAAACCTCACGACCCTCTCGCTCGAATCGTTCCACCCATTGGCTCACATCCACATCCGTTGCCAGGAAATTATCATTGACGCCAGGTTTCACACTTTGTTCTTCAGCAAATTCCTGTGCTGAAATAGTGCCAGCCATGGCCAGGAGTAAAGTTAAGGTAAGCAATGCATTCATCATAACAACAGGTAATCAAACCGGACCCTGATTGTCCATGCGGATCCGTGAATTTTCATGCAACCTATCCTTTTCAAACGGTGTGTCACTCGTTTGTTTGCACACGCGAGTGACACACTGTGGACGCAACGGAATAAAGTGGTCCGTGCGCTTGTCTTGACATTCGACTCAAATCTGAACCGGGTGTGTGCGTCGAATGAGCATATCCCATGGACTTCAGTTGTTAGACAAATGAGCAGCTTATTTTTGTCGGGAAGGTGTTTTGAATCACCGATGGGCTGAATAGCGCCCTGACTCGGCCAAAGCAAGGGAGACATCCGTGACTTCGATGATCTCACTGAATGGAATGGGCGCAGGTTGTCCTTCAGTCAATGAGGTGATGATTGACTGCATTTCCATCTCATGCCCCTTGTCCTGTCCGGAGGATTTTTGCTTGGAAAATCCCTGCCAGCCATAACCTTGAAGTGTACGGAAGTTATCCAGCTGTAAAACACTGCCGCCACAGAAAACATCCAATCGTTCCTTGGGAAAATTTTTGGAACCGTTGGCAAAATAATGAATGGTTCCCAGGCTGCCATCGGCCAAGGTCAGCTGAATCGAAAAGGTATCCATGCTGCCTGCTCCGGGAGTCTGAGCGTACTGGACCGTGGCGTTTTCAATGGGGCTTGCCGCCAGGAACCGAATCAGGTCAATGAAGTGACAAGCTTCCCCGATCAATCGCCCGCCTCCGATCTCCGGATGCTGTGTCCAATGATCAGGGGGGATGTATCCTGCATTCACCGTGTAGATAAATGACTTGGGATCGCTCCTGGATTTTAATAACTCATTGAGAGTTTGGGTCAACGGAGCAAAGCGACGATTGAATCCCACCATGAGGAAAGGGTTTTTGGCCGATTGATAATTCTCCTGAATGGCATCGAGTTCCTCACGGTTCAGGCAGAGCGGCTTTTCGACAAACACGGCCTTTTCGGTCTTCAAGGCCTCTCGTACCAGAGTAGCATGGGTGTTGTGCCGGGTGGTGATTGCAATCAGGTGCGTCGATGGATCGTTGAACAGAGATCCAGCATCGGTGCCGGCTTGTGCAAATCCAAACTTGCGTCCCAGATCCGCTGAGCTCACCCCTCCGCTGGAAATGATGTGCTGCAAGTTGGCCCCCGTTTTTGCAAGAGCGGGTAGCAAGACCTGGCGGGTGAAATTGCCGGCACCTACCACACCGCAGGAGACACCTGATACCGCCCCACGTGTTGTTTTATCCAGCGTGACTGACCGGACAAGCGCGTTCGATGAGAGTGTTGCGTTTGTTTCAGGGTATTCGATCAGGATACCAATGCCCTCTTTGTCTCCAACCGTCTGGTAGGCTTTCAAGGCTTCCTTCAGTTTGAAACGGTGGGTGATGAGTGGTTTCAGATTGATTTGCTTTTCCGCCAGCAGGTGCAGGAACGCTTCGAAATTACGTTGCTCCGTCCAGCGAACATATGGCAGGGGGTAATCGACGCCATCTTCTTCGTATCGCGGGTCATAGCGCCCGGGTCCATAGGAGCAGGAGACTTGAAAGCTGAGCTCCTTTTCGTAGAAATCCGCCCTGGATAGTTCCAGTCCCACCACACCGATCAGTAAGATCCGGCCTCGCTTTCTAGACATCAGGGCCGCTTGATGCACGGGATCGTTGCTCTTGGTGGAGGCGGTGATGAGCACGCCATCGACCCCTCGCCCTTCAGACCATGTGTTGGCTTTGGAAACGGGATCTTCTCCCTTGGATAGATCAACCACCTCGGCTCCAAAAGATCGGGCCAGTTCACATTTGGAGGAATCAAAGTCAATACCCAGTACCCGACAGCCATTGGCGCGCAACATCTGAATACAGAGCAGACCAATCAATCCAAGGCCCGTGACCACGACGGACTCTCCAAGCGCGGGTTTCAAAAGACGGATCCCCTGAAGCCCGATGGCACCCACAACGGTGAAGGCCGCTTCCTCATTGGAAACCTTTTCAGGGATCCGACAACAAAGGTTTTTGGGGATGCAGACGAACTCCGCATGATGCCCATTGGACACGACCCGGTCCCCTTGCTTGAAAGCTCCTTTGGAAATGTCGGGACCCGTGTCCAGAACCGTTCCCACATTGCAGTAACCCATGGGCAGGGGTTGATCGAGTTTGGATTGAACCGCTTGAAGCGTGGGCTTGAGGCCATCGACCTTGATCTTGTCGATCACCGCCTTGACTTTGTCCGGCTGACTGCGCGCTTTCTGGATCCACCCTGACTTGCCAAAATCCACGAGCATCCGCTCAGTACCCGCCGATACCAGTGTAGTGCCTGTAGCGATCAGTAGGGACCCTTTGCACACTTTGGGCGCCGGGACCTCGGCCAGGATTGTTTCTCCGCTTTTCAGGCTCTGGAGGATTTGCAGCATTGGTTTCAGGCTAGGTCAAGAGACCCTTGCCAGCAAGATTGAAAGTAGGCCCCGCCTGATCCCTTCCTTGCCATGATTCAGTGGCTATTCCTGATCATCATCCTCGCGCTGTAAGTCATGGATCACAATGCCTTGGGACGCATGACGTGCGGCAGGGTCTCTGGATCGCGCAATGGCTACGGCACGATCGCGCGCGTTGTCATCGAACCGATATTTTTCGTGTAATTGTCGATGCTCTTCTGCCTTCTCCTGATGGCCCAGCTCGGCATGGATCAGGGATAGGTTATAATGAGCAGTCTGGTTTTCAGAGTCCAGTTCCAGGGTTCGATTGAACTGTTCAATGGCCAGATCAAGGAACTGCTTTTCACGTTCAGGCTGTCCTCGCTCCAGTTTGGATCGCAGGTAATAGGTCTGACCCAGTTCATTGATGACGACGTAATCCTTGCTGAAATCGAAACCACGTTCGTCCAGCTCAGGGTAGCGATCTTCCAGGATACTTTTGTAGTTCTGGATAGCCTCATCCAGTTCACCATTCTGGGCATGCACGCGTCCGGTGAACCATGCCATCGTCCATCGAGGTGCTGGAGGAGTGAAGCCAGCGGCGCGTTGAAGGGCCCGTGCGGCATCGTCCACGCGACCTTCCTTGAAAAACACGCGCGCCCTATTTACTGGGCCCTCGGGGCGTCCAAGGGATTCGACCTCTGCAAATGCTTCCGAGGCCTGTTTGAGTTCTCCCTTGTCACTTCCAGCGGAACCTTTCAAAAGCAGGCCTATACCGTAGTCATTCCAGCGTTGCCAGGCAGGAAATGCCGACGGGGTGATCGCAGCTGTGGAATTGGGTTCTGGAGCTTTGCTGCCAGCAACCGGGAAATGAACCACATCCTCCGCCAACAGAGAGACGGGAAGATCGTTCACATAATCTTCACCATACACATACTGCATGTAGGAAGTGTCAAATTTCCTGTAATTGAGTCGAACGCTGACCTTGAGTGCTGCCTGCTGATCTTCTGGGACCTTGAATTGATAGTGGACGACCGATCCGGCTCCGGGGGGTATCTGGTTGTTGTAAAGCGGGGTGAAAATGTCGCCTGCGTTGCGTCGGTCAATGCGATTGCCGTCCTTGTCCAACATGTAAACATTCACAAAATGCGACCACGGATCGACTCGTTTCTGCTCATCCACACGACCGCTTTGACCCAGCACGCCCCCGTCATCCTCGACTTTGACATCCAGCCATACCTGATTTGAATCAGCAGTTCCCTGAGTAAAGATATGGCCCAGTTTCAATGTGCGAATCACAATTTCGAATAAATAAGTTTGGCCAGGTTTGAGAACAGGGATTTCTGGTCGTATGGGGGCTGTCAAGGGCCTGTCAACTGTCCCGCCTTCCTTGACGCCGAAAATGTCCACACGCAGGTTGCCCTGGTGGAATTGTTCGTGCTCCTCGATCACCCAGTCCGGTGCATTTCTTATGTGAGGCAAGGCCGTGTTGGCCGAGGGATAGAGGTGGTCATGGATTTTCAACTTTCCTGAATCATCGAAAAAGCGGGCTCCGAAGTCCGTCGATTGTTCCAGTTGCATGTGACATCC
>ERZ1046740.1399-NODE-1399-length-17057-cov-7.397953_pt1 | contig 17057 bp, 2 predicted proteins | sample MGYA00383093_ERZ1046740 | MGnify/ENA primary metagenome ERZ1046740 (study PRJEB29581, sample SAMEA5548363) | metagenome | biome: marine; feature: coastal; material: water | depth 25 m | study: Short-term variability in the microbial, nano- and picoplankton... | reverse complement strand
AAACGTGTAATCCGGTCGCCATCGTCGTCTATTAAATCGTATGAGTTTAGGGTTATTCTGATTACTAAAGAAGGTGTGATGCATGCTCAGTCATTGCTGGACTGGGCAAGTGGCGATTCATACCTAAATTATTTCAACAAAAGTAATCAAATCATCCACGTCGTTGAAATTACTAGAGGTGATGGTATCCGATAGATCAATCGACACATTTTCACTCCCACTGGTGTTCCAAGTTAGCACGCCGCTAACTAGATTCAAATCTGCATTTGTGTGGTTATCTTCTGCTCGATAATGAAGTTCCACGCTATCACCATTACCTAAATCAGCAATGACATCACTGCCAGAGGTTGCCGTGAACTGGAACACATCAGCACCATCGCCACCAATCAAGATATCATTGCCGGCGCCACCAAAGAGAGTGTCGTTGTCATCACCACCATCGATAGTGTCATGGCCATTAGAACCCCATAGTGTGTCATTACCCGATTCGCCATAAATTTTGATAGCTTCAGCAAGGATAAAGTTAGCACTGGTTAAATCGACTATGTCATTGCCTTCACCGGCTGTGATAGCCTCTAAATCAATGATTCTAGCTATAGAGTCGGTACCCTGCGTGGTTGAAGAGAGTGTTAAGGAACTGTGATGATCTGAATAGACATCATCGATAAAGAAGGCATCATTACCCGTAGTAAGAATTAGCGTATCAACATCATCACCGCCATCAATTACATCACTAAACTTATTAAGACCTTCTAGGCTAATTTTTTCATTAGTACCGACCGACTGATCGTTACTGACATTCATAGCGCTATAGCCCGTGCCCCATGTTGCATCCGCAGTGAGAATAATATCATCTTCACCTGCTAAGGCATAAACCACATCAGCACCTTTAAGGGGGGATATGTCATCATCGCCGCTAGTCCCAGAAATGACCTCGTCTGCGTCGGTGCCTGTTATTATAGTAACCTGATCAGAGCCCGTCTGTACCAATAGAAAAAAACTGTCGCTTACGAAGGCATCAAAATTATCTTTTGCAGTTACAACTAACGACAAACTACCTAGGTCATCCGCGGTTGGATTGGCCGTTAACACTCCTGTACTAGGGTTCAAAAGTAACCAATCAGGCGCCGCCAAACCATTCTCCATAATTACCGCATACTCCAGACTATCTCCTATATCAATATCGGAAAAATGACCCGCTAAGGGAATATTAATTGTTTGCCCCTCTATAACGCTGGCATCTGCAACATCCGTATTCAGAATAGGTGTATCGTTGACGTTAGCAACGGTAATTTTAAAGCTATCGCTATTGATATTACCGTCCAGATCAACGGCTTTTAATATTACATCCAGTTCCCCAATATCGCCATTTGCTGGTGTACCGGCTAACTTAAGTAACTGATCGTCAAAGTCCAACCAATCTGGTAGCGGAGCCCCGTCAGCCTGGGTTGCCTCAATTGCTAGGATGTCATCAACATCTACATCGGTGAACACATTTTTGAGATCTAAATCTAAAGCCACTCCTTGCATAAGGCTTGCATCAGATACTGCAGCGCTTACATTAGGAATATCAGAAACGACGATATCAAAATTTATCGAAGGATCACTAGTTCCTTCAGCGATGTTATCACGTGCACTGATACCAAAGCTGTAAGTGCCAGGATCACTAGCACTAGGGGTCAAGGTAAGTGCCTGCGTGTCCGAATCAAACTGAACCCAAGCCGGTTTAGGCCCACCATCAAGTGTAACGTTGTAATATAATTTGTCGCTTTCAGGGTCAACGAAAAGATCTGATAGGTCTATAACTTTTGTAGCACCTTCTAACAGACTGTAGCCACCTGTTGGGACAACACCACTTTGAACGCTAGGATCCTGATTCAGATCGCTACTAGCAATGGTGGAGCCGTCGCCAGTAAAAATGAGGGTCTCAACATTACTGATTTCCAATACCTCACTGTTGGTATTGGCAGTTAAACGGTAACTATTGTTTATTAAGGTTTGTGCTGTGTAGTCAGTCTTTAGTCCTGGCAGACTCACTGTATCGGCGCCATCGCCACCATCATAGCTATCACCAGACATGTCAGACACTTGAGTATAGGTAACCGTATCATCACCAGCGAGACTGGTAATCGATTCCTGGGCCGCTGTGGTAGCAATCGCGTCGTCACCACTGGTGCCTGCTAGGCCTACTGTAGAAGTTGAAGCTTCAACTGCACGGGTAACTGTTAATTGATCCAAACCTGTCAGCTGACGGCTACCATAGGTAATAGCATGTACTATTTGCCCCAATAAACCTTCATTAGGAATATCGACGTCGGGCACCGCTGTTGCATCAGCCAAAACAGACCAGGTGGCACTGGGATTATCGGTGCTAAATTCTACTGCAGCGCTTAACGCATCTGCAATACCCGCACTCTCAGAAACGACAAAGCCAGATGGTGCTGTTACGGCAACAGATACTGGGTTAGCTGCTGCAAAGTCACTGGCATTGTCTAACGTAACCGTATATTGATAATAATCCGTATCGTTTACCACTGACAATACGTTGGTGGCCATGCTAAAGCTTGGAGTGACTTCAGTAACAGACAGAGCTACGTCAGAGATCAGTAGATTTTGATAAGCCGCCGTTAGAGGGGTAATTTGAATACCCACATTTTCGCTATCGGCAAAGTCAATATCACCAGACACAGCTTTTACTAAAACATCAATAGTTTGTTTGCTGGCATCAAAGGTTACTGTCTTACTAGTCACACCATCAAATAACAGGTCGCCACTGGCATTCGCAAGGCTCACCTCAATCGTGTCCCCACCTACTATAGCCTCAGATAAGTTTAGGGTAAGAGTAGTAGTATCACCTTCCCGTATGCTGGATGCCGCTAAAGAGCCGCCGATACCCTGATCGCTAATCACGATCTTGGCACCAACAATACCTGAAGTATTATATTGGTCTTCAGAGAGGTAGTTTGCATTGCTAGCCAATAAACTCGAATTGGAAGCAAAACTCATAATGGTAAATTCATCACCCGCTGAATAAGAGGAAAGGTCTAATACCTGAGCATTATCTGCCATTTTATAATTAGCGGCTGCAATAGCAGTAGCGTTGCTGGAGCCACCGACACCTACAATTGGCGTGGTGTCATTACTAAAGAAATACACATTGGCAAAGTCACTATCGCCTACCTTAAACACTTCTGACAAATTCAAGTCAGCCAATTTATCGACAAGAATTATCGGTAAGTTACTATAATCAGGTATCCCATTTTCAATTAGGTAGGGTAAGCCATCTTTGTAATCAGTACTGACGTAATCTCTGACTTGAATAGTTGGTGCCGTGTTCTGGCGGGCAGCCAACCCTTCTACCTGAATAGTGTAATCACCATTAGTTGCTGAGGTGACATCAACCGCATACGCTTGCGCTGTTTCTGGCAAACTTAAATCAACCGGCACACCATGACTAAAACTAGAGATAGAAGTACCATCGCTAGCAACCACCTGACTGCCATCCAACACCCGCACCGAAGCTGCAACATCACTTGAGGATTTAGCCGTTACCGTCAAACCTACTGGATCACTATTAGCGCTGAGCTGAACAGATAGGGGGCTATTTAGGTCCACTGCCAAACTATTTACATCAGCGCCATTCTCATCGTGTATATAGCTGCCATCTGCACGCTGTAAGGTTAAAGTAACGGTATCACTGTCTACATCACCAAATTCAACAGTGAAAGCTTGTAACGAAATGGTTATCTCACTACCATGAATAGTGCTGGTTAATCCATTTGAAATATCCTCACCAGTACTATTTGCAAAATCCAAGTCGATAGTAGCCGATGTATCAATGTAAACAACACTGGCGTCGGTGGCGCTATCTGCAGCCAGAGTTTCAAATACAAACTGGTCCGTATCAGTGGTCGCCACGCCGGTGAACTCAAAATTGCTATGACTGACAATATCGCCCTGCAGTGACGCATAGCTTTTGCCATTGACATCTTCATCCAGTTGATTGTGTTCCTGCACCAGAAGCTCATATTGTGCAGACGAATGATTGGCACTGTCTGAGCTTTCTACCTTGACATAGAGAGGCTTGGAAGCATCATAGCTTCCTGAAAGTTGTAACTGCCGATCTGCCGCAAATTCAGCCACATCAGCACTATCAACAGCGGCAATAACATACTCACTGGCATCTACCAACGAAAGCTTCCACCCAGCTTGAGCAGAAAAATTCTCATTAATTCTAATAGTCGCCGTAAAGCCCACACCATCTTCTAAAGTAGGATTAAGATCAGGTACAAATTTAAAAATATCAGTATCTGTAGGCGTTATTAATTGGCCGTATATTAAGCGACCAGCTTCAGACTGAACCAGAGTACTATCTACATTACCGTTACCAGAATCATTTTGTTCAATCATGGTCTGCAGTCCTTATTAAATAATGTCGATGTTAGTTATTGTCAAATCTACTACTTGTATTCCATTTAGGAACAACTGATCACCACCTTCAAAACCAAACTGTAAACCATCATCCTGCTGGGTGGCCATTGCTACTATGTCGTCTAACAAGCTTGCTTTTTCTATATCGGTCGCAGTTGACCATGTGGAAACATCCAAGCCATTTAGTGCGCCATCATTACCAACATTGAACTGCAGTGTATCTTCGTTAGCGGCGAAATCAGTAATTTGTACCGTGTTCATGGTGGCTTCGATGATCTTAAATACATCAGCACCTGCATAGCCAGTTAGTACATCTTCTGCATAATCTGAGGTAGTGAGGTTGCTATCATCATATTGAGTACCTTCTACAAAACGTGTTTCTTTAATACCCGTTGCTAGGCTGAAACTAGAAAGAACCGTCTCACTGACTTCTAACGATACCAAACCATCTTTAAATTCTAGGGTTTCTATACCAATCAAAGTATCAACTGTGGCGCCTTGAGTAACAGTGAAATTACTGCCATATGCTGCCACTACATAATCGGCTTGATCACCTGCATAAATCGCAGTATCAATACCCAGGCCACCATCAAGCGTGTCTGCGCCATCACCACCAGCCAATAAATCGTCACCATCACCAGCCGTCAAACTATCCGAACCAGCATTACCGATTAGCTGCCAGTCAAGAGCAGCCTCACCTGCAGTTACAGTTACTTCGTAGTCATTATCGAACTCTGTACCTGTATAGATACCCTTATCGTCCTGACCATCATTATTAAGATCCTGAGTTTCTTCTGTAGCCACAAGAGTGATCATTCGGTCGTCAAATTGTATTTGTTCGAAATTTAGGAAAGTTTGTAGATTAGCACCTGAACCAAGACTAAATTTTGAATTACTAATTTCGACCAAGGTGCTGTCAGCATAAACGCCTTCCACTCTTAAGGTATCTAGGCCTCCATTACCATTATAGGTATCCAAACCTAGACCAGCAATTACCACATCATCTCCAGAGCCTAGAACAACGGAGTCATCCCCCTCTCCTAAATCAACATAAATATTCGTGTCAGTGGAATCAATGCCCCAGTCGTCTGCAAAATTGGCGTTGCCCACGTCGAAAGTTTCATCACCTAACGTACCCACAACTTGATACATATCAACCGTGCTATCACGGTTGAGGTCTCGAGAAATACTAGAGATTACTAGGTTCAAGGTAGCATCGCTAAATTCAACTTGCTCGATATTCAACAATGTATCAACATCGTTACTTGTTGTTTCAGTGACAGCCCAACTGCCATCACCATTTGATGCAATCGTGTAATCGGCACGATCACCGTCATACTTGGCAATATCAACGTAAGCAATACCAAATACGTCTGCAGCAGATCCATCGCGACCATCACCATCAATGGTATCAGAGCCACCTTCACCAGATATAGTATCGTTACCCTCGTAACCAGATATGGTATCGTTACCATCGCCAGCATAAATCACATCGTCAATGTCACTACCTTCGAGGGTGTCTTGACCAATTGAACCATTGGTTTGAATCCAATCTGGAGTACCATCACCATCGGCGTCGTTAAAGATATCGGCCAACTGGAATGAAATACTGCGGTCATTAAATTCAATGCGCTCAACACCATGCAGCGTATTTACATCACCAGAGTTATCAGTGCTCTTCTCGGTTACTTCAATATAACCTTCTGCAACATAACCAGACGCCGATACTAAACCATTAGCGTCATAATGCACCACAGTGTAGGCACCCCAAGCTTTACTAAAATGCACACTGTCTACCCCAGCGTTGCCCCAAGCATCGACACCTTCAGTGCCGCCATAAACAGTATCGTTACCGTTACCTACGTCAAATTGGTCGGCGCCAGCAAAGCCATAAAGCATGTCATCACCTTCATTGCCATTAATCTGGTCAACCAAATCAGTGCCTTCTATCACATCAGCAAACTGGGAACCGTGATAGTGATTACTTAGGATACTGCCGTCTTCATCTTTGTTCTGCCACAGTTCCACACCTACGCGTACCCAATTATCACTAAAGGACAAGGACTCGATACCATAGAGTACATCACGCCCTTCACCACCAAGCTCATCTGTAAGTATGTCTTGCACTATAATAGCTTGAACAGTTTCACCAGCTACCCGATGGTCTTCCATACTGATTATGTAACGATCTTCAAAGCCGCTATAACGAGCGTTGTCATTGCCTGTTAAGGTTTGAGCTACATTATAACCGTCACCCCAAATGGCATCGTCTCCAGCACCGCCTTTTAAACTATCACCGCCATTACTGCCAATAAGGACATCATCCCCAGCGTTACCCTGCATCCAATCATGCACGATAGTACCGGTAAGGTTGTCATCTAGCATGGTGCCATGGGCCCAGCTACCTTGGATATTGCCTTCACTGTCGTAATTGTAGTTTTGCTCTACGGCCAGAGTAATACGGCTATCTTTGAAGTCTAGGGATTCGACATTGATTAGCAAATCGATACCAGAGCCACCTACGGCGTCTGGTAACAAATCAGCCACCGCAACCAGTTTGGTACCATCATCTACAGTAGCAACCACATCCGTAGGGTTGCTTAGACGAACAACACTACCGTCAACTCCAAGTATTTTGTAGGTTTCAGCAATAACAAGATCCTTAGTACCATCAAATTCATAAGTTGTAATGTCATAACGATCTTGGTCACCATCAAAACGGGCAGTATCTTTACGTACCCAGCCATTTTGCTGAGCACCATTATCGCCACCATCAATGAAGTCATTGCCTTTACCGGCCTCAATATCATCACCACCCGCATAGGCAAAAATGGTGTCATCACCGTCGTCTGTACGGATATAGTTTTGAGCATTCAAGTTATTTCCATCAATGACAGTGCCGCCGTTTGCGGCCAAGTCCACTAGATCGTTAAACATAGTGCCATTGACTTCCACCTGATCAATAATGCCATCATTGTTCCAGTCTTGTACCCGTTCGTTTACCAGCAGATCAGTAGTGAGATCACTAAAGCTCAAACGTTCAACGCCAACCAAAATATCAGAACCAAAGCTGTTGCTAGAAGAAGTTAGCAAGTCAGCCACCTGATGGGCATCGATCAGCGTGTAATAAATACCCAACTGTGCACTTGTTGGCGCCAATACCACTTCGCCATCAGCGTCCATTAAGAGGCCAGTACCATCGATATTAAGACCTACCTGTACCTTGGTAATTTCGGCCCTTGCACTTTCATAATTTTCATAGACAGCCATATCAAGGTCTTCCCAGTCATTGCCTGTATCGCCATTGGCGCCACCAATCAATACATCATTACCTTGACCACCTTCTAACCGGTCACCAAATCCCAGCCCAACTAAAGTATCGTTGCCCTTGCCGCCTTCCATGCTATCGCGCACATCGGTGCCGGTGATGACGTCAGCTAACATAGTCCCGTTATGCCACGCATCGCGCAGATCACCACTATCGTCATAGCTATAATGAGAGTTGACACTCATCCGCAGATGCTCTGTGCCAAAATTGTATTCTTCTACGCCAACGATGAAATTGGTGCCCTCACCGCCAATCGGGGTATTATCAATAACCACCGTGTAGCGTTCACCCTGGCTAAGGGTATACAGTTGGGTACCATCTGCACCGTAGACATTACCATTTACAGCAACACTAAAAACCAAGGTGCCACTGGCATCATTAATATTGTGGGATTCAAAAACAAAGTCCACTGCATTGATTTCATGAGAAGCAAGATCATTACTAAACTGCACTTGATCCTGTAGCGCACCACCCCAACGGTTTAAGCCGCTATTAGCACCGCCATCGACAAAATCATTACCCTCACCAGGACGAATTCGATCACCACCTTCGCCTGCATGAATGATGTCATCACCGCCTGCCGTGCTTATTTCAGTGCTCAGGGCAATGAGGCTCTCATTCTGCACATCCCCACCATCCGAGACAGCTGCAATAATGTCGTCAAATTCAGAACCTCTAATGTAAATCCAATCCACAACCCCATCATTGTCCCAATCATTGACTTCTTCACGTAATCCGAGCTGGTAGTCGGTGCCGTTCACATGGAGGGATTCCACCCCAATAAGCACATCGGTGCCCAAGCCACCCATGCTCTCTGGTACCTTATCAACAACTTGGTAAGCATTAGTAAGGCTGAAATCATTACCTAATTGCATACTGCTAGGATTAACTACAATGTCACCATTTGAAGAACGCAAAACCGTATTTGTCACACTATCAAATCCAACTTTGATACTGCTAATATCCAAACGATCAAAACTGGCAATATCGTAAGCCACCTGATCCTGGTTTTTCCACGAATCCGCACTATTCCCATTGGCGCCACCAATGACCAAATCATTTCCGGTACCAGGGTTGAAATAATCGCCTTGATCACCACCAATTAAAACGTCATCTCCAGCATAACCATCCAGCTCATTGCGCACATCTAGTTCAGTGCCATCTGCATTAAGTTTGATAGTGATTAAGTCATCAAATATCGTGCCTTCTTGACGCACAGTAATTGCATTAGTATCACTGTCAGCCCATTGATGTTCACGAATACCAACTTGAACCTGCTCGTCTTCAAATCTAACGTATTCTGCACCAATAACTAGATCACGCCCATAGTCGACAATTCCTCCGCGACTATGTGTGATAAGTACCGCCTCTGTACTACCTTCTGCACCAATTTCAACTAACTGCCACTCACCATATACGTCTATGCTAGGTAAATAGTTTTCATCCAAGACAACCGCCACCTTGGCAAAATCAAACTGATCCATGTTAGCGGCGTCGTAGTTAACATCGTAACTGTTACCATCAACAGCCTGACCTAGCTCTTCACCAATATAGACATAATCATTACCTTCGAGCAGGTACGCTCTGACGGGGAGCACTTTGCTCGGTATAACAAAATAATCATCACCGGATCGATCATTAATTTTGATCCTATCAGCATTTAAAACCGTAGATATGTCAGACAACTGGTTAGCTGTAAAGGTAAATTCAGAATCAGTAAAGAGACTATAAAGCACATAGTCACCACCACTAGTGACATTTTCTAAGAAGGAGTAACGCATCTCACCTTCACTGGCAAACCTAGCGTATTCGATATCAATAAGTAACTTGTCACCAATTGCGCCGGTTACGTCCTCCAACAAGGCAGCATGTTTAGCCAAGAAACCGGAAGGTACTTCCCCTTCTGTATTGAAATAAAGCACATCACCATTAGCATCACGTGCTACATCAGAGCGATCCGTCTCCAAACCAATAATAACCGCATGTTGGACAAAACTATCGATATCAACATTCAGCTCAATCTCATCCAAACCCCAAAAATCAGACCAATTTACAATGTCCCCATGATCCAAACCAATAATAACATCATCACCATAACCAGGGTTAACCATAGCGCCTGTTATAGCATCAGTTGTCCACGCATTTGCAACCATGCCAATCTGCTCTAGCGCTATAACTTCATTGGCACCAGTGGCCTCGACACGAATTTTCGTACCATCTTCTACAAACCATGGGCTAATGGAAGCCGCCAGCCAGTTGCCACTGCCATCACTCAACCATTCAATGCCAAAGCCATACTTTATGCCCAAACCACCCTGGTCCACTGGCATCCTGTCTTCAATACGAACGTAGGCTGCGCCGGGATCACCAACATAATCAGAAAAATCTGCTTCGGCATTGGGAATAGTGCCGTCGCCACCTAGGATGCCATAGGAAATATCGAAATTAACAAACAGCTTACCCAGACTAATGCCATCCTGCATATAGCCGCCGCCGCGGATATCCTGACCTCCTTGGCTGCGCAGATCGATAATGTCGTTACCAACTCCCAGGTCAACATCATCTTTTACATAAGCAGTAAACGCCTGATTAGCATCATAAGCCGCCACCTGCGTCTGTAAACTAACCAAGTCAGGATAGTCCTCCAACAGCGCTTGCATCTGTCCACCAGCCGCCGCATAGAGCGGATGCTCCACACCAAAGGTCACCACACCATCAGTGCCCAAAATGACATCATGGGTATCACCATCATCTTGATAGCGTAAGCGAATACACCACTCATCCATGTTATCGGGGTCATAGCGAATCTCAACATCATTGATGTCAGTATCAGTAACGATATTGGTATCAGCACCAGCAGGAGTAATTGAAGAATTATTGCCCAACAAGCTTAAATCACTGTTAATCGGCATAGGTTCCAAAACAGAGCCATCACTATAATCAATAACATAGGCCGTGCCCGACAGGAGATCTAGTGCACCAAATTTACTTCCATCCGCAACAGCCATGGCTTCAACATCATGCAACACGTCAATACCTGTACCGTATAGCTCATCAGGGATGAGATGTTCGATGGCCACATAATAACCATCATTATAGTCAAACCAAGCACCAGAATCTGGTGAAAAATTAGTGGTTTGGTTGTACCATTGGCTAACGCTATCAGTGGCTAAATAGGTAGCTAAATCAATAGTATTATTACCCTCAACAGCTTGCAGGTTAGTACCATCGTATATGATGACTTGTTGCTGAAATTCGGCTAACGTTATCGCCTCTTCGTCGTCCAATAATTGATTGCCATTAACATCATGGAAATAAGTAATACGATAATCAGCAACTTGCTTATTGTTGTAACGAACATAGTCAATACCTAAGCCGGTCTCAATATAATCATCTCCATTGTCAATATCCCACTTGGCAAGAAATTCATTAAAGACAACCACCCCACCTGTGTTAACCACCACTTGGTCGTCACCGCCGCGCAGTGAAATAGCCACACCTCCAGCTTCAACTGGCATAGTTCCATAACCATCCAGCAAAGCTTGGTCAATAACGTCATCGAATAGACTATCTTCAACAGAAACCCAATCCATGTCATCATATGTGAACCATTCCAGACTGGGTGTAATTGCTAACGGCAGCTTAATATTACTCTGAGATCCAGGTTCCTGAACCCGAATTTGTTCAAAATTGTACAGGCGATTAGTGCCATAACTAGCTGCACCAGCATAGGTAGGTATGTGTGCTACCTCTACGTAGCTCAAACCACCTTGATCAACACCTTGAGTAATTTGTAGATCTTCCAAGAGCACGTCAATGCAGAATAAGTCATCAGCATTAGAAGAAGTCGACCAGCTAGAATTGTTTTCCAAACCGTATATCACGTCATCGCCAAACGATGCAAACACAGCGCGAAAGGGCGAGTAAGTTAAGTCAAAGTCAGCTAATTCGTTAGTAGGCACGGTGGCAACAGAGTCATAAGGTGCTAATAAATCAGCAATAACTATCTCTTCGTCTAGATTGGCAGTATTGATCCATATCGCTGGGAAATCTTTAATGATGCTGTCATTCAAATTGTAGCCTGGATACGAATCTCTATATTTGAGTTCCATTTGCGGCGCCAGATACACTTGACTGTCATAGTCCTTAAAATCGACATATTCTATGCCAATTAGAATATCTCGCCCCTCACTGGAAGAACTAGTATCCAACGATTCGACAACAAAGGCCTGCTGATAAGTTTGATCAATTTGAGTAATGGCTTCGGCAATGACCTGATTGTTGGCTAATTTAACCCAAATAGAATCTATACTATAATAATCACGATTGTTCTCGTATCTAACTTTATCACCGTAGCCAGTATTTCCAGCCCCAATGATTACGTCATCGCCGGTACCACCTCTAAACTCATCATCCGCACCTGTTCCTAGCAACACGTCATCTCCAGCATTACCAGATAAATAGCTAGCACCCTGGTCAATAAACTGGCTAATAGTCAGGTCTTCTTTGAAGTTAATCAGGGTGAAAGCACCGTTGAATTCTGCTTCAGAAGTGCTGGCAATTAACTTACCATACACCTTACCTAACACTTCGGAACTCAATAAATTGATACTTCCAGCTTCAACAGCCGCCATCAATTTATCCAACGTGGCATCAGCACCAATTGCTGTCACCACATCGGCATATTGCTGTGTGTTTTCTATGTAAATATCTAAACTATAAGTTGTATCGGCTGGCATATTAGCTATGAATTCCAACTCCTTCGGAACCTCACCTCGAGCCGATTGACTAAACAACAAGAAATTATATGGTTCCAATGCCGATATATTTTCTGCAGAAATAGTGACGGTAACACTACCCCAGCCCTCTGGCTTAGCATTCATGCTTGGACCATTAGCTTCTAAAATATCATCAGCAATAGAGCCTTTCGCTCTATAAACTAATTTCGCATCGTCAATCTGATTATTGTCACCGCCCATATCGTGATGATAGTTCCAGTTTTTGTACCGGACAGATTGCAGGCCAACCATAAGTCCCGTTTGATCACCAAAACTAATATAGTGCATACCAACCAATAAATCTGTACCATCACCACCCCATTCATCGCTGAGAAAATCGGTAATTTTTACAGCTGCTTGGCGATTATCTGCATAGCTTTCGAACCAGACCACCTCTCCGGTTGAGGTCATTGTCAACGCATCACCCGCGACTTCTACAAAACCGTGTTCAATGGTATAGCGACTACCTGGCCCAGTGTATTCGGCCTGGTTTTCATCCCACCAACTTATTGGGGCATGTGGCTCCTTGTCCCAGAACACATCATCACCTGCACCACCAGTAAACTTTGTATTGTCAGCGAAGCCAATGACAAAATCGTCACCCACACCAGCGTTAACGCTACCGGAGGTAACAAAGACACCCGATTCATTATGAATGCCTGCGCTCAAATCAATAACATCATCAAAAGGACTTAGACGCACACCTGCTTGGTTGATAATCTCACCGTCAACATCTTCAGTACGATCCCAAACATCAACTTGTAAAAGTAAACTATTATTTGGCACTCCAATTCTGTCAATATTCACCAATAAATCAACACCAGAGCCACCTTGTGCATCACTAACTAGATCACGTACTACAAAAACACCATCAGCTTCACCACCTAAATTAACGGTACGATTATCAGCGGTGGTTATCTCCCATGCCGTAGCAAGCTTAGACAAGTCATAAATCAATTCTGAGCTAGCATCGCCATCAATGGCGTAGACCATATCACCTGCCGACAATTTCTGAACATCGTAGCGCGCTAATTGATTTTGGTACTGTACTATATCTCTAGCTGAGCCATCTTCATTGGATAGGCTACCTATATAGAGGTCATTACCCTTGCCCTCTTGGAAATCATTACGCTCTATGCCACCAATAGCTACATCGTCACCACCACCCAATTGAAAGGATAGGCGATAATCGAGCGCTGCCAATGCCGGAGCATCGACTGGCAGCACGTCCTGCAACCCGCTGTTATCCACAAAATCAGCAAAAACGGTACCTTTTTTATCGAACCAGGCTTCCATGTTTTCGGCATCATAGCCACCACTAATGCTGACCTGCAGTTCAATATCAGTATCGTCGAATCGCACAAAGTCAATATTAGTAATTAACTTCTGCCCCCAACCATCAATGATGTTTGTATCACTAAACAAGTAATAGCTTTGGGACGCATTATAGACATAGTTTTGCTCAGCGAAGTGCTCTGCCATAAAGGCGCTAACTTCAGCCTCATTGAGCTCACGATATTCAAACGTACCTGAATCCACATCAAGTCTTATCTGATCCCGACGATTCCATGAATCACCCTCGGTACCGCTAGCTCCACCGTCAATAAAATCAATACCCTTACCAGGGCGTATTTCATCACCACCACCACCAGATTGGATAAAGTCATTGCCCTCTTTGGCATCGATCCAGTTGCGTACATCATGACTGCTGAGGTCATCCGTTTCAGTCATGATTACATCGTCATATGCTGTACCTTGTACGTGGATTTCACGGACATAATTAGCATCGTTTGGATCATGCCATGTGTTTTCATAGGTAGTAGTATTCAGATTTAAACTACTACCATTAAAGCGAACCTCTTCAACCCCCAATAAGAGATCAATACCGTTACCGCCAAATTGATCAGGCATCAAATCGCGTATGACAAATCCGCTTACATAAGACCCAACTTGTTGAAACGAGCCATCTGCCTTAATGACATTACCATTAGCAAGATCAGCAAGGTCAAACAATAAGCTGCCGTCAGCACCTAGAACTTGATCACCCGCACGTACTTCTTCTATAACGTAACGAGACTGCTTATCTTGATAACTAACATTGTCACGACCAAACCATTGATGATCACCCAATATTAGATTACCAGCCGCAGCAATGATGTCGTTGCCAGTCCCAGCATCTATACTAGAACCCTTATCATCGCCCAAGTAGACATCATTACCTTCACTATCCCAATATCTGGTTCGATAGACATCTTTTGCCTGGCCTGAAGCCACATGGTCTTCAACTGTGTCAGCAACGCTAATCACGTCATCAAAGCGCGTGCCCTCAATACCAATTTCTTCGGCATCGAGATCACCTAATGAGTGTTCCCATACATTGTAGGACGTATTTAACCAAATAGTTTGATCTTCAAAACTAAGACGCTCTACATTAGTAACTAAAGTAGACCCTGTACTTTGCACTGGACTCAAATCAGCTATTAAAAAATAGGTATTACTAGCATCATAACTCAAGTTTGTTCCGGCGAAATTGGCGGTAAAAAAAGTATTCACTTCTGTTTCGCCTACAATCTTTAAATCGAAGCGTGATAGATTTCCAGAGAACTGAACCTCATCACTGTCTCTCCACTTGTTTGTGTAGTAGGTGCCCGAAGCGCCACCGTCAATGAAATCATTACCGGCCGTTTTCCGTATACGATCGCCACCAGAACCAGCGTCAACGTAGTCGTTACCTAAACCGGAGTTTATTTCATCATATCCGGCACCTGAGGCGATATCATCGGAAAACAATGTGCCATCTATATATTTGCCAGCTGGTTCATTTTCCCCACGCCAATCGATGTCTCTTACTTCAGCTTCTACACCAACATTTTCATCACTAAAACTCAAATACTGAATATTCTTAACAACATCAATACCTTCAGCGCCAGTCGTATCATGAATAACAACGTACTCACCAGCTTCAACGGTCACTCGACCTAAGCCAAGAGACGTAAGCAAATCAGCAAATGTATTAGGCGCTGTAGCTGTGGAATCAGGTTGGGCTCCTGCCCACCATTGGGCAATACTCACGCCATTAGCAAAATCGGATTCAGAGCCATCACTAACTGAAATTTTTAGCAGTTCGAAGTCATCATAGCTGCCTGTATAACGCGCCTCGTTGTTATTGCGCCAAGTATGCTCTTTAGCATTACCCCCCAAACCACCGTCAATATAGTCATTACCCGCTTCACCAAATAATCGGTCCTTTGCGCGGTAGTCATTTGGATCAAACACATCCAGAAGAAGTGCTCCATCCAGCTCACCATTGCCATCATTAATATCAACTTGTTGGTCGATCCAGAGGGTGACCTCATAACCGGAAGTTTCAAGTAATGATACCTGGCTTACTAAGGATGAGACATCGGCCATTGTAGCCAACGTTGCTTGCTGTGCCGAAGCATCACTATTGCCCGAAGAGCCATTGGTCACGAGTACTTTAACGACAGAATTATCTGACGTATTGGCAATATCAATATTGCTACCATTGGCATTAACCAATGGAGCAGAAATAACTTGGCCTAAGCTTACAGTTAGTGGCGTATCAGTCCCTGCAGTCGGCATACTAATACTTTGAGGGCCCCCTCCAGCTACCACAATGCCCGCTGCGGCTAGAATACTAGTGTCCCCGCGAATCACATCGTTGCCATCTCCACCATCTATATGACTTTCATGGTCACTACCTTGCAGGTCGTCATCGAGAATACCACCCTCGATATAGTCTAATCGACGTGGCCCGCTGTCATCTTCCCACATCCACACGTTAGTACGTTGATCAAGGAAAACTTCAACATGATTTTCACCGCTACCAAAAGTAATGCGCTCAATGTCAATCAAGGTGTCACTGGAAATCACTACACCTTCATTGGCCAAATCCAAGCGCTGCACAGTGACACTACCATCGATATTATCAACGATGTTAAAGGCTTTAACGGTTTCACCGGTTTGGCGGTTTAGGACATATAGGTCTTCATGGTAATGAACCGTATCGATGTCGTTCCACCAATAACCAGTATTACCATTATCTCCACCATCAATAGTTTGATCACCGGCAGATGCTTCTATATGGTCACCAGACGCAGTACCCGTAATATCATCATTTTGTTCAATTAACTCAACAGACATCATCACCACCCGCAAATACAGAGAGTTAGCTAATATTTAACTGCAATACAGTACGGCCACTACTATCATAAGTTGACATTTAATGATATAGGAAAAATTCTGAATTAAGGCTCACCGTGAGCTCAACCAGAGCTTCAGGAGTATTGTTTAGTTTAGTTCACTTCTTTTCTATCTTGATGGACTTCTTTAGATTTAGACGCCATGTGTGTATTTAAAGTGAACACGGGCTGTAGGGAGCAAGAAGTATGCGAACTACGGCGGGAGTGGGAAGTGGAAGTACCTGAATTGGGTATATCTGTACTCATTATCCCTGGCGATAAGGTAAAGAATACGGAAGACAGATTGGTGGTATTAAA
>ERZ1046740.1386-NODE-1386-length-17178-cov-4.647608_pt1 | contig 17178 bp, 14 predicted proteins | sample MGYA00383093_ERZ1046740 | MGnify/ENA primary metagenome ERZ1046740 (study PRJEB29581, sample SAMEA5548363) | metagenome | biome: marine; feature: coastal; material: water | depth 25 m | study: Short-term variability in the microbial, nano- and picoplankton... | reverse complement strand
GGATTTAATTTATTATCTAAAGGTTCTGCTAAAACATTTAAATATTGGAATGAAGAACTTAATTTTGTAATTAGATTAGCGAAAATGGATTGCGGAATAGTATTTCTATTATTTTCATCAAATTCAATTATATTATTTGTAATATTTCTTGTTATTCGTAATTCTTTAGGATGAATTAAATAAAATTGACCAACAAAATCTAATGTTTCAGTAATACTATATCCTTCTAATCTTCTATCTAAATATGTCATTTTTCCTTTTTGATAATTATGAAAATAAGGTTCTGGGAAATAATATTCTTCTAATTTTTCATCCATTAATAATATTTGATGTTTAAGTGAATTAAAAATGTTTTCTTTTCCTAATGGTATTTTTTTAATTTCTTTATCATTATTTATTAAACTTTCTAATTCATTTGATTTGTAATTATATGGTGAATATTTATGGTCCCAATATAAATCATTTTCCGAACAAGATAATTTTAAGAATAATTCGCTAATATCTTGTTGTGTAATATTATATTTTGGTTTTACTGCTTCTCTTTGTCCTTTACCATACATATAATATACTGTTCCATCACCTATACGACCTACACGACCTCTTCTTTGAACCCTACTTGATTCAGAAATTTTTTCTTCACCTAAAGTTGATATATCAACTATTTCATCATAACCACTAACTTTAGCATAACCATTATCAACTACATAAGCAAGTCTTGGAATTGTAACAGAGGCTTCTGCTACATTTGTAGCAACAATAATAGCTCTTTTATATAAACCTTCAGGAACATTTTGATCTACAATATAATTAGGACCCCATTCTTCATAAATTTTTGTTCTTACATTTTTAATTTTATGAATATTTTTATCTATTTTTTCAATCATTTCTTTATATTTTGGATTCATATTTGCGAAATACGGTAATACTACATTACCATCTGGTAAGGTTTCATTAAGATATTTTACAGCCCTTCTAATTTCAGCAGAACCAGTAGAGAAAAATAATATTTCACCATTTACACTTTGTTGGCAAATTTTATTAATAATATCATATGATTTTTGTTGTGCAATAATAGAATTTTTTCTTAAATCATCAGTAAATTCTCTTTCTATACTTTCATCAAACTTATCTGTAATAATATATTGTGTAGTTTCTCCTGGAGGTGAAATATGGAATCTTCTATCCATATATACAGAATAAGGAAGAAATCCATCATCACAATTATTATATTTATCGCCAAAGAAATGTTTAATTGGTCTTTTTATTGGATACACAATATTATCATTAATAGATTTAAAATAACTTCTATAAATTGGTTCATCATCGTCCATAGTAGCAGAAATAATAACTAATCTAACGGAATTATTATAAAAACAAGTTTGTCTTGCTAAAGTTAATATTACATCCATATTTGCATTATGTTCATGTGCTTCATCAACAATCATTATATCCCATTTGTTATTTATACCATATGTATTTTCTACATCACCTGTTTTTTTATTTTTCTTTGGTATTTGCTCTTTCATCAAGGGATTATTTACAACTTCTTCAAGTAAAGTACCATCAGTTACCATTCTTAATTGTAAATAAGGATTATTATCTCTTGTATGTTTTTTAAATTGATGTTTAAATTGAACATAATAATTTTGAGTATTTACTTTATCATCATCACAAGTCCATGATTTTTGTGTTATAGGAACACCTAATTCTGTTGAAATTCTTTCAGAATTACCAACTGTTGGTGGAATTCTTGGTTGTGTACAAATAACACTACCATTATTTTTATAATCAAACATTTTTAAAGCATACATTAATAATTTAGGAACTTGTGTAGATTTACCAGTTCCTGTTGAACCTGTTGTATATATAATTTGATGATTTATATAATGATGGAAAAAATTAATTTGTGAAATCCAATCCATAGCATAAAAAGTATACCATAATTGATCCGAACAAATTAAATCAAAATAATCTTCTTCTTTAATATTAACATCTGGATCATCAACACGAATTTTTGCTAAATCTTTATATTTGTTTCCAGTTAAATAATAGTAACAATTTTCCCATAATTCTTTATTTTTTTTGAATTCTTTTTTTAATAAACTATATATTTGTTTTTGTCGAGTTTTAAATTGTAAAGGTAATTTTGTTTTATCTGTTATTTGTAAATTTACTGTAAATTCAGATAATATTCCATTTAATGTTAAACAATCCCAAACTAAATCATTCCAATTATTTCTAAATGCCAGTCCCATTTGTCTTATTTTACTATCATAATTCAATCCTGTTCCTTCTTGTTTTTGTAAATTTCTACGAAGATTAACAAATCGTGTAAATTCTATATTAGAAAATAATCTGTCCCAAAATATTTTTTTTTGTTCTTCAGTTAAACTCTTATAATTTTCAGGTAATAATTTCCATTTACTATTATGTGATAACGATTTTGCGATATTATAAAGATTTTTTAAGTTTAATCCTTCAACAATTTCATTTAATTGTTCATCATTATAATTAACGTAATCATTTACTTTATTATTAGAAATTATAAATTTACCATAAATTGTTCCATGAAATCCAACTAAAGCTTCTTTTAAATAATTCCATACATATTTTGTATCAATATTCGTAGAAGCATTTATAATAGTTTCTTTTGGTATATCATCAATTTTAATTTGATTTTTTTCTATATCTGTTTGACTATCATCTTCAGGATCTTTTAATTTAAATTGATTAACATATTCATTTTTAATAAGATTTCTTTTAGTATGATTATTAATTAAATATGCAATTAAATTACGTAAAATTTCTAATTCAAATGTAGAATCAGATATTGTAGTAATATTTAAATTAACATTATTTATTAATTCTTTATATTTTCTATCAAAAATATTCATATCATTTTCACTTAAATCTTCATAATCTTCAAATTCAAATAATTTATCAAAATCAAATATTTTATTTAAATATTGAATAATGTAAATTATCTTTCCATTTATTCTTTTATTAAATAATAACCATTTTACTTTTTTTACATCCTTATAATAATAATTCCTAAAGACATTATAATAATCTCCTAAATACAATCCTCTATCAAAAGTGTTTTTATTATCGAAACCTTGTATAGATAGTCTATTTATACTTTTTATAGTTTCGTTAAATATATATGTTAGTTGATATATTTTTTTATCTGAACTTATAGGTTGTATGTTCATCCAATTAACATATAATTTTCCACCAACTATATTTATTGTTTCTAAAATTCCTATAAAATTATGATGGATAATATTATAAATCAATTTATCCCCATTGTCATCATAAAGATTAAGTAAGGGTGTTTTATCGTCACTATTTAAAAGTCCAAAGGAAAAATTTCCATATTTGAATTCTTTTTTTAATAATTCATCGCGTGGTTGATTTAAATAAAGTCTATCAATCTTTGTATGATCAATATTACAAAGTAAATAATTTAAATCAGACAATTCTTTAAATAAGTGATTATTATTTTTATCATCAATAAATGGAAAAAGCATTAACATTGTGGATTTAATATCTCTACCATTATTTTGTGTCCATTGGTCATAATATTCTTTAACTGCTTTAAAATGAAATTTAATTGAAATATGATCAACTAAATAACAAGTTAAATTAAATATACTATCACGTTCAAATTTATTTAACTTTGGGAACATATTATTTGTTATTAAAAATATATATTCATAAAGTTCACTATTAATAAATTCTAATTCATAATTTTTTATATCATCAATTAAATCTTTATAATTCATATTATGATTAATTAGAAATAAATTATTAATCATAATATTTATTTTTCGTATTCCCAGTTTATTGGTTTAAATTTCCAACAATGTTTATCAAAAACTTTAGTAACTCCTCCAGTTGGATAATTATAAGATGGTATTGTATGTTTATCTAAACAAGTTTTTCCTTTTTTAGCAATTATTTTTAAGATAGAATTACAAATAGCCTGATGGGTAACTATTAAAATAGTATCATTTGTTTCACAATGATTATTAAAAATTTTTAATAAACATTTCCTAACTCTACTTTGAACATCTTTATCTTCTTCAGGATATTTAAAATCTTCGGGATAAATCATAGAATTATAATTAGGATTATAATTAAACATTTTAGCTAAATATTTAGGTAATCTAACTTGATACGATTTTTCTGGTATAAGTTTTTGATGTTGCATTTCTGCTATTGAATATTCTAAATTCACTTTTATATCAGAACCAGAAGAATAAGGATAAATAGTTTGTAAAGTTCTAATAAATGGGGAACTATAAATTACATTTATATTTAATTTATTTAATTCTTTTGATAATTTTAATGCATTACTTAAACCTTTTTCAGTTAAAGGTGAAAACATAGTAGCATCTTGTGTTCTATCTTCGTGTCTTAATATATATATTTTCATTATATTATATCTTATAAAAAAATTTGAAGTTAATTAAAGTTTTAAAATAATATTATTAATAATGCAAATTATAGGTTTAATTGGTAATAAAGGTGTTGGTAAAGATACTGTTGCCAAATATTTTATAGATGAAGAATATAAACAAGTTGCTTTTGCTGATACTCTTAAGGAATCTTTAAAAGTTCTATTTAATTGGGATGATGAATTACAAGATCAAAATAAAAAAGAATTGACTGATGAAATATGGGGTGTTTCACCACGTACAATGTTACAATTATTAGGAACAGACTTTTTAAGACATTATTGTGATAAATATTTAGATACAAGTATTATTTACAAAGGAAAAAAAGAAACATTCTCTTATCATATTAAAAAATTATTTTTGGATATTAGAGAAGATATTGAAAAAGGTAAAAAATTTATTTTTTCTGATATAAGATTCCAAGATGAACTTAATTTTGTTAAATTAATTGGAGGAACAATATTTAAAATTGAACGTAGTGTGAAAAAAAATAAATTTAGTAATCATGAATCTGAAAAAAATATTGATTATATAGAAGGTGTTAATTATGTTATAGAAAATAATGGAACTATAAAACAATTATATAAAAAATTATCAAAACTTATCAAAATTGAACTATTTAATAAATAAAATTATTGTTGTACACATTGAGGTTGATGATGTTCATGTTCATCTTGTTGTGTACTCGAATTTCGTGTTTCCATATCTTGTAAATATACTTTTGTTGTTTTATATTTTTTGGTTTTTATATCTTCTTCTTTTGTTAATTCTTTTATTTCATCTTTGGCTAATAAAACTTTTAATATATCTTTTTCTTCATTTTTAAGTTTATTTAATGATGGATATTTAACTTTGAATTTAATATAAAGATTTCCTTTTTGGTATCCATTCAGATTATTCATACCTTCATTTGGTATTACTTTAACATCGCCATCTTTTATAATATCATCATTATTTATTTCTAAAAATCTATTATCTAGATGTTTTACAATTTTAGTAAATCCAAGTAATGATTGATATAGTTTAATTTCCATATTTATTATTAAATTATCATCATCGCGTTTAAATGTTTCGTGTTCTTTTTCAAGGATGACAATTATTAAATGTGTTTTTTTATTTTTTAATTGATGACCTTTATTATCTACTTTTATTTTATTTCCTGATTTAATTCCATTCTTTAGAGGAATATCATATGATTTATTTTTTTCTGTATATGTTTTACCATTACAATTTTTACATATATTATTTTTAGTAATATATTTACCTTTACCACTACATTCAGGACAATCTATAATTGTTTGATGTACCATTGGTCCCATTCTTCTTACTTGCATTACTTTTCCTTTACCATCGCACCCATCACAAACTGATTTTTTTCCATCTTTAGTTCCATTACCATTACAAGTAGAACAATATATTTTTTGTTTATACGATACAGTAACTTTTTCTTCATTATAAATTTGTTCTAATGAAACTGGTAATTTTACAACACAATGTTCTTCTTCTTGTTCTTCTCTTCTACCAAAACCTCCAAATCCTGAAAATCCTCCAAATCCAGGAAATCCTCCCATGCCACCCATGCCACCCATACCACCAAACATTTCAGCAAACATAGACATTGGATCAACTTGTGGACCTTCGCCACCATGTTTTAACATTTCAATTCCTACTTGATCATAAATTTTACGTTTTTCACCATCATTTAAAATAGAATATGCTTCACTTATTTCTTGAAATTTTTTAGTTGATTCTTCAAGATTATCTTTATTTTTATCAGGATGCCATTTTAGAGATGCTTTTCTATATGCTTTTTTTAGTTCTTTATCAGTCACGGAAGGTGATACTCCTAATCTATTGTATAAAATTGTATCTTTAACCATTATAAAATAAGTATTAATTTATTCTTAAATTAATATTCAATTTTTCTTAAAAAATATATGTTTTAGAAAAATTAATATAAAGAATTAATATATATATTATTAATGTCTGTTTCTACAAAAGATTCAATTAGTGTTTTTATTGATGGGTTTAAAGAAGGTTTAAAATCTAAACGTGCGACAAAGAAACTAAAAATTACAGTTCGTAATATGAAAGAAGGAACACCACTTGAATGTGAAAGATTTTTTAATTCTGGTTATGATTATGAAATAAATAAGCATAAAGATGGTTATATTGTTAATATTATTAAAACAAAAGAATTATTAGAATTGGAAGAAAAAAAGAAAGAAGATGATGAGCGACAACAAAGAAGAGAAGAACTCCGTAAGAAACTTAGAAATAGAAAGTATTATAGATCTGGTGGAGTTAAACGTGGATTAAGTAAATTAAAAAAGAAAGTTCCTAAGAAAGTATTCAAATCTTATGTAGATTTTAAGAGAACATTTGACGTTCCTGTTCCATCACCCGAAGACATTATGTCTGACCCTGAACAATATACTCAACTTGTCCAAATGTATGCAAGTGGTGCTAAATTAAGTCCAGATGAAACTTTCAATAGAAAAATTACTAAATATTTCAAAGAAATTGGTGATATGATGGGTATTGAAGGCGTTGACCCAACATTATTTAGTCCCGATAATCTTAAAATGATGGCTGAAGCTATGAATAATGCCCAAACTTCAAATGAACCAACAACAACAGTTCAATTAGATGATGATAATAGTACAGAATATGAAAGCGATAGCGATAGCGAAAATGATAATAGTGTTACAAAAGAACACGACGATTGTTCATGTTGTCCTTAAATTATTTTAATAAACTTTTTATAGATATTATAATTTATGTTATAACTCTAAAATAATATTGAAATAATTATTTTAAAGTTATAAAAATAATTATTATAATGAGTAAAGCATTAATATATGATAATATTCATGGTTATATAGATGTAGATCCAATTAGTAGAAAAATAATAGATACTCCTGAATTTCAAAGATTACGATATATTCATCAAACAGGAGCTTTATTTTTTGTTTTTCCTACTGCCAACCATTCAAGATTTGAACATTCTATTGGAACATATCATTTAGCTAAAAGTTTTATTACTTCACTACAAACAAAACAACAAGAATTAAAAATATCAGATAGATTAATTTTATTAGTATCTTTAGCAGGATTATGTCATGATATTGGACATTTATTCTATTCACATTTATTTGATGATTTATTTTTAGAAAAATTAGATTATTACAAAGATTTAGGTAAAAATGTTCATCATGAAGAAAGATCTAAGGTATTAATAAAATATATTGTTAATAAATATGAAATAGAATTAACAGATAATGAAATATTAATTGTTCAAGATTTGATAGATCCAAAAAATAATAAATATGATGCTTGGAATGATGAATTTAAAGTTGGTAAATGGATTTTTCAAATTGTATCTAATCCAGTAAATAATATTGATGTAGATAAATTTGATTATATTGATAGAGATAATAGAGCAGTTGGTCTAAAACTTAATTTTGAATATTGGAGATTAATATTACAAGCTAAAGTAATTAATAATAATATTCATTATCCAGAACAAGTTAAAGATGATATTTACCATATGTTCTTTGTTAGATATAGATTACATAGACAAATTTATAATCACAAGACAGTAAAAGCAATTGAACTTTTATTAATTAAAGCATTATTTGAATTAGAAAAAACAGAAAAAATTTCATCATATATTAAAGACCCTGAAAAAATGATAGAACTAACAGATATGTATTTGTATTATTGTAAAAATGATAAAGTAAAAGAAATAATTAATAAAATAGAAACAAGGAAAATACCAAAATTATTATTTCAAAGAATTACTGAAGAACCATTTGAATTAACAAAAGAAGAATTGGGAGTATATGGTAAAGATATAGAAGTTATTAAATTTAAAGTTGGATATGCAAGTGGTGATGATAAAAATCCTTTAGACAATATTAAATTTTATAAAACAAAAACTAATAAAGAAAGTATAATTGAATCATCGCAAAATTATTCTTTATTAATAAATCATAAACATCAGGAGCATTTTTATAGAGTATATGATATTAAATAAAAAATGATTTTTTATTATTTAAATAAATATATTATTTATATAATAAATGAGTTATACAACCAAAAATGATTTGAAAAAATTACAAGGTAAATCTGTATTATTTTTTGATTTAGAAACGACCGGATTACCTAAAACAAAAAGTTATGGTATTCCTCCTGAATATAGATATTATAATTATACAAAAAATGAATATTATGATGAATCAAGAATAGTACAAATAGCTTGGCAATTTTTTATGGATTTTGATAAAAAATACAATATTTGTATTGATAATATTAAAGATAAAATTAGAAGACCAGAAGGTTTTTGTATATCTCAAGAATCTTTTAATATACATGGTATAAGTGATGAAATTGCTAAAGAAAAAGGACATAGTTTAAATACATTGTTAAAAGATAAACAAAATAAATTTGGTTATGCATTAAAACATTGTGATTATATTATAGCATATAATCCTTTTTTTGATGTTAGTATTATATTAAATGAATTGAATAGATTAAAAAAATATGATATGATTAAAAATGTTAAAAATGTTATTAGAAATAGACGAGTATTATGTTTAGGAGAAATAGTAAGTAAAGAATATACTTTCGATGATTGGAAAAGAAGAAATAAATATTCTATTCCTAAACAAACATTTGTATATAAAAAATTTTTTGATGAAGAATTAAATAATGCTCATAATGCAAAATATGATGTTTATGCATTACAAAGGATTTATAAGAAATTATCGGTTCATATAAAGGATTAATATTTATACTGGTATTTCATACCATTTCATTTTGTTTAATCTTCCATTTTTCATCATCCATTTTCTCTTGCATCTTTTTTTAATATTTCTTCTTCTTTCTTTTATTTCATCCATAGACAAATTTCTTCTTCTTTTTCTTCTTCGGTTTCTTTCAAGACGTGAAAAAGGGGGATTAATTATTATGGAATGATTATCTAAATTTCGCAATCTTTCTAAATTAAATATAATATTATTATCAGCCGTAAATTCAATAGGAATAGTAAGCTGTTGTGGAGGTTGCCAATTGCTATAATTAATGCCCCTATTAATTCTTTGTTTAATTTCTTCTTTTGTGTAATTAAAATTTTTTCTACACATAGGGCATCGAGTCTTATCGAGCTTGATAAAACAAGATCGACATAATTTATGTTTGCAAGGCAAGACTTTCCAAGAGTTAATCTCGGTATCAACAGTTGTATAACAAATTATACAGTCCTCCATTTAATTATTTTAGAAATTTCTATAGGAAATTTATTTATATTTTTTTCACCCATTTTTTTATTATATATATGCTTGTCAATATATAATGAGAAAAAAATTTCAACCAATTTATAAAATACTTCTATGTATATGTAATGAAATTAAACCAACGTTTTGGTGATTTATTTGATAAAATAATAAAAAATAAAAAACAGAGAAAAAAGTTATTAAATAATATTGAAAAATTATATAATAAAAATATAATTAGTCAAGACTTGGTTTTAATATTAATTAAATCACTTATATTAGTTCTTTCTTATTTACCAAAAAAAATATTTCTTATTAATAAAATAATAAAAGAATTTGCTAATTGTAATAATGAAATTAAAGATGATTTAATAAATATTTTAAATAATTATAATTTTAATCAATTAACTTTATCGGATTATTTAATAGAGAAAATAATATTTAATACAATTGTATTATTTCAATTAATAGAAAAAACATTTTTCCCACAAATTTATACAATTTGGTATCAAATAATATTATGTATTAATAAAATTAAAAAGAAAAAATCAATATTAAAAGCACATATTTATATTAATATTGTTAAAGAAAGTATAAATATTATAAAAAGAGAGAGAGGACAATCATATTTAAAAATAATTAAATTATGTAATAAAACAAAAGAACTTATTAATAGTTATTTAAATTAAGATATTCTATTATAAAATAAATAGATACACCTGTTATAAAAAATGCGAAGTTTATATAAACCATAATCTGTTTATTATCATCTTTTTTTAAATAATAAATATTAAATGAAACTTTACATATTATAGTTACTATTAAACCGAGAATCAATGATTCTAAAATACTATTTTTATTTAATAACATATTAAATAAAAATATAAATTAATTTTACCTATACATCCAAACATTTATTATTATTAGTTTCATCATCTGAATCGGTATCTTTTTTTTCTTCATTGTCGTCACATTTATATTTAATTCCACACCATCCACTTTTTTTAATTTTTCTTCTTTTATTAATGTAATCATAAAGTTCAGATGTTCCTGGTCTTTTACTATGATTATAAAATTCTTGCCACCAATCTTTGAATGTCCCCCATATAGTACTTTTAGTAATATAATCATCAGTATTATTTGTTTCAGTAAATTTACTAAGATAGAAATCAGCCATTCTATCGTTTCTTTTCTTATATGTATTAGTTGCTTCCATAACTTCTTTGGGTTCGTTAATACCATTTTTACTATATTCATTTACATACAAATGAATTAAATATCTAATAAAATATATTCCCCAATCTTTGAGTTTATGTTTTAATGTTTTATCAATTAAAAAGTAATTAGGGTCATCTTTCATATCGTGTTCTTCAACGAATTTTGAATTAAATTTAATAACTCTAATTCTTCTCCATGTACCTTTATCACCATCACTTGTTTTTACTGCTGGTAATTCATTACATTGAAGGAATAATTTTACTTGTGGTTTAAATTCAATCATATCTTGATGAAGGTGACGAGCAGTAATAGAATCATTACCAGTTAATTCTTTTAACATACCTACATCAAAATTTTCATTATTACCTGGTTCAGAAAATACTCCAATACGTCTTCCTTTTAATCTTGCTAATTCAGGACTTGCAGCACCAGAACTACCACGTTTACCTGTTAAAATTGTAATAGGACAAGCAATATAATAATCACCTAAAGCATATTTAATTAATTCAAATGTAACACTTTTGCCATTAGAACCTTCGCCGGTTTCTAAATAGAACTTTTCTTCTTTATTTTCGCCTGATACACAAGTTGATAAAACTTTTAGGAAATATTCTCTAACATCTTTATTTGGTAGAATTTCATTAAAGAATTTAAGAATATCGCCAGCAATTGGTGTTTTAGGATTCCATTTTTTGTATGTATTTCCTGTTGATAATGATAAATAATCATCTGGTCTTCCAGGTCTAAATTTATTTAATTTAAGATCAAAAACACCATTTTCAAAACAAATAAGATCGCGATTTTCATCTAAATAATCAATAAATTTTTCATCATAAAAAATATTTTTTGCTTCTTCAATAATTTTTTTCTTGAAAGAAATATCAAGTAATTTTTTAGCAATTAAAATATATTCTTGACTTTTTTCATCGTGTTTCTTTTTATCATCTTTGTCGCCTTTTATAGCCAAATTGTTATGTTTTGTAGACAGATTTCTATACAAGTCAGAGAATTCGGAGGATAGCAAGATTAATAATTTACTACCACCTTTAGATGATTTCCAACGGTGGTTTTCAAATCTATACCATTCATTTTTATCTGGGTTGGAACAGATAAACTGTTCTCCATATTTACAATGGAGGGCCTTCGCTATCCAGAAAGTCCCCAACCCTTCGCTTTTTTTTAAGTACTCTTCTATTTCTCTTTCACGAAATTGATTAAATTTACTCAAGTTATCTTCTTTCGCCCAATATCTAATTGATGGATAACCTAAGTTTCTTTTTTTCATATTAGCCCAAAATCTTTCACACTCACCTTCTTTAAATTTTTTAGACTTTTTTGAAAACTCAATCCATAATGGTAATAATGATGTTGATACATTATATAATGCCCATCCAACACGTATCCAATTATGATAATGATCAGAACGGTTCTTTTTATACATTCTAACTAATTCAAAACATTTACTTGTATGCTCCTCATTATTATATGAAATATTATTTTCTTCATAATTTTGTTCTGGTGAAATATCTTGATACATATCATCAATATCAGATTCACTTATTTTTCCAAAAAGTGGTTGATTTGGTTCATCCCAATAAACTGTGTTTTGTAATGATAATCTTTTAATTATACCTAAATCAGTTTTTGTAAATTTCTTTTGTTTTACTTCTTTTCCTTTATGGTTAAATACTTTTGTTAAAATATAAGGTTCTCTTTCTGGTTTTGCACAAGAATACATCAACCATTGATGTGTAATAGATGCTCTATCTATAATATCATTAATATCTTGATTAAAATCTTTGAATAATGGCGTTTCTTTCAAATTATTTAAAACCAGTTTTCTAATAACATGACTACATTTATCTTCAACACATAAATTTGGAAATATTATATGAAATCCATCTTTAATATTTGAATTTTTATGTGTAACATTTGGTTTTTCTAATAAAACAGAATATAATTCTGGATTATTTGTAGTAAAAACTTGTTTTATAATATTTCTATATATTTCACTAACACGTTTAATCATTTCTTCTGTGTATAATCTACCTTCTGTATAAGAATCAGATGGTATCTCCAAATCTACATCAACTCTAATTGGACCATATGTCATAGGACGTTCAGTAATAGAAGCATTGAGTGATTTTTGTTTTAATTTATCTAAAAGTCTATATAATTTCTTTTTTTCACCCATTGTTTCTATACAAAATTTACCTGCACTAATAAGTCCTCCCATACTCGTATGAGTATAATCGTTTTTAAAAGTTTTATGTTTTTCTAAAAATTTATCTAACTTTAATATAAGTTTTTTATTATTAGAAGATTTGTTCATTGTATTATCTAAGAATGATATTTTTAAATATTAATTTTCAACTTTTATTTTCAACCAATTAAATTCGTATTACATCTAATATACATCTAAGAAAATTTTTTTTATAAAAACTTATTGAAATATTAGACCACAACCTTCTAAATATATATACTTAAAGATAATTTTTTTAGGGAAAAATGAATAATTAATTTAAGGATTATATAACTTATATAATAAAAATGAGTAAAAAAGCACAATTGCGAATCATTAACGATATTGTAGATTTTCAAGAGAATACACCAGATGGTATATATTTTCATGTAAACAAAGATAATTTCTATAAAAATTATGCATTAATTATTGGACTAAAAAATACTCCATATTTTGGTGGATATTTTTTCTTTGAAATTAATTTTCCTAAAAATTATCCTGAAAGTCCCCCACAAGCAAAAATGTTAACAATTACTGGTAAGGTTAGATTTAATCCGAATCTTTATGAAAATGGAAAAGTATGTTTATCAATATTAGGAACTTGGCAAGGTCCAAAATGGAAACCAATTATGAATTTAAGATTAGTATTACTTTCTATACAATCTTTAATGGGACACTATCCGATTCATAATGAACCAGGATATGATAAAGTTAAACCTAATGATATAAGATCTGTTAATTATAATAAATTTATAACATATAATACTTATAAAATTGCAATTATAAATGTCCTTGATGGTAAATATAAAAAAGTTAGTAAGTTTTTTAAGAAAGAAATAAAGGAAAATATGAAAGAAAATAAGCAATCTTTATATGAAGATTTATTATCATATAAAATGATTTATGGTGTTGAGACAATTAAGAAACATATATATTTTCTACCTAATAGTTCTATACTTGATTTTATAAAATTAGAAGAAACTTTTAGTGGTAAAATGAAAAAATTTGATATAAAAAATGAAACATAAAATATTTAAAATCTATTTATTACTATAATTAATGTACTTTTGTCCAAAATGTTCGTATTCATTTGATATTAAAAAGTCATCTGGAGTTAGTTCTTCTGATGATAAAAAGAATGAATTGGTTAAAATATCAGAAGCAATTAAATATATTAAAAAAGATTTGAGTAATTATAAACCTACTTTTTCAAAAGAAGAATTATATAAGAATAATAAATATAAAAAATTATCAGATTCAGATAAACAAGCATTAGAAGTTTTATTTGATTCTGGAGAAATTGGTGCTGAATTTAGTTGTGGAAATTGTGGTTTTGTTCGTGAAATTAAAAAATCTATTAGATTGTATCAATTAGATAAATTTAGTAATAATGAAGTTTTACAAACTCTTGAAGATAATAAGATATTATTTAGTGACCCAGCGTTACCACGAACAAGAGATTATAATTGTAAAAATGTTAACTGTATTACACATAAAGATAAATCAAAAAAAGAAGCTGTTTATTATAGAGACCCTAAATCATATCAACTAAATTATATTTGCGGTGTATGTTATTTTAGTTGGCAAATCTAATTATTTTAAATATGCGATTAAATGATTTTTTTTTAATTCATCTAAATCCCAAATTTCATATTTATTATTAACAGGTCTTCTAATACGATATGGAACCATATTATGTTTAATTTCTTCAATTGCTATTTGTTCATATGTTAAAGAACTATGATTCTTAATTAATGGTTTTGCACCCATAGTTAATTGTTTAGTTCTTTCACTAATAATTCTTACCATTTCATATCTTGTTAATCTATCTTTAGTTATACGTTCTTCTTTACTAACAACGTTATCAATAACGTGTTTTTCTACTTCTAAATCAGTTTTATTACCAAATAATTCATCGTCTTTTTTTATAGTATTTTCTAAAAGGCATTCTTTACCAGCTTTTTCCTCTTTTACAGGTTCTTCTTTGACATCTTTTTTACTCTTTTTGGAAGATTTTTTAGGCATTATAAAGTAATATATAAAACTTTTTAAATAATATTATCAATTTTTATTTATATATATTAAAAAAATTGAAAATATTACTCCTTTTATGCCTAATAGAAATAAATCTGTTGATGTTTACACATGAAATTAAAAACAATATCTATAAGAAAGTAGATGAAGAATATCTACTTATTATCAGGGTAGATGAGATAGTAATAGGAGGTTCAAGACATACATCAACGTGTTGATTCTAAACTATAATTACTATTTAACCACTTTAATTTGAGAGCATCCTTTGCGGATGTTCTTTTCTTTGGATTTATTGCTAGTAATTTAGTAATGAATTCACTAAGAGGTTCTTTTTCTACAAAATTAGTAGAAAAAAGACTTTTTTCTTTTATTGAGAACTTTTTGAGTTCTCCTTTTTTATTGAAATATTTTTTCCATTTGTCTGTATATCTCAAAAATCTTTTTGAGAAATTACCACAATAACAATTTATATAGTATAGATGATAATGGTCTCTATCTCTTGTTCTATCTTTTTCGGGGTCAAATAATATTTTACCTGTTAGTAATTCATATATAGTACAACCAGTAGCCCAAATATCTACTTTATTATCACACTCACCCATTAAAATTCCTTCTGGTGGTCTATAATATCTTGTTCCAAATTCTTCATCAAATTGTTCTTCATCATCACAAAAATCACCAAAATCAGAAATAGAAATTTTAATATCTTCTATATATTTATCATCAATAATATAAATACTATCTTCTTCAGTAATTTTTTGTTGTATATTTTCAACAATTGAACTATGAATTTTTTTTCTCATAAAATTATCTTTATCTTTATTACCCTTTAATTCTTCTTTTAATAATTCTTCGTAGTTACATTTATTATATAATTTTATTAATTTTTCATCTCTTTTGTTTACACCTTTAATCAAAATATTATCTGGTTTAATATCACCATGAAAAACTTTTATTTTTTCATGTAATACCTTTAATCCTTGTAAAAGTTGTGTTGATATTTTTTTTACAACATCGTTACCATAACCTTTTTTATACTTGCCTTTTCGTAAAAATCCATCTAAGTTTCCTGCATGTAAATTATATACAGAACATAAATATCTTTTTTTCTTAATTCTTTTACGTCTTCTTCTACTCTTTTCTATAATTGTGTATATAAAACTATCTATAATATGATTGAAAACATCAACCTTTTTAGGTAGTCTTTTCATAAATCTTGCTTCATCTAAACCTGATTTAAAATCATCAGAATGTTGGACTTTAATAGCATAATATTTTTTATCTTTAATATTATATCCCAACCAAACAATAGAATACGAACCTCTTCCTAATTCAGTAATTATATTATATTCCCTTAAAATTTTACCTTCTAATTGTAAATTGTTTTCTTGGTAGTCTACTTCATCAGAAGAAGTGGATAATTCACTATCAGATGTATATTCTGAACTACTCATTATACCATATAAACATATCATCTTTAAATAAAAAAATATCACTTTTTTTAATATGGATAAAAATAAAAAAAAATATAAAGGTTTTAGAAATCTTAAATGTATTGGAGACTGTGTTGAACCAGGTGAAAAATATTTACATCCTATTACTCTTTTCATTGTTGATAATCTAAATAATGAAACAACTTGTGCTTCCAAATTTCATTTAGATAAAAAAACTAATGAAAATAAATATCATAAAAAATGTATTCCTAAAGAAATTATATCTAATAATAATTTAAAAAAATTTATGGCATTACCTTATCTAAATTTAGGACTTGAACAATTACTTGGTTTTTATGATATTGTTTCAATAGATAATTTAGTTAAATGGATTGATGAACAAATAAGTGAAAATAAAACTTATCCTTATACTAATAGAATGATTAATACATGGATTAAAGTAAATCACGAAACATTAATAGACAATAATGAATTATTAGTTGATATATATATTA
>ERZ1046740.1382-NODE-1382-length-17206-cov-5.109206_pt1 | contig 17206 bp, 18 predicted proteins | sample MGYA00383093_ERZ1046740 | MGnify/ENA primary metagenome ERZ1046740 (study PRJEB29581, sample SAMEA5548363) | metagenome | biome: marine; feature: coastal; material: water | depth 25 m | study: Short-term variability in the microbial, nano- and picoplankton... | reverse complement strand
GGGAAAGAGTTGGGAGTTTTAAAGTCATGGCTGTGTCTCGGTTTAGATTACCACTTTTTGAGAACTGCGAAGCGATTGTGCTTTGCGAGTGCCAGTGCCATGACGACCATGATGATGTGTATGCCGAGCCATGCGATGCCAGCGTCCTGCTTGATGAGGATGAGGCCGAAGGTGAGGCTGGTGTAAAGTAGGCCCATCGCGAACAGCGAGATGCGTTGTGCGATGCCGAGTAATACGGTCAGGCCGAGAATGATCAGCGCGGGGCCGAGGATGGTGTCGTACAGGTTGAGGCCCCAACCTGGGATCAGCGGTTCATTGCTGAACTTTTCGTAGAGAGGTGCCGGTACGCCGTGGTAGTTGCTCAATGCATACACTTTACCAGTGGCTGTTTCGGTGAGACCGTACGCGTTGGGCGCACCGTCAATCAGGACGTCTTTGTCGTGACTGGTAGTGCCGGCGTATTTTTCGATGCCGGTTTGGATGGCGCGGAAACCGAGCCAGATACGGAGAGTGAGCATTCCGAGCGTGAGCCCGAGATCGTTGGAGCATTTATCTTTGGAGGCCATAAATTGTATGTAGGTTGATGGGATACAGACACCGAGTCGGTGAATTGGTTGCTGTTTATGCAAAAAACTTTGTTCGAATCAATGAGTTTTTTTGCGGGGTTTATTGGGAGAAATGCTGTTTAGTGTTCTTTGCTGAGGTTTTGTGTTTTGTATCTTGTTCTTTTACAGTGGGATATTTGTTGATTGTGCCGTTTTGTGGTTTGCCTGATACGGTGTATTAGATTTTTTAATTTATCGCTTAATTGACATATATCGTCACGGGCATTGGCGGTTTTGTTGGGTTTGAGCGCTTTTGTGGTTGTGAGCTGAGATGCTTGGCTGCGGTCTTGTGGTGCTGCAATGGTGAATTCGCCTTTGGGGGTGATTCGTCGGAAGTTTGGCGACTTATATCCTGTGAGGCTTAAGTCGGGGCGCTGGCCGTTTGCTGAACTGGACGCGGACAACCCGTGTGTTTTTTTGCATATTACCTATTTAGTATTGGTGCGTGGTTCTTTTTATTATGACGTAAATTGCCAATCTTATGTTTTATTCGTGATATGTAAATTGCTGGTTGATAGTGTGAAGAGTGTTATTTTGTGGTTTAGTCGTTGTTGGGTTGTGGTGTTATTTGAAGCGTTTCTGAATAAACTTCTTGTCAAATAGCGTCAGTTGTTGCTCTCTGTAGCTGCCCCCATGAAGTCGCCTTCAAAAAACATCTTTAGTCCTCAAGCTCTACGGGAGTCCTTTCTGACGGCTCTGCGTCCCGGCCAGTTGATGGAGTCGCTGTTTGATTGTGTGCCCGGTGCGTTCTTCTTTGTGAAGGATCGTGAGAGTCGTTTTATGTCGGGTAGTCGGAGTTTTGCGCAGACACTCGGTGAGACCTCGATGGAGGGGATGATCGGCAAGACGGACTACGATTATAGTCCTGATTTTTTGGCGGATGGATTTTACGCGGATGACCAGCGTGTGATGGACACGGGGCAGGCGATTTATAATAATATCGAGTTGGTGCCGTCTGCGGATGGTTCGCTCGATTGGTTGTGCACGACGAAAATACCGTTGTTTAATAACGACGGGGATGTGGTCGGTCTGGCTGGTGTGGCGCGGATCATTCGTGACTCGGATGCGGTATATGCCGAGCATCCGGAGATGCATCGGATCGTCGACTATGTGCGGGCGCACTATCGAGAGAAGTTATCAGTGGGCGACATGGCCAAAGTGGGCGGGATCTCGGTTAGCTCACAGGAACGTTTATTCAAGAGGACCTTCGAGTTGACTCCTTTAATGTATCTGCGTCGGACGCGCCTGAATGCTGCCTGTAAAATTTTGCGTGAGACTACTATTGGTTTGGCAGAAATCGCGGTACAGTGCGGCTTCAATGACCAAACCAATATGACGCGCGCGTTTCGACAGGAGTTGAATATAACTCCACTCAAATACCGTCGTAGCTTTAGTGAAGCGACCTCCGTGCGTAACGGTCGGTCGGCTTCGATGGTGTTACGCTCTCAAATCTAATTATAAACCACCTCACTCAAACAACCTACATTAGTGAAACATAGTAAAAACGACAAAACCGTATTCTGGGGCTCTTTTATCGCCCTGATTACCACCTCGATGGCCTTTATCATTAGGGCGATCTTAATTAACAGCGGTATCTGGCCGGAGCAATTCGGACTCGATAAAGTGCAGTCCGGTGTGCTGTTTGGCGCAGGCATCTGGCCCTTCGCGATCAGTATCATTCTGTTCAGTTTGATCATCGACCGTGTCGGCTACAAATTCGCGATGTTCTTTAGTTTTGGCTGTTATGCCGTCTTTGGTGCGTTGGCAGTCATGGCCTACGGCATAGTCAACGGCGAGGTTGCGGATCTCGCGCTGGCACAGGCCAAGGCTTGGAACTATCTCTATTGGGGCTCGGTGATTCTGGGGCTCGGTAACGGCACGGTGGAAGCGTTCATCAACCCTGTTGTGGCGACACTCTTTAAGGATGAGAAATCCAAGTGGCTGAATATCCTGCACGCTGGCTGGCCCGGTGGGCTGGTGCTCGGCGGTGTGCTTGCAATCGGCCTCAGTGGCGTGGTTGCCAATGACTGGCGTATCTTGATCGGTATTATGTTCCTGCCGGCATTCGTCTATTTGGTAATGTTGGCCAAGGTGAAATTCCCTGTGAACGAGCGTGTGGCTGCAGGTTCGAGCTACCGCGAAATGTTGGCTCAGCTCGGCACTGCCGGTGCGTTCATCGCATTCTATTTGATCTTCTCGCAGCTGGGCAGCGTGTTTGCCTGGTCCGGAGGTATCACATGGGCACTTATTGCCATTTCTGTTATCGGCTACGCATTTTATAGCCGCTCGTTGGGTAACCCGCTGCTGCTGGTGCTGGTGGTGATCATGATGCCGCTCGCGACGACAGAGCTTGGCACCGACGGCTGGATTTCCGCACTGATGGAAAAACCCATGCACGCAGCAGGTTGGGATCCGACCTGGGTGCTGGTTTACACCTCGGTCATTATGATGGTACTGCGCTTCAATGCCGGTCCGGTGATCAACAAGTTTGGCCCGCTCGGTCTCTTGGCGCTGTGCGCCTCGCTCGCCATCGTCGGCCTGTATCTGCTGTCCTTTGCGACTGCGGTTGGCTTCATTTTCTTCGCGGCCACCATCTATGGCGTCGCCAAGACCTACTTCTGGCCGACCATGCTTGGTGTCGTTGCCGAGCAAACTCCCCAGGGTGGGGCGCTCACGCTCAATGCGATTGCCGGTATCGGCATGCTGACTGTCGGTATTCTCGGTGGACCGTTCATTGGTTACTTGCAGGAGAGCTCAGTCACTTCTGCGATTGAAACAGAACTGCCGACTGCCTATGAGCAAGTCACACAAGAGAGCGACTACTTGCTCGGGAAATACACAGCGCTCAATGGTGCTGCGGTTGCTGAACTGCCAGAAGATGTGCAGACGCAGGTCACTGAAATTCAAGAGCGCGAAACGCAGGGGGCGCTGGCCAAAATGTGCATGTTCCCGGCCTTCATGTTGGTCTGCTACATCGGCCTGATCCTATACTTCAAGAGCCAGGGTGGCTATAAGCCCAAGGTGATCGGCGGTGCGCATGCTGAGCCGGACGAAGAAACCGCCTTCTAGACCTTTCACCTATTTAACCACAAACGTATTATAATTATGTCTTCACCCAAACAACTTAAAGTCGGCATGGTCGGCGGCGGTGGCGGTGCTTTTATCGCCAACCCGCACCAGAAAGCGATTCACTTCGACGGCACCCGTAAGGTGCATTCCGTCGCGCTACATCCAGATCCAAAGATCGCAATGGATGAGGCGAATAACTGGCCGTATCCAGTAAAAGGATACGAGAGCTACGATGCCATGATTGAAGCTCAAAAGGATCTGCCGGAAGAGGAGCGCCTGGATTACATCGTGGTCGTGACGCCGAATTTCGTGCATTTCGATCCAGTCATGAAGGCGCTCGACGCGGGCATCCCCGTGATTTGCGAGAAGCCGTTGACCGTTGATTTCGATCAAGCGAAGCAAATCGTTGCCAAGGTGAATGAAACAAATGTGCCACTCGCGGTTGCGCATACCTATGTCGGTCATTGGAGCAGCTGGTTCAGCCGCTGGATCGTCGAAAGCGGTCTGTTGGGCGATGTGCGCTGGGTGGATTCGTATTACCTGCAAGGCTGGTTGGCGAGCAAGCTGGAGGATTCCGGTCAGATGCAAGCTGCCTGGCGCACCGATCCGAAACGTGCGGGTGCATCTGGCTGTGGCGGCGATATCGGTATTCATGCGCTACAACAGTTACGCTTTGTCACTGGCTTGGATGTGACCAAGGTCAGCGCGCACCTTGAATGCATGGTGCCAGGTCGTCCGATCGATGATCACTTCACAGTGTATGGTGAAATGTCGAACGGCGGTAAGTGCCTCGTGCGTGCCTCGCAGATTTGCCATGGTCATAAGAATGATTTGGGCATCACCATTGCGGGCACCAAAGGCTTGCTGCGTTGGAACCAAGAGGATGCGGAGTCCGTTACGATTTGCTTACCGGATCAACCGGACCGCACTTACTGGCGTGGAGCGATTAGCAGCAACGATGGTTTCCTTCCGGAAATCCCTGAGTGGTTGCTCAACGAGCCGACCATTCCATCGGGTCACGTTGAAGCCTTCCATGACGCGTATGCACGCTTGCATCGCGAATTCGAGAAGGACGTGCGTAAATTCAATGCTGGTGAAGCATGGAACTGTGATGGTTCCAAGTATGCCAACGTGCATGACGGGCGCATGGGCCTTGCGTTCATTGATGCGACCGTGGCATCGGCTAAAAACAGCAACGCATGGACCGACGTTGACCTCGGTTAATTCATACTCATGAGACATCCCCCGCGCATCTTTCGTTTCCTTGTAACTGCCTGTGTATTGCTCGCAGCCACCACGGTGTGGGCCGATACGGCGGCACAATACAGCACCATCGACGAAGCGATTGCGCGGGGTGACCTCGCGGATGTCACGCTGCAGCTCGCCGAGCATCCAGAGCGTGCGAATAAGGGGAAGCATCCCAAGCTTTCGCCGCTCAATCAAGCGATCCTACGTAAGAAGGATAAGATCGCTCTGCTGCTGATCCAATCCGGCGCGGAAGTGAATCAGCCCGACTCCAGCAAGCGCACACCGCTGCACCTCTGCGTGGATCGCGATTTGCCAACAGTCGCGGCTGCATTGCTCAAAGCCAAAGCCAAGCCTGACGAATGGGACAAAGCTGGTTGGACGCCGCTGCACAATGCTGCCGCGAAAGACCGACTGGCGATTGCTAAAGTCCTGATCGACGGTGGTGCCAATGCCAAGGCGCTAAGCGAGCGCGGCGGCACGCCGCTCCACGAAGCCGCCGCAAGTGGCAGTGCCGAGTTCGTGCAACTTCTGCTCGATTTCGGTGTCGATCCTTCTGTCAAAGCAGTCAACGGCGATACGGCTTTATCCATCGCAACCGCCAACAAAAACGAGGCTGCGATCAATTTGCTGCAAGCAACCAACTAACAACTTCCAACGCTCAACCAACAACGTTCCAACATGTCACGTCCCGTCACACTCTTCACCGGCCAATGGGCCGATCTCTCACTCGCCGAATTGGCGCCCAAGGTAAAAGAAATGGGCTTCGACGGCGTCGAGCTCGCCTGCTGGGGCGATCATTTCGATGTGCAGGCCGCGCTCAAAGAGCCGGACTACATCGCCAAAAAGTGGGCATTGCTCGAAGCCAATGGCTTGACTTGCTACGCGATTTCCAACCACCTCGTCGGCCAAGCGGTTTGCGATAACATCGATGCGCGTCACGCCGCGATTCTGTCGCCTGAGATCTACGGCGACGGCGAGCCCGAAGGTGTGCGTCAGCGCGCGGCCAAAGAAATGCAGGATACCGCGCGTGCGGCGCGTAAGTTCTTCGATGCCAAGCCGGGCGGCGCACCTGAACGTGTGGTGGTCAATGGCTTTACCGGTTCCTCAATCTGGCACCTGTTGTATTCCTTCCCGCCAATCGTGCCCGGTCAAATCGAAGCAGGGTTCAAGGATTTTGCCGACCGTTGGACGCCGATTCTCGATGTGTTCGAGCAGGAGGATGTTTATTTCGCACTTGAAGTGCACCCGACTGAAATTGCCTTTGATATTGCCAGTGCGGCCACCGCGCTCGACGCGATCAACCATCACCCACGCTTTGGCTTTAACTACGACCCCAGCCACCTCGGCTATCAGGGCGTCGATTATGTGAAGTTCATTCGTGATTTTGGTGCGTATATTTTCCACGCGCATGTGAAGGACGCATGGTGGGGACACGGCAACGGCGACGTTGGTGTGTTCGGTGGTCATACAGACTTCGGCGACGCACGTCGCTATTGGGATTTTCGTTCGCCGGGCCGTGGCGATGTGAACTTCGAGGAAGTGATTGTCGCCCTGAATGACGTGGCTTACAATGGCCCGCTGTCAGTGGAGTGGGAAGATTCCCGCATGGATCGTTTCCATGGAGGCGCTGAGTCGTGCCGCTTTACGCGTAATCTCGATTTTGCGCCGAGCAATGTGGCCTTTGATGCGGCCTTTGATAAAGAAAAACAGTAAATTGAGAGGAATCCTATGGATTTTAATACATTCGCCTTTATCCAAAATCTGAATACGCCCGAGATCGTGATGATCGGGGCAGTCGTGCTGCTCTTTTTCGGAGCAAAGCGTATGCCGGAGCTGTTTCGCTCATTCGGCAAGTCCGTGCGCGAATTTAAGAAGGCCACTTCCGGCATCGAAGAAGACATTCGTTCTGCGATGGATGTGGATGTCGAGTCGAAGTCGGTGACACGTAAGCCGCTTGAGCCGACTACTGAAGCCTAATGTTTTATCAAGCCTGCCTCAGCTGAACATCTGGGGCAGGCTCTTTTTTTAACCACTGTTCGATTTTTCCATGAATACGCCTGTCTCCCTTTCGTCTCTTCTGTTGGCGTGCACGCTCAGCGCTCAATCCAGTTGGGTGCCGACGTTTAATGATAAGCCTGTCGCGCCGCATCATGTATCTGCGATCGAAGTGGCACTTCCCAGTGAGCCGATTGTCGCTCCTCAAGCCGCGCGCCGTGTGCTGGTCTACAGTGCCACCGCAGGTTATCGCCACGGCTCTATTCCGACTGGCAAGCTGGCGTTGGAAAAGCTCGGTGCCGCGAGCGGTGCCTACGAGGCGGTCGTTAGTGACGATCCCAGTAACTTCGAAGCGGAGGCACTGAAGGGTTTTGATGCGGTGGTGTTGCTGAGTCCCACACAGGATTTTTTTATGCCGTCGAACAAGCAGCGTAAGAAATTTTCAAAGGAGGATTGGGCGTGGTTGCAGGCACGGCACAATCGGCTGGTGGATAATTTGCTCACATATGCGGAGCAGGGCGGGGGACTTGTTGGTATTCACTCGGCCACCGATTCCTGCTACAAGCATCAGGGCTACGGCGAGGCGATGGGCGGATACTTCAGTGGACATCCTTGGACTGCGAATATGAACGTGACCATCGTCGTTGAAGACGGCGAGCATGCGATCATTAAGCCAGTATTTGAAGGGATGAAGGATTTTACCATTAAAGATGAAATCTATCAGTTCGGTGTGGAGCCCTATTCTCGAGAGAAGCTCCGCGTATTACTTCATCTAGATCCGGATCGTAGCGATACACCGAGGAAGGCACCCGGACGTGAAGATGGCGATTATGCAGTTTGTTGGGTGCAGGGTGTCGGCAAAGGCCGCGTGTTCTATTCCAGCCTCGGGCACAACCATGAGATCTATTCCAACCCGCTCATGTTGAAGCACTACCTCGCAGGCATCCAATTTGCCACTGGCGATTTGAAGGCCGATACGACGCCGAGCGCCAAACTCGAGATGCCGAACGTTGCTCCATGTTGCGGCAGTGATGAATGGCAGTCCCTCTTTGACGGTGAGACTTTGAACGGTTGGACGCAGAATAATGGCACCGCCACGTATGAAGTGCGCGACGGCGTGATCGTTGGGCGTTCGGTGTTGAAGAGCCCCAACTCCTTTCTCTGCACCAATGAAACCTACGGCGATTTCGAACTCGAATTTGAAGTGAAGTGCGGCGCGATCAACTCAGGCGTGCAGATCCGTTCTTTGCAAGACGACGACATTGCAAAGGGACACGTGCAAGGCCCACAGGTCGAGATCGAGCATAGTCCTGGTCAGGCTGGTTATATTTACGGGGAGGCTTATAGTCGGAGCTGGCGTTCGCCGGAGCCAAAGTCGAAAGATCCTAAGGTCAACGCGCACAGCGTCTTTAAGAACGACGAATGGAACCACTATCGTGTGTTGGCTAAAGGGCCGCTCATTCAGACCTGGATCAACGGTCAGCTGATCGCCGATTTGAACGATCCCGAAAGCTTTGAACTGTTCCCCCGTGGCATGATTGGTCTGCAAGTGCACTCGCACAAAGTCGCCGATGTCGAAATCGAGTGGCGCAATATCCGCATCCGCGAAATCAAATAACTCTTTTCAACCCCAACACAATATCCCCATGCACCGTAGAAACTTCATCAAAAACCGCAGCGGCTGCCAGTGCAGGTGCTTTTGTCTTACCTCGATTCTCAATCGGTCAACCCGGTCCGTCCGCGAACAGCAAACTGAACATTGCCCACATCGGTGCCGGTGGCATCGCCAATATGGCCTACCGTGGCTGCAAGGGAGAAAATGTCGTCGCGCTGTGTGATATTGATAGCCGCCGATTTCCGAATAAACCATGGGCAGTGGATGTGCCGAAGTTTGAAGACTTCCGTGTGATGCTCGATAAGCTGGGCAAAGAAATCGACGGCGTCTGTATCAATACGCCCGACCATACGCACTTTAATGCGACGCTGGCTTGCATGGAGCGCGGCATACACGTCTGCACGCAAAAGCCGTTGACGCACAATGTTTGGCAGGCACGCACGCTGCGTAAGGCCAAGGATAAATATAAGGTGATCACTAACATGGCCAACCAAGGTCACACCTACGACGGGATTCGCAAGATGCGTGAAATGTATGAAGCGGACTGCTTTGGCCAAGTGAATGAAGTCCACATGGGTTTTCCTGGTCCCGATTGGAAGGGGAGATTTTTCAAGAAGCCTGCATCCCTGCCTTTGCCAGCAGAGCCAGTTCCAGCTAATATTAATTGGGATCTCTGGTTAGGGCCTGCCGCAGAGCGTCCCTTTAATTCGTTGTATCATCCACTTAAGTGGCGCGGTTTTAACGATTTTGGCACGGGTCAATTCGGTGATTGGTTCTGCCACATCGGCGACGGGGCCGTGTGGGTGCTGGATCTGTATGAGCCGACCGTCATCGAATGCGTCGAACGCGGGCCAGCGTTGGAGGGCATGATCCCGGATTATAGTGTCGTGCGTTTCGATTTCCCTGCGCGCGGTAACAAAGCGGCCTGTTCGATGACTTGGTCTGATGGCGTGCCCGGTGTCGGCACGCCGATCAAATCTCCAGATGACTGGGGTTGGGGTAAAGTTCCGAATTCAGGGTCCTTCTGGTATGGCGACAAGGGGAATGCTTTTCTAGATGAACGTTCCAATAATCCTCGCTTTTCCGTGAAGGAGCAAATGGTTGCATTTAAAAAGAGTGGCGGAGCGCCCGAGAAATACGCACGAGTCAAAGGCGGGCCACATCAAGAATGGGTGCGAGCAATCAAAGGCGATGGCCCTGAGTGTGGCTCGAACTTCGATTACGCCGCTCCTATGAGCGAAGTCGCCTTGCTCGGCGTGCTCGCGCAGCGCTTTGGTGGTCGTATCGAGTGGGACGCAAAGAACATGCGTATCACCAATCGTCCTGAGCTGAATGTCTTTGTCAAAGAACCCGTCCGCGCAGGATGGGAAGCTGGGCATGATCTCTTGACTTAATGTTCTCACGGTATTCTAAATCCTGATCATTCCTGATAAACATGAAATCCTATTCACTCTCTTTATTCGTAGCAGCTTGTCTGGTCAATTCAGTCAGTGCCGCTTTTTTCGGCGATCCACCAGATGCGAATCATCCATGGTCAGTGCATGATGACAACCGTCCGCAGCCACCTCGGGTTGAGCCCGCTGACGTGCCTGGCGGTGCGCCGTCGGATGCGGTGGTGCTGTTTGATGGCACCGAGGCATCGTTTGAAAATTGGGAGCATGCTAGGCCCGACGAAAAGCGCAAAGCAGATTGGGTTGTGCAGGATGGCTATCTGTTAGGCGTCGACGGGGCAGGCTATATTCAGACGAAGGAGCAGTTCAGCGATTGCCAGTTGCACATCGAATGGTCGCATGCGCAGCAGTTGCCTGGAGAGGGGCAGAAGCGTGGCAACAGCGGCGTGTTCTTACCGGGCGGCATCGAAGTGCAGGTGTTGGATAATTATAACAACCCGACTTATCCAGATGGCACGGCAGGTGCCGTCTATGGAGTCATGCCACCGGCGGCCAATGCACTGCGGGCTCCAGGTGAATGGCAGAGCTATGATATTATTTACCGTCGCCCCATCGTGCGCGACGGAGTCGTGCTGGATGAAGGCTCGATGACGGTGCTGATGAACGGCGTCGTCGTCCAAGACAGCACCCCGCTGGATGGTGGTGGCGGCTATAAAAAACGCAAGGCGTTGAATCATCCCTATCCAGAACGGGGCCCACTGGCACTTCAAGACCATGGCAACCCGGTGCGCTTTCGCAATATCTGGGTTCGTCCACTGCGTCCACGTTCAGAGGACGGTGGCACGGATGGACGGATCTCTGAAGTGGCTACGAAGGTGAAACGTGCGGAACTCGCGGCGCAGGTTCGATCCGATGCCCGGCGATTGGACGGCGTGCCTCGGATCCTGCGGCAATTGGAATCCTTGGTGTATGCCGAGGACGCGCCCACCCGGACGGAAGCGGAGCAATCGATACAGGAGTATCTACAACGCGTGAGCCAGTTATCGACAGAACAATTGAAGCTGCACCGTGTTGCCTTGCTGGACTTGCATGCCGCGCTGGCGTATTTGCAAAAGCACCAGCGACTCTCCGCGGAGGATGCCACCACCCGGGAACTGGTCGCCCTTATCGACGCACAAGGCTGGAAAAAGCGGAAGCCCTGATTTGGCGGTAGTTTGATATTCAACCGAAACAACTGCGTTTTAGATAAGTTCGTCCGTTCAGTCGCTCCTGGCTTGGATCTGTTGGAGCGTGTCGATACCGGTTGCGGTTTCGAAATAGAGCGCATTTTCCGGGGCCTCAAACGCGTGGAGCTGTTCGGCATCGACCAGCATCAGTGCGGTCGACCACGCGTCGGCCATTGCGGCGCTCGGCTGGAGAATCCATGCGCGCTTGAAGGCATAGGCTGTTTCGGCGCTTTCGATGGGGGACACGATATGGCTGCCTTGGATGCCGGTTCCAGAGGCGCTGAGCGCTTGGTTGTGTAATTCGATGCTCTGCTGGTGCTGATCGCCACTCAGCTCGATGGGCCAGCGCTTCGGACCGAACGCGAGCTGTGTGCTCGCCCCGGCGGAGAGCAGAGCCGATTCAATACCCCAATCTTCCATCAGGATTTTGATTTGGTCCAGCGCGTAGCCTTTGCCAATGCCGCCGAGGTCGATCTCGCGCCCGGCTTGTTCGCAAGTGATCGCCGGCCGATCCGGTGCGATGCTCAGCTTGCCCGTGAGGTGCGGCGCGCGGCCTTCGGTTGCGTTTTTTTGATGTTCGATGAGTGTGCCGAGCGTGATGTCAAACAGGCCGCCGGTTTGTTCATGTGCTTCGGCGGCAAGGCGTATGCAGTCATAGCAGGCCTCACTGATAAACAGTGTTTGGCCGGTCTGCATGTGATTGATCCGGAAGACGTCGCTGCCTTCGATGTAGCGGCTGAGTGTGTGCTCGATCTCGTCGAGGCGGGCAATCGCCGCGTGGGCGACATCATGGGCGAGTTTCGCATCTGCTTCGACGATGCGAAAGATGAAGGTGGTCTTCATCGCCATGTGGTCAAATTGGTGTATCTGGCTCATTGTTCGGGATGGCGCATCCAATGCTGCCAGATGTCGTCGTGCAGGTACAGTGTGACGGGGACGTTTGCGCGTAGGCCGCGCGGCAGTTTGACGTGGGTGGCATCGAGTAAGTCGTCGCAGGCCTGCACTTGTGCCGGCATCGCGAATACGACCGGAAATGCGGTCATGTTTTCAATCGGTGCGGGCCAGTAACCGACGGTCTCGAACGTGCGCAAATACCATGGCAGTGGCCAATATTCCCGGCCCACCACCGCGATGGGGGAGAGCGTCGGGGCATCGGGCAGGACGCTCAATTCGTGCAGCCAGCCCGCGATGTTTGGTGCGTCTTTGCTGGTCGGCACATAGGCGTAGGGATTGCGGGCGTCATTGGCCTGGCGACCGGTGGCATGGATGCTTTGTTTGCTTTGGTAGGCGAGCCCGCCAACCAGGAGCAAGATGAGGGCGATGCGTGGGCTCGTTTTCAATCCCGGCAGGTAACTGAAGGCGTATCCAGCCAACAGGCAGGCATGGGCCCAAGGTACCAGCATCAGCCACGGTGTTTTGTAGCCGATGCAGCTGTAGATGGCGATGTGCGTGATGGTGGCGACTGAGATAAAGAGCGCCGCGCCCAAATGCCTGCGTTGCCTGAATGCGCACAACGCGGCGAGGAGCGCAAGGATGCCAATCAATGCTTCGCTCCACCAGATCCCGAGACTGTACTTGGGCCAGAGTAGCAGCTTCAGATAGTAGCCGAATGCCTTCTCGTGGCCACCGGTTGTTTCATATACGAAATAGGTACGCACGGCATCAATCATTCCATGGACGTGGCGGAAGCCGTCGCTGTAAAAATAGATCGCAGTCAATGCCGCGCTGATCACCAGTAATGCCGCCGGTTTGAAATAGGTGGCGACTGCCGGCGGCTGGCCCTGTTGGCTCCGGCAATAACGTCGATACAGAAAATACAGCGCCAGCGCGCACAGCCAACTGAGGATGGAGATCGCAAAGGTTTCTTTGGTCGCGAACATCAGGCCAATGCTCAGGCCGGCGAGGATTCCTTTCCATGCCGTGGGCTTTGCGGCCCAACGAAAAACCGCGGGGCAGGCGAGCATAGCGAAGAGCGCGAGCCAGCTCTCGTGAATATACATTCTATTGTAGTACACCAGCAGCGGCGAGGTGGCGAGTAGCGCCGCCGCGACGCAGGTGCCCCAGGCGCCGAGCTGTTGTCGCCAGAGCAAGGGCGTGAGCACCAGCAGCAGACCCGCGATGGCCGGGCTGAGACGTAGCGTGACGACGCTCAGTTGCGACCAACTGTTCTCTCCGCGTAGCCGGGCAACGGGCGCAGTGCTCAGGCTGAGTAGCGGGCCGTGGTAATGCTTCGGGTTGAAGGTATAGCCTTCGCCCTGCAGTTGCTTGGCTAAAATACGCGCCCCGGTCGCTTCGTCGGCGTGGATCGGACGCTCGCCGAGGTCGTGCATGCGCAGTGTCAGTGCGAGCATGCAAATGCCGATCCAGGCGGTGTAGATGAAGAGTCGTTGAGGCATACGGTTCGTGTCATTGGTAAATATATATTCTCCGGCTGCAACCATGCTTTGCCGTTGATGTTCAAGACCACTCTGCCTTATTTTGACTATATGCCTGCGCCTCAGCTTAATATCGTGCTCGTGACTCCGGTCTGGAATGATTCCGAAAGGCTGGAGCAGTTTGGGCTACAATTGGCTCAGGCGCTTGTCGATTCCGGCCTCAGTGTGCGCTGGATCGTCGCCGATGATGGCTCCTCGGTTACGGAGAAGACGCAACTGGAAGCGCTGCTGGTCCGGTTTACCCGGATTTATCCGAAGGTGGAGTTGATGCTCTTGGAGCAACGCTCACGCAAAGGCGGGACGATTTATCAGGCATGGAATACATGTCCGGAGGCGGACTTGCTGGCTTTTGTCGATGCCGATGGGGCTGTGGATGCGGCCTCTACGATTTGTTTACTTCAGCGTACCTGCGAGCTCGGACCGAATGCCGGAATGATTGGCATTCGGTCCGATTCGGCGGATGCGACGGTGCAACGTTCGTGGAGTCGGGCATGGTCCTTTTACCTGTTTACTTGTCTGGTGCGACGCTTGATCGGTATTCGTTTTGAGGATACGCAGTGCGGCGCAAAGGTGGTGCCGGGGGCGGCATACCGTGCGATTGCCGACCAGTTGCAAGAGCGTGGATTTGTGTTTGATGTGGAGCTCCTACTGGCGCTGGAGAAATACGGCAGCCGAATCGAGGAGCTGCGCATTCCCTGGCGCGAGATGCCCGGCGGAAAGGTGCATCCGTTGCGCGATGCCTGGGGGATGATCGCCGGTTTGTGGCGGATTCGTAAGCGACTGAAGGCGGGTGCGTATTATACCAAATCAAAAAAGGTTTGATCTCAAAGGGCACCACCCCGGTCGGGCAACCGTCTTCGCTCTCCGAGCTACGCGAGTCACTGAGCCGACCACTCCTCCTCGCCAAGCAGGGGAGTGATAAAGTTCCTCCCCTGCTTGCAGGTGGGAGGGGTTTGTTCAGGCTCAAACCTTTTTGAAGGTGGTATTCGGACGAATACGCGATGCGCTGCGCGGCGGGGGCAGGCCTCCTTTAATCCTACGGAGATCAGTTGTCGCTTACATGCATGTTAATGAACCTTAATGATGGATTTGTAAATTCATGACTTGAGCCTACCACTTTTACAGTTTCACTTCACACACATCATGGCATCGACCGGATCAAATTACTCAGAGCCCGCTTGGTTTGCGGAGGCACCCAAGGAGCCCACGACCGAAGACCTGGCGAGCCAAGAGTTGTCTAAGTTTCTCCGCAGTAAGGCTGCGCGCCGGCAGCTGAGTGACGACCCCACCGCCAAAAAGGCGCCGCGGGTCTATTGGCACCAAGGCAGTGAGGTGGCGTTTTTCGAGCGTGTGCCGCATCGCCTGCCCGTGAGTCCGCCACTTTCTGCGCGGATCAGTGTCTTTGGTTACGAGCAACCCCAGCACACCGGTCAAGCGCTGGCGGAATGGACCCTCGGCGGCGAGGCACTCCCCGCGCTTGGTGCTCGCTTCCGGGTGTTTGACCTGAAGGCGGCCAAATGGATCGGCTCCGGTCGGGTGGAGGAGGATCGCGATGCGACGTTTGCCTTTCTCGTCGCGGGCCTCTGGGCGGATTTCTATCCATTTGAGAACGACAGCAGCGGCCTGGTTTTGGTGATCTTTGACGAGGAGCGGAGTTGATGTTGTTTGATGTATCCGCACATCGCTGAGCTTAATATGAAATATGTAACTCCCATCCTTGCCGCCATTGTTTTGACTGTTGTCGCAGTGTTGGGATTTGTCCTGAACCGCGACCAACCGGACGGGCATATTGGGGACGAAGATGCCACTGTGTCGAGTCCCGCTACGCAACTCGATCCGGCTGAAATCAAGCGAGGGATGCAACTGATGCAGACCCATTGTAATACCTGTCACGCAGTCAACGGGCGCACGCATGATCAATTGCTGGCGCCACCGCTCTGGGGCGTGCGCAAGCAATACCTCAATAAATATCCGCAACCGGAGGCCTTTGTCGCCGGTATGCTGGATTATATAAGTGAACCCACGCATGAGGCCAGTTTACTACCGCAAGCGGTTGAACGCTTCGGTCTGATGCCGATGCTTCCCTTACCCGATGAGCTGCTGCGGCCCATCTTATGGGCCATATACGCCGGCCATGTGGATCGCCCCGGCTGGGCAGGCGGCAAGTGGTGAACCGACGACCACGCAAATAGACTTCGTCTCAGGTGGTGAATTGTTCTCTCGTAGGGCGCGAGCTGGTTAAAGTCCATGAGCCAGTCGAATGGCTCGGTGCCGCGTTTGATCTGGCCTTATTGCTCCTTATCCACCGTGGCATTCAGCCCCGCGATAAGCTCGGGTCGATTGGTTTTTAGGGGAGGGCGGATTTTAACCCCTTACAACTGCCCCAGATTTTGAGGGTGGGGTGGTGGGATACTTAGAACTGTGGAACGGCCATGGGCTCTGGTGTGTTCGTCGGGATGTTTATTTTAAACGTTTGACCCCTTCTGGTTTCACGGGTTCCACGTGTTGAGGTCGCCCTAAGAGCCTTCTAGTGCACCTGGAAATGCACTTTATCCTAACGCCGTTATCACTGGAAATTTGCAGTTGACAGGGGATGAATAGCTCCTTCTAATATCTCCAAGTTTAATTGTTAATACCCTCGACCGACGATAAATGATGATGACAACTCTGATCAAAACACCTCTTGTCTGCGCGGCTTTGGCTGGAATGGCCGTGAGTCCTATTGTTGCAGCAGATTTTCTTGCTAACACTACCGGCGATTGGGATGTGGGCACAAACTGGAGTGGGGGTGTTAAGCCCGGAACTGGTGATCTTGCTCGGATTGCACAGACGGGTCGTAGCAACTCGATTGTCACGCTGGATACCTCTGAGTCGGTGAGCCGATTTATCTTCGGACAGGGCGGGTTGAACAGTTCGCTCACGGTTGTTTCCGGCGGATCATTGACCACCTCTAGCACGACCGATCATAGGTTCGGGCAAACGAGCGCATTCACTATCAACTTGGAAACCGGTGGTGCAATCAACGTTCAGAATGCGAAAATAACAAGTGACGCTGGTGGCATTTTTAATGTTAATGGCGGGGATTTTGACAGCAAGAACTATAGCGTTGGATCAGGTTCTGCAGGGACGGTTAACGTGAATAGTGCCAGCGCGACGATGGATGTCGCCGGCACGTCTACATTTGGTGCGTTCTCCACGATTTCCTTCGACTTTAACGGTGGCGGGTCAGTAAGCACTTGGGATACGGCTGCCTTAACGATTACTAGTGGCGCGACACTTAATATTGCCGGTGCATCCGCGCTGGGCGAGGGCACCTATGACCTGCTGACCTATACGAGCACGTTAACGGGATCCTTTACAACCGGCACCATTGTTGGCCTTGCCGGTGGCTTGAGTGGTTCGATTCTATCGGATGGTGATAGCATTTACCTGAACGTCATCCCCGAGCCCGGCACCTACGCACTGCTCGGCGGCCTGTTCGTACTGACCTACGTCATGCTGCGCCGCCGCGAGGCATAAGCCTGATTTCAAATTCTCTTTTTTCAAAGCCCCGGTTCGCCGGGGCTTTTTTTTTGTGTGCGCCCGGCAGGGCGCACCTGCTTGACAGTGATTATTATGAAAA